>Ga0214167_1000893_pt1 | contig 13147 bp, 13 predicted proteins | sample TroBogypolimnion_45_FD_153006 | JGI IMG/M metagenome (GOLD analysis project Ga0214167, IMG submission 153006) | Freshwater microbial communities from Trout Bog Lake, WI - Practice 18AUG2009 hypolimnion v3 | ecosystem: Environmental > Aquatic > Freshwater > Lake > Hypolimnion/Profundal zone ... | reverse complement strand
ACCGCCAGTAATGGCTACTGCGTTAGCATTTTGGGTTGCCATCGTACCCAAGCCTGTAACATTGGCTGCTGGAATAGATCCGCTAGTAATCGTGACATTATTAAGTGTCAAATTACCAAGAGTTGAAACCGTGCTTCCCAACGAAACGCTAGTGTTTCCTAAAGTTACAGAGCTATTTGCTAAATATGAGTTAGGAAAAGTAGCTGAAACACTCTGAATATTAGCGTTTTGAATAGCTAAATTGCCTACAGTAGTGGTTGTACCGCCTAAAGTAACAACAGTGTTACCAAGAGTAAATGAGGTGCTTGGAGTACCACCAATGACACGCTCCCACACTGATCCGTCAAAAACAGCCCAATCTCCAGCGTTCCAAGTAGAAATGCCGTTTAAATTAGTGTTACCAGGTGTTGAAACAAGGTAATAGTAGCCCTTTGTACCAACACTAGATGTCAGCGTAGGTACATTAGTAGATGCGTTCCAAGTGCCTTGATATGATGGAGCATTAGTCGGTTGTGTGCTAATGCTTGTAATTTGACCTTGTGCGTTAACCGTCAAAACTGGGATAACTGATGCAGAGCCGTATGTCCCAGAAGTAACGCCAGAATTTGAAATTGCAATAGTTGTAGCAGTTGATCCGTTATAAGATGTTCCGCTTAGACCAGTACCAATAGTTAAAGCATTTAAATTTGATCCAAGAGAAATCCCTGAAATTGTTGAATTGGATAATTTAGAATTTGCAATAGAACCCGCCAACATTGTGTTGGTTACAGTTGAGGTATCACCTGAAGTAATAATTGTTCCGGTTGTTGCTGGAATCGTTAAAACTGTGCCTGTACCAACAGTCGATGTAGGAATTAGCTGTACTGTTCCCGATGTGCTTCCGGGCAATGTAATGCTAGAGATTCCAGTCAATGCTAAATTGGATGATGCACGATTGAGTGCAACTGCTGTTGTTCCAACATAAACTGTGGAATTTCCCAAAACTGTCGATGGGATTGTTCCTGTTAAATTTCCTGCCGTTAAATTGGTTAAATTTGCACCGCTAACAGCTCCAAACAATGCAGACCATGTTCCCGTTGTTACCGTTCCTGTAGTGGTCAAACTTGTAGAGCCTGCCAATGGTGAAGCACCAATGCTGTTATAAGAAACAGTTTCAGCAACAGAACCGTTAAAACTTGTGCCCGAAGATATTCCACTACCGCTATTGTTAAATGTTAAAGCGTTGGGTGTATTTGATGTGATTGTTCCAGAGCCACCCAATGAAATGCTAACGCCATTGACTGTTAATGATGAATTTGTCAGTCCCGAATTAGGAATAGTTGCGTTAATTTGACTAGGTGCAATGCTAATTGAGGTTGTTGTAGCGGAGCTAATTTGACCGTAAGCATTTGTGGTAATAACTGCTGTAGATGATGCAGACCCGTAAGTTGATGCTGTGCCTACTGTATTGAGTGCAATAGTAACTGGAGTAGAGCCGTTGTAAGATGAACCTGTAAGCCCTGCGCCAATTGTTAAAGCATTGGGAGCAACAGCCGTTATGGTTGTACTTCCACCCAAAGAAACAGTATTTCCATTAATAGTAACAGAACTATTTGTTAACCCAGAATTGGGAATGGTTGCGTTAATCTGTGCAGGAGCAATAGAAATTGCTACGTTGGTTGCATTGGTTAATTGCCCTTGAGCGTTAACTGTATATGTCGGTACTACACTTGCCGATCCATAAGCTCCTGCTGAGACGGCAGTATTGGTAATGCTAAATTCTCTGCCATTGAGAGTTAATCCTGTTCCTGCGGTATAAGTACCATATCCAGAAAACTGTGACCAAACAATAGGTGTGACGTTAATAGTGCCAGATTCGGGTGCAATACAAACCCATCCTGTTCCAGCGTATAAATTTCCATTTTGAACAAATGTACTAGCGCCCGGCACTTCTGCCCAAACGTCCATGTCATTTGATCTAAGCCAAGTTGTAGTTGAGGCTACATAAATACCGTTGAAAGCAGTATTGCCTTGATTTTTAACCAAAATACGATCATTAACAGAAATTGAATATCCATCAATAATTTGCAAACCCGACAATGCAATATTTGCGGTTGTGGCGCATTGACATTCGTATTTTGCGGCGGCTGATCCTGCAACAGAATCAACGTATTGCTTGTTGGTTAAATCAAGTGCGCTGACTGGAATTGCGTTAACTTGTCCTGTGTTAGTATTCATGCTTGTAAATTCAGCAGAATACAATCTATTCTCTAATCCGTAAGTTTGGGTAAATGCGTTTGCAGTTCCCGCAGTCATAAAGTTGATTACAAAATCACCAATATTCCATTGATTTGCAACAGTACCCTCTTGACCACGAACAACTGTTAAAACGTCACCAGTAATATTAGTACATTGAACAATTTCAGTTATCAATGAATTTGTTGAATTAACTAAAGTCAAATTAATGGCTTGACCTGCCGATGGAGCAGGAAAGTATGATCCTGTACCTGCGGCAACCGTAATGGTTGTTTGGACGTTATTAACTGGTGAAGCTAATGTGGTCTGCGCCTGATTTGCAAATAAAAGGATTGTCATACATTCTCCAAATCGGACTTACAGAATAATATAGGTATCGTTAATTGCTCCTGTAAATTTTACAGTTGTGCAAGGGAAAGTCAAAACATAATATATTTGACCTGTTTCTGATTGCGTTGGCGTAACAGCAGAATAATAAGTTGTCCCATTATCAAAAGACAATTGAATTGTTCTACCGCCTGCCGATGAATTTAAAACAAGAGTTGCGGGATAAACCAAATTGGGCAAAGCAACTACAGCGGTTGTAGAGGTCAATGTTCCTGAAATTGGACTTCCATAATTAAATGTATTCATGACGTTCCTTTTTTGTTAAAAACCTAAAGCTGTCCAATAAACACCAAAAGTTGATGATGTTGTTCCTGCGGTATTTTGAATTTCAATTTGTGTCAATGCGCTTGATGAAGCGGCTATTCCCAATGATCCGCCAGATGGAACGCTACCAGCAACATAAGTTGCGCTACCTGATAAAAATGATGATGTCCATGCGATTGGTAAACTAATAATAGTTTCATTGCCACCGCCTGTTGTTGTGGCAATACCCCATTGCAAAATTAAACCATTGGACAATCTTGTATATCCATTTTGTGTAATGTTTGATGGAGTCGCAGGATTATTTAATAACCAAACTCCGTAAACAGAACTATAAGTTAAACTCATTGGATAACCTGTAGCTGGTATTTCTCCGCCGACCAATGATTGATTATTTCCTTTAACAATATTAACCGCAGTTAAAGTTGTTGATCCAAGAGTAACTGTTAGAGTGGCCGCACCGCTATTTGCATAAGTTGAAATAACTGTAATATTCATCCCATTTGGGACGGATGTTAAATTTGATGGAAGTGTAATTGTTAAGGCATTTGCTGTACCGCCTGCCGTTGCAGACAAATATGTGCCACTTTGCAGTTGTTCTGTTTGAAGCAAATCAGTCATTACAGCGGCTGTATCAAAGTGACCTACAATGTCATTCAAAGCAAATGGTTGAGCTGTAGTTCCCTCTTGGCCACGAATAACGGTTAATGTATCGGTTGATCTGGCGGTGCAATTGCAAATTTCGTAAACGGTCGAAGATGTTGCACTAATTAAAGTTACTTTAAATTGTTGTCCTGATGATGGATTTGGAAATAGAGAACCAGTTCCGGGTGCGACCGTTATTGTTGTTTGTGTGTTAGTAATGGCTGATGCCAATGTACTTTTTGCATTATTAGAGAAGACTTGAATCGTCATAAAAATCCTTAATAATTGACCGTGTAAGTATACTGGAATGGCAAAAATAAAACACCTGCCTGCACCGCAGAAGCAAAAATAGGTGAAGCCGTTACACTTGGAATTGTAATAGTTATAGCTGATGCTGATGTATATGTCACGCTAATTTCATAGGTTTCATCAATATTTGGAGAAATTCCATTGACCCCATAAAGAAATCTTTTTACCCTGCGTTTTAACCAATTGGTTGAATATTGGAATCCGTCACCTTTGTAAAAATTCCAAGTGATGATTCTTTTGTAATAGTCATCATTAACCACATAAATAGTCGATCCTTCGCTAAATGTGGTGTATGAGTATGGACTTGTATTATAAGAAACTGAGTTATAGACGGCTAAAGTATTGGATGTTGTTCCAGCTCCTAAACTCGGTCTTTCAATGCCATAAAGACTAAGCCCCACCCAATCCAATAAAGGCGCAATTAATTCTGTGTAATTGGGTAAATTTAATTGATTGATATTATCAAGGTAAGTCTGAGAAGTATTATTGTAGGCAGTAAAAAAAGACTGAATGTAAGACGTACCCTCAGTAATGATGGGTTGACCTGTAACCGCTTGTCCTGCAACACCATATCCCGCAACACCAGACTGAGCAAGATTTTGTACTACCTGTTCAGCGGTGCTTGCATATTGTTGATATAAATACGCAGGAAGTATGGTTTTAATCATAATTAACCCTGAGCAATTGAAATGTAAGCCGAACTCGTTGAAAAATAACTCTCAGGATCGCCGTAAATCAATCCAGTTCCTGATGATGGAGAAACATCAACACCATTGATTGCAACGGTAAATACCATCCTAGACAAAGATTGTGGAGGAATAATTCCTTGAATGGCGGTTTGAAAAACAGATTGCATTTCAAATACATTAATTGGTTGACCAACATAAATAGAATTAATATATGCGGCTAAAGCAGGTTGACCAAGTTGTGCAACAGCACTTGGCGAAACATAATTAGACGAACTGGTATTCCAAACCAAATTGATATTTACTAATTGTGATGGCGGAATCACAAAACTAATATTGTAAGAATCTGGATAATCGTAAATGGTAACGGTTTCGTTTCTTAAATTTGGAGTTATAACACCTCCACTTGTATACGAACCGCTTGAAGTTGAATTTGTATTAATACTAAAAGTTGTTGAAGATATTTTAGTTACTGTAAACCAAGTTGAAGCCGTTCCTTTAACTGATATAGTTCCGGGATTTGTTGTTAAAGAATAAGTAAAAGTTGTAGTTCCAGTAGATGTAATGGTGAATGTTCCGTTATATCCTGTGGGGGTACATCCTGTAATAATTCCTGTTGCAGTGTCCCCAGTTGATAATCCATGAGCTGATGCCAATGTAACGGTAACAGTTGAGGATGACCAAGTAATAGCAGAAATTGCAACGCCTGAAATATTATTTATTCCAGACATTCCTGTAACGCCAGTAAATTGAATTAATTGACCATTAGAATATCCATGATTCAAATTAGTCGTAACAACAGCAGGATTTGCATTGGTAATTGCTGTAACCAATAAAGTTGATCCCGTTAAAATGGAAATGTCAGGAATTGCATTAAAAATAGCATTTGCTACTTGGTATGGATCACCTCCTCCGCAAATAATTTGCCATTGATTTGATCCTAAATTTCTTACTGCAACTAAATTGTTTTGTACACCGCTTACATTTTGCAATTGAGTTTTTACAAAAGTTGGCATACCTTGTGCTGTAGCCAATCCCGCTTGAATAACTTGAGCTTGATAGGATTGAATAGTTTGTGCCGTAGCGCCTGCTAAACCTGCACTTGGATTTGTAACAGTTAAAGTAAATCCAGATGGTACAGAAGTCACCAAATTGATCACAGTACCCGCAGGAACTGCCCAAGAGCCTGCTGTAGTTGCCAAACAATAAAGACTTGGGCTTTGACCTGAAGAACCAATGATTCCTCCGTCTTGAACCGTATATTGATAAGTTCCATCAGATACCGTAAATCCAATAGGAATTACAAATCCGGGCAACCCAGTAAAAATAACATAAACTGAAGTATTAGAACCTTTTCCCTGTTGAACACCGTATACAGCGCCAAGCTGATAAAGAATAAAAGGGTTTGCTGTATAGGGGCTAATACTGTTAACTAAGTCAACAAATGTTTGATCTTGAATAACTACAGCGCCTGCGGCTGTACTGGCCATGTCTTCAACCAAAGAACCCGGTAAATTAGCGGTAAGACCGGGAGCTAAAGCAGATGCGGCCGCTATTTCTTGATTTAGCAGGTCGGTTGGGCTTGTGGCAACAGCCCCTGCGGTAGTTAAAATAGGCATTAAATAACTCCGTTATGTTGCAACTGTTGTTTGAATTGTAGTGCCATTTTGCAAAACAGCACTAATTGCGTATGTGGGTTGTGGTACAAGTGACTGAGCTGTAATGGTTAAACTTGCAAAATAAGGCGCATATTGATTTTGCGTATTGTTTACAGCTAAATTTGGTGCAATTTGATTGATAACAGATTGTTGAGCAGGTATGCCGTAGTTTCCATAAAAAGGACTCTCTCCCAAAGCCAAACGCAAAGTTTGAGCAACGGTGGCCAAATAGATATAACTTGGGTCTGTAATAGTTACCCAATTCCCAGTATTCGGGTCTATGCCATAGCTTCTCATACGACAACTCCTGTATTGCTTGTTCCGGTTTGAACATTTTTATGCTCATGACTCAAGAAGTCTCTGCCATTAATAATTACGCTAGTTCCAGTAATGGTTACATTTCCACCTGTTAATGTAATACTTGCCGAACCTTGTACTAAAGATATTTCTGTAGGTGTAAGAATTACAACAGCACCGCTTGTCGTATCCCTAATAACAACGCCATTTTTTCCATAAATTGTGACCGCATTAGGATCGACTGGCGACCAATTAACATTACCAATAGGTACAAATACTAATCCGCCTAAATTGCTTGGTTCGCTCAAAGGCGCTAAACCTGAACCCAATCCAGATACTCCACCAAGAACTGTATCGGCTGATGTGCAAAAGCCTTTGTCTCCAATTTGAATGGGAAGTCGAATATATTCAGAACCTATAACTGGGCAAGTTACTTGAGGTATTGTGAGTGTTCCGCTGTCAACATCAAAAGCCACAGTTACTATTGCGCCATTGACGGCAACAACATGGCAGGGATATTTTTGTCCTTGTCTTTGTTGGTTATCATCAATCTTGCCTTGAGCAAAATTATTAATTGATATGGCAAACGGTATCTTTTGTTCAATCATGGTGTCACCGGAATTGTGCAATCAACAATAGAACACCAACTATTAGCATCAGCTTGACGGCTATTGCCAACATGACGAATATTTAAAATTTGAAACACGCCCTGAAAAGCAAGGTTATTTCTGTTTTGACCAAATGTGGCGGGACTATTGGTAATTGGCGAACCTTTTGGAAAAACAATTTTATCCATGATATTTAAATCGCCACGCATAACTAACTTGGCCTGAATTGTGCTTATGTTAATCCATGTTAAATTTCCAATAATATCCGTAAAATTAATATTGATTGTATTTGTGGTTGCTGTGCCATCAGTTATCAAAAAACCTTGATTTGTTGAAGTAATGGATGCGCCCAAATATCCGGCAGTTTTAATAATTTGTTTGCTTGTTTGATTGATGTATGTAGAAAAAGAAATAATATTGTCGTACTGCCACGATTGGTCTTGGTTATATACAAGATTAGAGCTTAATGATCCGTATATTTGGATATTTGGGTAAGCGGTATTTAATGATTGTCTAATAGCACTTTCTAGCGTTGTGCCTGCTTTCCAAGTAAAACTAAAATTAACTTTATCATTTGGTGCTACATACGTTAATCCAACAATAATGAAATTTAAATTTACCTCTGTGCCCTGCCAATTTCCAAAGCATTGAAGTATTGTGCCATCTATTATTTCTCCGGCTTGTGCAGGATTTGCAAAAGGAAGTCCTTTGGACATACCAATTGAAATTCTAATTCTGGCATTGTTAAAGTTTGCCGATTGATTTAAATCTTCAAAAGAAACGCCGTGAATGGTTAATAAACCATTTTGTGCTGTTTGATGAAATAAGTTTTGAAATATATCCAAATCAACTCTAAGAGCCGATCCATTGTCTATTCTATTTTGATAGTTTTGACTGTTATTTGATAGGGACGTAAAAGTAACTGGCGCAAACTGAGTTGAGCTTTGTTGAGATGGGCTAATGGTGATGCTGTAATAACGCATTACGGACTAATGATAAAACTGCTACTGCTTGCTCTAAACACCATTGTTGACGTAGTGAAATACCCAAACAATAAATTAATATCATATTCATCAGGTGATTCAACAATGGGACGGCTGACAATTAAATTGCCAAAAGTATCATAGATAGAAAAAAAATATCTTGGTGCGGCCGCATTCCATGTGCAAATGCAAACATATGTTGTCCCATCTAACGTAGGGTTAAATTGAAAATTCGCTAATGGAGATGGGTTAAACAATATGGTAGTCATCATTTAGCCCCATAATTAGGTGCGGTACTATTCCAAGTCAATGCTGTTGGAGTAGGCAAACCATTTTGAAATTTGGTCATTAGATTACCCAATACTTGCTGTGCGCCTTGTTGAGTAATCAATGGTTGAACAAAATCCCATTGGTATAAAAATTGCACTTGTTTGTCGCTTGCTGTGCTGACATCTCTAATATTAGTCAACAAACAATTAGTATAAGTGTAAGCGGGTGTTAAAACTGTAAATGTACCGCCTGTCAAAATATGAGTATCTAGTTGACTTTTAAGAGCTGTAAAAATTGAGTTTTTAAGAGGATAACCGCCATTATTTTGTGCAGGAGCTATCATCACTAGGCTTATTTTCAATGGCATCTGTATCACAGCATTTGCGGCCATTGTGAGGCTTGCAAAGGGATATTCTGCGATTTGCCATTCTTCAAGTGTTCCACCAGACATTACTCGATACTCAGCAAAATATTGCCCTGAATTCGAAAAAGAATTGCTTAATTGCTCTGTAAGTTGAACAATAGGCAATAAATTATTTGGATAATTTGCGGCTATACCATTGTTTAAAACAATAGGCGTGACTTCATAAGAATAAGAAAAATTAGCTTCTTGTGTGGTTAACATGATTATCCCTTACCCGCATTGGGTAGACTTGCGGCTGTAGCTGTTGCACTTCCACCTGTGTTATTGTTAATCATGACTTTAATTTCTTGCGATGAATACTTGGCTTTACCGCTTTCCACTTTGGCAATTACGGCCATCAATGAAGACAACACATTGGGGTCTTTTAAGTCAAGATGTTCTGTGGCCTTGTGACCTGTTTGTTGTTCAAGTGTCCTAATATAAGCGGCAGTATTGTTTTCACCCTTAGGTGCATACAGGCTGATAATGTCTTGAATGGTGTCTAATTTTTTGTATCCTGCGGCTTTTGATCTGCCTGTTGCATACAAATTTAATTGTTCAGCAAGCGCTTTAAAACCTTCACGATCTGAACTAAATTTGGCAAATCCACCTTCACCTTCAACAGCGCCTGCTTGATGAGCAAATCTTAAATTGCCGGGGTTTGCATTTCTTTCTGCCAAAGATGCGCCACCAAAAAATCTGCGTACAGTATCTTTAGTTTGCGCCCATCTAGCCTCGCCTTCTTTTTGTTCTTCGCTTTTTGTAATGCCAAGAAAATCAGTAAAACTTTTAAGACCAACAACAATGTCTTTTAACCCTTCGGCAAAAAGCATGATGTTATCTTTTAATTCATCAGTATTTAAGTCTTTAAGAAAATCAACAACAATGTCGCCAATTACTTTTGAAAACTCAATTAATTTTGGGATTAAAGGTTCTAAATTTTTAATCAATGAAGTTTCTAATACTTGTCCAACACGTTTTAATTGAATTAAAAAATCTTGCCATTCTTTATTAACGGCATCTGTTGTCTCTAGATTTCTAGCATCTGCTTGATTTTGTTTGATGGTTTGCTCTAATTCATCTTCTTTTAGTTCAGATAAACGCCTTAAATCTTGAATGTTAAATATTTCCGTTAATCCTGTTGCTTTTGCATAATTTTCAGTCTGCCCTCCAGCTCTAAATTGCTTAACAGCATTGCGAATAATATTAGGCAATAAATCAACAGGATTTTGTCCGGCACTACCGCCAAGTCTGCCAATCAATGATTGATGAGCCAAGTCACTTTTGACATCAGCAATATTAGATAATACTTGTGTGGGATCAAAATACTTGCCAAAGTTTGTTTCTGTTGCCCGTAACTGCCCTGTGGACACGCCCAAACCTTGCGCCTGCCGTCTGTAATCACTTGCTGACCCTGCCAGTCCTGCCAAGCCAAAACCACCGCCTATAGCCCCTAGAGTAGCCCATTTAGCTATAGATACAGCGCCACTAGCAAGGTTGCGAGCGACATTGGCTGTGGTTGTGCTTAACTGTTTGAATGTCTCTAAATTTTCTTTAGATAACTTTTCAAAGTTTTTGATTTGACTGATTAAGTCTTTAACGCCCTTGACTTGAGCGTTGACCTCTTTGGTCATTTTTGCCGACCAAGGCAATGGGTCTATCTGTTTTAGACTTTTAACAGACGACTGAAATTTGGCGAACTCTTTTGTGAACGCTTGAAATTTTTCATCTAATACATCTATTTCAATAACTGATTTTGTTGCCATTATTTACTCTTAGAAGATTGATTTTTTTTCAATTGCTCTGATTAAATGCCTTTGACGATAATGCTGTGCATCTAACCACTTACCGCCATTTTCCTTTATAAATTCATGAAATGCTTCATTGCTTAAATAGTCTAAGAGATAAGCGATGACTCCTTCATTTTCTTTCCAATAACATCGGTTGTTGTCGAGATCGGCAAACCAGCTTGATACGCCGTAGAGTCCAAGGATGTAACTACCCAATTCCGCAAATTCCCTGCTAGTTCCAGAAATGAAACTTTGAAATCCCTTGGAGCGACCTTGGATATTGCAGTAAAAAAAACGAGGGAACTCATCACCTCCGCTTCTTCATCTTCGTCAATGATTCCTCTTTTTGTTGCAACTTCTAAAGGAACAGTTTCCCATCCCTTTTCACCGCAAAAAATAACATTGGTCAATCTAATGATTTCATTAATTAATCCAAATTTAACTCCGCTTGGGCCATCCCAAGTGTTTGATTGAGTTGAAATGGACTTTAATGCCGGATAAGCAAGCCGTGGAGCTGATAAGGCAACATGGCTTGGGTTATCGCTTTCAAAGCATTGACTAAAGACTTTTCCAAGCTCTAGATAAAATTGTTCAAAAATCTCACGGTTGACTGCGGTTGAATGTATGTGAACTGTTCCGTAATCTGCCGTTTGAATTTGCACCACTAAATTCAAATTTTTGTTAATTTTCAAATCTATGCTCCTGCGGCAAATAATGACGCATTGATTGAATAGACACCACGCAAGCGAACCACCAAGCCTGCTTGAGTGCCATCAAATGACACCTCTTGTAGGCTTTGCAATACGCAATTGTTTAACTCGAAGGGAGACAAAGCAACGGTATCGGGATAAATTGTGACTGATCCCAATGTTGTGTTTGTTTCAATTTGACGTTTGTAAGCATCGGCCAAGGCTTGTGTCCTGACCAAGTGCATTGAAACCGTACCGTAAATGTAGGGTTCTGGACTTGTGACTGCACCCGTTAAAGTGTTAATCAAAAGAGCTGTATCACCATCAAATGCAAGACTAATCGCTTCTTTTGAAAGATACGATGCGGTTACATTCAACTGTTGATAGTCGGCATAAAAAACACTAGCAAGTAGCCTGTTTAACGTGCCTTGAACAACTTGTGGATTTGCCATTCTTTACTCCTTAAGTGGGAATGTTACTTGCGGTCAAGTAAATTGTGATTGAGGAGAATCCACGTTGAGGAACAAATGTCAAACTCAATCCCTTGTAAATACCTGCGGCGTAATCGCTTGGGTTTTCACTTACATAAGTATTGAATGGAATTGCTCCAACTGTCGCAGGACTCAAAATCAAACCAAATGCAATACCGTTGTTTGTTGTCGCTTGAGCAACTTTTTGCAATGTGTTAACACCTGCTTGATTGTAGTAAAGCGGATTGGTTGATGTATTGCTTCCATTGATAATTGCGGCGGCTAATGCTATGGAAACATTGATTGCAAGCCAGTCCGTAGAGTACCAATAGTTGAATGGATTTTTATCCATAAACGTACCACCTTCAATCAGCGTATTGCTGATTTGCCCTTGTGCGCCTGTATAAATATAATTTACACCCGCATTAAGTAATGTGGTTTGTTGTGCATTGGTGAGCGTACTGTATGAAGTAACGCCATATACAAATGTATATTCCAATGGAGTCGCTAAGTTACTTGCACTAGGGTTGTAACTTAATGTTGACCAAAATATTGCGGCCGCATCAAATTCTGTAACTGGTGCGCTTGGACTTTGAACTGTTGCAAGAACTGATTTAATTCCAGTCCATGCCGTATAAGTAGCAAGCGTTGTAGTTACATAAAAATAAGTTTGTGCAGTTGTTCCAGAGAACGTATTGGCCATTGTGATGGCTGTAGGTTCTGTGTTCCAAGTTGACGGCAACAGATAACTGTAAAACTTAAATGATGATGTATTAATAAAATTGGTTAAAGATGTAACACCTGCGGCTGGTGTTCCAATTCCCAATTCCAATACATAAACCGGAGTTGTTGCGCCTTGAGCAAAGAATGTAGTTCCCATTGCCAAAAGCTCTTGCGTGTCCTCAAGAGAAAAAATACTTGAAGAACTTACAGTAGCAGTTCCGGGATTAGTTGCCAAAGCATAAGTCAAAGTGTATGTACCCGTAGATGTAACAGCATATGTGCCGTTATAAGCCGTGGGTGTTACACCAGAAATAATACCTTGAATCACGTTTCCGTTAGGAATCCCATGTGGTGTTGAAGTTGTAACCGTTACAACAGAAGATGCCCATGTAATTGTACTGATTGCGTTACTTGGAGTTAAGATACTTGTAAGATTACTTAACTGAGTAATCAATTGATAAGTACCTGTCGCCAGAGTAGTAGCACCTTGAGATACAAAAGCACCTGTCTGTTGCAACGTAGATGGTGCGCTTGCAACCTGTTGCTTGACAATGACATTTACAATATTGGGCATGATGCCTCCTTAGTTGTAGCTTACGGAAACAACTTGACCTGTACCAACTAGATAAGTAATTCCAAATTTGCTGCAATTGAAGGAAGACTTCCTTGGAACATATAGGTTCCAGTATGACCACAAATAATCCATGGAGCCATCCAAATTTGAATACCAATT
>Ga0214167_1000892_pt1 | contig 13149 bp, 6 predicted proteins | sample TroBogypolimnion_45_FD_153006 | JGI IMG/M metagenome (GOLD analysis project Ga0214167, IMG submission 153006) | Freshwater microbial communities from Trout Bog Lake, WI - Practice 18AUG2009 hypolimnion v3 | ecosystem: Environmental > Aquatic > Freshwater > Lake > Hypolimnion/Profundal zone ... | reverse complement strand
CGGGGTGCCCTGGACTGTGATGCTGCGGTTTTTCATGAGGAGGGCCGTGCGGGAGTGGTTTTGACGACCAAATTTTACCCTGAGATAAATAGAATTATCTTAGGGCACTGTCTTAAAATTTGACCGCCACGCCGTCCACATGCACCCTAAAAATGCAAGCTCAGACCCCACTTACACCGGTGGCGGGGCGGCGTCTGAAATTTCCGCCGGTTTGGGCTTAGAACCCCTATGTGGCGGAGCTGGCTTTGGTAGAGCTGCATGCTATGGCAACTGCTGGTCATCAAGCGACGATCTACATTACGATTGGCATACTTGGCTGCGGTCATTCAATCTGGATACCGTTCTTCAGAGAGGGGCCCGATCAACTAAACATAACGTACTGACATGAAATCGATCTCTTGCGGGCAATAGCCCTGCTTGCTACGGGATACGAATTCTGTTATGTTAAGTAATCAATTTTCTTGATTTTTCGCTGAAACACGTTACCAACACTTGGTACGACGAGCTTAGTCTGAGCCTTCCGGTCGCGTTCTAGAACCTTCAAGTCTGCTTGCCGCCTGGGCCAGCACTTCCATCGCTTCTAGTGTGCCCTCTCCCTTTCGCTCCCAATCCAGCGTGGATTTGAAATCCTTTACCAACATCGAGAGCGAAACTAGCGCGTCGCGCATCTCATTGAGACCATTGACCAACTCGACCACGTCGAAACTGGCCTCCTTGGATGTGTCGTTTGGCTCCATTAGTGCGCCCAAGTACGAAAAGGATCCCCGAATGGCAAAGTGCTTCAAGCTTGAAGGTAACTATAACGCCGCGAGGGCCATTTGATCAGAGGGTCTTTCAACGATTCAGAATGACTCCTATGCCCACAAAGTCGAAAGTGGCGCCGCCCAGATACCATCACCCAGAGGCATCGTCTCGTCACCGTCGTAAAGGAGGACGCCCATCTTGAATTGATCACCAGCTTGGCTGGCCAGCTTTTTCAGCCCTCTCAGATCTCTCTCTTTGACAGTGGCAGCAGCCTTGACCTCCACACCAATCAAATGTCCAGCGGCGTTCTCAATCACCACGTCGACTTCAAATTTGTCATTGTCCCGGTAGTACATCAGTTGATAGTCACCGTTTGCCGTTGTGATGTGCTTGAGCAACTCACCGTACACGAATGTCTCCAGGACATTACCAAAGCGCGTTCGATCCTGTTGAACCTCATGGGTACCCAAATCGAGCAGCGTAGCCAGCAAGCCTGAATCGATGAACTGCAACTTTGGCGTCTTGACAACACGATTGAGTCTGTTACGTGCCCACACATCAACACGCTTGAGCAAGTACATCTGCTCAAAAACGCCAATGTAGGTAGAAGCCGTCTTGCCATCCAGTCCAACCTGACCACCAAGCTGGGTGTAGTTGCACATTTGCCCGGCTGTTTGAGCCAAGGCACGAAGGAAGCGCGGTAACTGATCCAGTTTCTCGATACCAGACACATCCCGGACATCACGCTGAATGATGGCATCAAGGTACTGCTTTGCCCAAGTGGAGCGCCGTTTAGGCGAAGGGCGTGAGATTGCTTCGGGATATCCCCCACGAAGGACCCGGTCCACAAGATTACTGTCCTTTGCCAGGGTGCCTGACTTCGGAATCAAACCGGAAAACACACTGTCGATCCAGTTCTGCGAGCCACCTTCGATCTCACTCTGTGACAAGGGCAACAAGGACAAAGTCTCCATGCGGCCGGCCAGCGAGTCAGCCACCGTTGGCAGCGCCATCAGGTTAGCCGAGCCAGTGAGTAAAAAGCGCCCAGGTCGCCTGTCTTCATCCACGCTTTTCTTGATGGCCAGCAGCAGCTGCGGAGCACGCTGAATTTCATCGATCACAGCTCGGTCCAGGCTACGAATCATTCCAACCGGGTCTTCACGAGCAGAAAGCAGCGTCAGCTCGTCATCCAACGTCAAATAGCGCAGTCCTTTTTCTGCCATTTGGCGAACAAGGGTTGTCTTGCCGGCCTGGCGTGGGCCGGCCAGCAACACCACAGGCGTATCCAGCATCGCCTCTGCAATGCGCCGCTCGATATGGCGTGGGTAAAGCCTTTGGACATTCATCCATTCATGATACCGTAAATTACGGAACCATGTGCCGCTTAATGAGGAATCACATAGCCATTATTTCGGAAAAAGTTAACCTGATTAGCAATGAACGTCAGCCACCAACCGAATCGACCGCTGCGGGTGCGGGCCGCACTGCAGCGCCGCGACCAGCAAGCGCTGGGGCAGCGTGCGCAGGTCGAATCGCCGGTTAAATCGGTACGCAAAGGCGCCCAGGTACTGCTCGGCATATTTGCGAAAGCCAAACCCGTGGTAACTGCCACAGAGCCCGGTTTTCAAGTTTCCCAGCACCGTGTTGATCCATTGCAACTCCGGCACATCTTTGGGTTTTCGTCCTGCGACAACGGTGCTTTGATGGGCACAGTCTGCCAGGGTGAGAGCACCGAAACAGGCCAACCCGTCAGAGAGAACCGTGCTGCCTGGCGCGAGATTCTTTCGCGCCCACTTCGTGATCGCGTTGAGCGTGAACCCAGGTACCGGGGCCAACTTGACACGCAATGGGTGCCCCTCCTCGCTGAGCGAAACTGCGGCCACAAACGGCACCTTGTTTTCCGAGCCACGCCCGACCTTGCCGCCACTGCGCTCACCGCCAAGGTAGGCGTCATCAACCTGTACCCGCCCCTCCAACATGTAGCGGGCCTCCCGTTGCATCATTGCCTGCATCAGTTTGTGGTGCACCAGCCATGCCGTTGGGTAGCTCACACCCAAGTGGCGTTTGAGCGCAAGCGCCGACAGTCCAGTCTTGGCCTGGCTGATGAGGTAGATTGCCAAGAACCACACCGTCAAGGGCAGCTTGGTGCCCTGGAACACGGTGCCAGCGATCAGCGACGTTTGATGCCGACACGCGTTGCACTGAAAAACCCTGTGCCCACCAGTGCGCAAAACACAGTGCGCGGCGCAACTGCAGCGCGGACAGGCAAAGCCCTCTGGCCAGAGAGAACTCTCCAGCGCTTGCGCGCAAAGCAGCTCCGTGCCGTAGAGTTTGAAGAACTCGGGCATAGACAAACCGGGTTGAAACTGGATGCGATTCATGGCCATGGCTCTGCTACCCAAAGTGAACGATGGGAGCAGGTTAAGTTGGGACTGGCTCACCACGTGAGCTTGGCTGAACATCATTACTAATCAGGAAAATTAATGACTGTTTGAATCTACTTATAACCAATACTGACTGAGCAATATTGATTTCAAAAAGTGCAAATGCTCAGGAAAACCCTGAGTTGAAGCCAGTTCGCACCAAGCCGCATTGGACCGTCAGGTTGGCAGAGCCAATCTACATTGCGAATGTCCGACATACTCGATCCTGAAGAAGCGGAATGAGTAATCGAATCTATGCTGGTACGTTAAAATTAAAAAGATGATGAGAATAGTTGATGGAACTCATGAGCGGACCAAATCTTACTTACTAGCTTTCCTGACCAGACTGAACCATATTACTAATAAAATAACTGAAGCCTGAGGGTATACTCATAATTCCTATATTATATAGAACACCAAAGATATCTCAAAGGGCCAAAATAAATACTAGATAAGCAATTAAAATACACAACATTACTGTGCACACTAAATACTGGATATCATTACTACAAACCAATAAACTCAAGTTTATATTTTATAAACACAGACAAATAGACACCAAATATTTTCCACTTTGAGTTCGCAAAGGCGAATTCAAGGATGGTAGTACATATTTATAGAATTAACATTGAACACCATATTTTATCAATAAATGCTCCAAAATTCTCAAGAAACAAACGTTTACGATATTAAGAGCAAATTGACTTAAAATCTAATAAGTTTAGTTAATGGACTTTAGATTCAGCACACAAGATACAAATCCAACCAATTTTCTAATAAAAATAGAAAACACATCATTCAATACAGGTAATTAACATATGTGCACACATACTCTCTTGACATCTCATGAAACTATCAGCATATTCCTTTTTAACTAAAATATCCAATCATAAAACTTTATCCAATCATCAAGTAGATATGCACCCACATGGCAATGGCATCAATACAACAAATCGAAGGTTCACACTACATTACGCCTTTAAATAATATCAAAGCTAGATTGCAAATATCATGATTGATAACTTTTTGTATGTTGCAATAAAACCAAGGATTACAACTTTGAAAGATCCGAATGATCTCTTTCAAAGACAAATTCAGGAAAAAAAACTGAGATGTGGTTTTCACGTGGTGTTGGGCAGTCGTCAAAACTTTGACTCGCGTCAATTCGTACGACTTCATCAAAAATCAAACATCCTATGCAAAACGTATAACGTTTAAGTCACGCGTCTATAGTGACGCAAATTTGAACCTACACTGTAAAATTCCGTGTGAATGACTTTAGCATGCTGCAAATGCATGACGCTTTTCTGCTTTTTTGTTCACAATTGATTTGAGTCAATATTGACAAAACTCATCTTCACTCACCCAGATTGATTCAAAACATGACCGAACTCAGACGCCTAGCCAGTGCTTTGGAAAAAGACACAGACAACAAGGACGACCTATACAAAATACTACATTGGGTGGGCTTACGGGGATCCACTCGGGGATTCAATGACTTTATTAGTTTCCTAGGTTCAATTTATCACATACTTAATAGTATTGAGCTTTTGCATCCAAACTTATCTCCTGTAACAGATGTCCTCAAAAATGTTAGTAAGCTAGAGATGCGTCTAACAGAGATACCACAGACCGGTCATTATGATCTGTCAACACCTAAAGAATGGTTTTATCGGCCAACAGAGATAAAGCAACAACTGCCTTGCACATCAATATTGCCAGTTGAGATTCCTTTACACAAATCTTCAGCAGAAGCATTTATATTATATATTGCGTGTTATTTAATCGACATCATTTGGACTCCATATTCCTGGAGGCTTGATCCGGAATACTTGACCGCTTTAAATTTACTACCCAAATTACTTTCTCCAGTACCACATGCTATCGAATGGTCGGAACAAGGCCAAATCCCACCATCTAGTAAAGGAAGGTACTCAACATCAATAAGTTCTATGATGAGATACGAAGATGTATATCCATTAGATCTAATGCATTCTACCTCAGGAAAATCAATTGACGAGGTAACAATATCCGAATGCTTCGACGCAATAATCGATGACTATGAATCGAGGCAACTAAAGTTAACAAAAGACAGTTATCAATGGAAATCAGTTTCTGAAATTAAGGATCAGTTTAAACGACTAAGAGATTTGATACTTAATGTTGAACTTGATGAAAATCTAATTCCAAAACTTTTGGGTATGCCACCCTTCGAAGTACGACTGAGAGAACTTAAAAATAAGGGCCATAAATCAAATATACCTGATGATAAAGAATGGAGATGGGGCAAGAAGGCTACCGTTGACCTTACTGATAGGCATTTGTTTGAAGAACACAAGAACGCACTTACGGCTGACATGAAATATAAGATTTATGAATCAATCTATACCCTCCGTGTCAACAATTTTTTGCCAAGCATAGGATTGCATGACATTGATGCGATCGCCGCATACGCTGTAAGCATTTGCCTTCCTACAGGAAACCTTGTTAAATCAACTTTGGAAATTCGAGTCCTTCCGCACGAAGATCTAATTGTTTTGAGCCAAGGGAGACCACTTTCATCAGGATTCATCTCCCATATCTCATTACAAGAAGTTGATGAGGAACGACAGTACTTCTGGAACCCGCCCGGAAGACCCCCAAATCTGCAGTTGCAACTGAAATTGCATCCACAATGGCCAGATCACTGCACAGACTTTCTCATTGGTGATTTTCTGCGGCTACAAAACTCGAGACTTCTGAATGTCGTTGAATCTTCTGCCGCAGCATTGATTCATCGTAGAGTCCCAACCAGCAGGCTCTTTCTAAAGCATGAGCTAGGCCGATCACTTTTTTCCATAGACGCAAATCGAGCGTTAATTCGCTATGTTTGTGGTCCTGGAAACGGTGACAAAGAGTCTAATCCAGCGCGAAGTTCACTTCATCATTACATTGATCCATTAAGCCCAAGAATCGCGCAAGCGTTTGAAATTGCTCAACGCAGAGTTTTTGGGCTTAATACAAATGAGGATATAGTTGCATTTAGAAATGGCCTCCCAAGCGAGCAGGCATGTTCCCTTGTTAATCCAAAACGAATTACTAGCATATTCACCGCGCACCGGAAAATTATAGCGAATACAACAACTGATGTTATCAAGCAGCATAATAGATTTGCGCGGTATGTTGCGCTCTTATTACTTATAGCCACTGGACACCGCCGAACTAAACAGTTATTTCATTTTTGGTTTAGTCTTAATTCTGAAGAACAAACGGCGTTTATTGCTGACAAGCAAACTATTGGTAGCGAGGCGCGATTCGTTGCATTAGCAACCATTGCAATCTCACAGATTAATGAATATATAAAACATATTTTATGGCTGATTGATAAGTTGCGTGGACAAGATGACGCTCTTGTCGCACAGATTCAGCTCGCCTGCGGATTAGATACAGGGAGTATTGAAAAGTTGCCGACTTCACTCAGTTTTCTCTTTAACATTAGACACGGAAAGATCAGAGGTATTTCTACTGAATCATTAAAACGTTGGGCCGGTGCCGTTGATGCAAAAGATGAAACTGATGAACCTATCAGCGCTAGATTGATGAGGCGTAATATTGCCACCTTTCTTTCTAATAAGGGTATTTCAGGAGATGGCGTTGCTCTTTTTCTCGGCCATAACGGCCCGATGCATAGTTGGGGAGCTTCTTCTCATTTAATACCCCAGTCAGTACACGAATCGGTTCGAACCCATATAGACGAATATCTGAAAGCTAATGGAGCTATCCCTATGGCAGCTCCCTGGATTGACTCACGTTACAGGAAATACCGTGAAATAGTGCCCAGCATTGAGCTTAGTAATGCATCTTACGAGTTGCGAAAAACAGAGCTTGACGAAGCGAGAGATCGGGCTAGGGTTGCAATTCAAGCCGTACTCTCGGTGGAGGCTATTGAAAAGCGTGGTATTGATGTAATTGATGATGAAGTAGTAAGTCAGATAAGAGAAGAGATATCCGAAAGCCTATTTGACGACGCAGAGGCTAAAAAGCAAGTACTGGCAGAGTTAGTAAAATTCCTAGATATTCTGCGTAAATTCAATAAGATTGATGCTAATTCAACCCTATTAAACCTGATACGAACAACCCCAGGCCCTCTAGACATTGTTTTTGGAAGGCATTTGAAAATTTCAAATATCTTTATAAAGGAACTACCAGCCGCTGTAATTAGCTACATGAAGGTCGGTGAACCTCAACTGGTCAAATATTTAGCTGTCATTTCTGTCTTATTGGCGTCCACCGAAGGAGTAATGAATTTGGTAGACGTTAAAGCTCTGATCGAGGCCTTGCAAATAGATGGGCCGCACCATTTCGAGGGGCAAGTTCGACTACGCGCCACGGTCGAAACTAGAGCCGCCATATACGAACGCACCTGTGATTTAAGCGACGCATGTTCTGCTGCTGTGTTCGGATACATGAAATGCAAGTCTGATTTTGCCAATGCGCAACGCCCTCAAATTGACTGGGAGGACATTATTCCGCATATTTCAAATTTGTTGAAGCTCACTCAGATTGATCTATATGGTTTCAATTTCAAAAAGCTACTAACTATCATAAGACCATATTGGTTATTACGCCTCACTGGTACAGCCTACGCTTGTTGCATTGGTCAATACCATACATCTTCCGAGTCTTCTAGGTCAACCAGCATGTTAGTGGGTGCTTCCGAAGCTGCAACGTCAAAGGGTAATAAGCGATATACAAGACCTGCTCTCGAGAAGGGCACCGCAATAAAAAATGCTGTCGATGCCTTAAATGCACTCATGACAAAAATCATAGGTAATAAGAATTTATTTACAGATAACAAAAGAATACAACGAATCGAGCTGCGAAAAACCTTTGACGAAGGGGCAAGTGACGACTTATTGGCATGTATTGAGCAGCAATCAATTGTAGAGTCATGGTATGAATTTCTTAGGTATTTGGTAGAAGTTGGAGGGCCCAAAACAGATATCTATGCACCCAGTTCGATTCGAACCTATCAATCGAACGCGATGCAGCCATTGTTTGAGGCAGCTTGGGACGTAGATATTCTGGATTTTGACGAGTCTCAGTTTAATGAGTTCTACAAAGTGATGTTTGAAGATAAAAAGAGCACTCAGAATGGTGATTTAAAGAAAGTTATAAAAATTTTTCATGAGTTCTTAACCGTCTCATATAACGCTCCAGGGTGCGTCGAATTTCCCGCTGTTACGCGAAGAAAACATCGAGCCAGAAATGAAGTTTTTTCTAACGATGTACTTGTCGGAACTTTAGATAATTTAGTTTCTGCTGGAAAATATCTTCGAGGACCAGAAAAGCAAACGAAAAATTATTATCATTCTGCTCAAGGTCTTGTTGTTTTTATTGCAGGGTGGGGTTTAAGGCCCGCAGAGGCATATGGCTTACAGCACCGTCAACTCGACTTGGAAACTTCAGGGCGTCCATTGAACGTAAGGCGCAATAGGGGCTCCACCATCAAGACTTCTAGTGGTACACGCAATGTCCCGTTTCATATTGGCGGTGATAATATTACTTTGTTCGCCAAATCCATATATAAAGTAAATTATTCATACAAGCTGTTTTCTGAGCTTAAAGAACTTGACACTTGGATTTTTTCAGATCCAGATAATCAAGCTGTATTAATTGGATGGAGCCAGACTAGGGCACGCGCTAGTTGGGCAGTTAAAGAGGCTTCTGGAAACCAATCCTCCGTATCTTATAGTTTTAGACATACTTATGCCACTTCTGTAAGCTTTGGACTTTTATGTCAAAATCCTATAATACCCATTTTGAAATGCTTTGCGAAGCATCTACCTGAAGTCAGTAACATTGATTTACATCCATCTTGGACAATTTATGGGAAAGGGATTGATCGAATTTCTATGTGGCTGGGTCATTCAGGGCCTGATACCTTTATACGCACCTATGGACATTGCATATGGTGGTCCGCTAGTAATTCCTGCAATATTAATTCCCCAAAACTTAAATGGAAACAGGAGTTTTATGCCACTCTGATAGGCATAGACAGGTCTATGCTGTCCAAGGCCGCTAATGAAAATCTAAATCTTTTTAAATTTGAACTTTTACAGCATCACCTAAAAAAGTACATAAAAGAATTCGGCCCAAATTTACCAGAAATAAAACCAATAGACTCACTTTCCAAAGCTAGTTATGCAGCACCGGCTCAAACAAATGCGGCAATAGAAGATATCATTCTTTTGCTAGATCTTCGTCATTATACGAATTTCGATATTAGTCGACTTGGGCATATTCTATCCCATAACCATAATATAGAAATTAACGATGCAATCTTACTATCAAACTCATATATTCTGGCTGTAAATGAATCCTCCATTAATGATTTCGAACCTTTTCATCAAAGAAGTGGAAGACGAGAGCGCACTGGTGTAAGTCGTGAACGTGGTTCGCGAAAGAGATTAATTCGAAGTATAGATAGGTATTTGAATAAAAGCACCACCAATCGTGCAATTACTGCTGAGCTCATCAAGCTATGGCGTCTGCTGGCAATGGCGAAAACTCCAGGTTTGTATTCCAGCACTTTAATTGATGCTAAGCTTTCTGCTCAATGGCTCTTAGATCTAGGGTATGAATGTAAAGATATTCTTATTACACATTTCAACGCTAGGCAAAATGATGTCGAAGATTTACGAGCAAGTGACTTCGAATGCGCGATCAGTTCAGAGCAACTCAGTCGTGTTAATCAAATTATTCCGAATAGTGAGTTCATTGTCAGTCCAATTACTTCGAGCAAATTACCGGTCAAGCATGATTTTCAGCGATGCCTCTTTATACTTTCAATATGGGACATCGCAGGAAAATTATCTTTTCGCTATGACGATGTGACAGAAAAGTCATAAGCAATCTGGCTTTATTAATTTAGATTGATATAAATCACTTCAAATGAAACGATTTCAGCCACTATGTAGTGAAAAATGAATTTTTAACTGCGATGTCCCTATTTTGGAACTAATTGCCTTCGCCGAATTTAGGACTTCCAGTTTCAGTTTCAGTTTCGATATTTCCTAATGCATTTTCTAATGCCTTCTCTACGGCGTCGATTCGCTCTTTGCACACCTTGTATGCGTCCATCGATTCCGTCACGATACTCAAGAGGTCGTCAATATTTGGCTCCTGTTGGGTGCGTAGCGTTTGCGCATGCTTTTGAAGAACGCCGTAAGCCTCTTTGAATGTTTGTGTTGCCATGTAATACCCTTAGTTAGTCTTTCCTGTAGAGGCGACGACCTTTCCGTCCATGAATTCGATCTCGATCCCGTCACCACTATCGATTTGGCTTAAGCGTGTAAGCGTCCTTCCGTCAAGGGATCGCACCATTGCAAATCCGCGCTGCAAGGTCTTGCTTGGACCCTGCCCGGCTATCTCCCGTATCATCGCTTCAGAAGATTCGGCCGCTGCCTTGATATTCTGTGCAGCCAGCGCTTGAATCGACTGAATGCCGGTCTCTACGTCCCCGCTGGCTTCCTCCGCGATTCTTCTGACCGTGAACAAGTTTCCCTCCAGTACCGCATCAACATCCAAGTTAGACCGTAGCACCGCGTGTCTTGAGCCCTGGATGACCTGATCTGCGAGGTGGGGCACTTGCAGTTTTGCTTGCTGAAGTTTTGTCATAGCAAGAGACCGCACGGATCGAATGGCGCCGTTCGACATTTCGGATGCAGTGCTGACGATTCTGTGTGAGGTTTCTTTGAATCCGTGAACGAGCTCGGCGGTTTCACTTCTGGCCATGGCCAGGCATTGGTACGACTTCAACCGCACTGACCCTTCCATATCCTGAGCAGCGACGGAGGCATCTTGGGCTAACTGCCTCGCACGGGCAAAGACAAAATCACCGTTTGCTTTCGACTCCATCGCACGCCTGGCTATTCGCTCTTGAATGCCGAGAATGACCTTGCTTGGAGTATCAAATTTTGTATGCGCCACTTCATCCAAAACCGTGCTGTCACGCTCATGACCAACACCTGTGAACACTGGGATCTGGAAATCGCAAACGAGACGAGCTAAGTCGTACTCATTGAGCCAAGCCATGTCATTGACCGCCCCACCGCCACGGATGACAACAATGACATCCGGCAGGCTCTCATGTGTTTTGCGCCAATCGGTTAGGGCACCTTGTAATGCGTCACAAATTTCCTTAGGGGCGCCCTCCCCTTGAAACCGGGAGAAGATGTAGGTGAAGGAACAAACAGCATACTTTTCAAGCCTGTCTGCTTCTACCTGAAAGTCTCCCAAGCCGGCTCCGCCCGCCGGTGCTACAACAAGTACGTCCCTGAAATCCCATGGAGCGTCCAGCTGCTTATTGGCTGCAAAGATCCCCTCTGCTTTCAGTCGTTCACGAATTTCTCTCTTTCGAGCCTCAAGATCGCCCAGCGTATATTCCGGGTCAATCGCATCAATCTCAATGCTGAACCCATGCAATGCCTTGAACACGGGTCGGGCGCGGACCAACAACTTGATGCCTGGCGCCAATTGCGCGCCAGTTGCTTGCTCAAAAACAGGCAAGATGGCGTTTGCAACCGACTGCCAGATGACTGCGTTTGCTTTTGCGAGTACCCCGCCGCCTGGATCCCGCTCTGAAATGCCCATAAAGACATGGCCGCCATTCGTACGAAGTTCGACCACCTCTACCATTGTCCAAACTCCTGCCGAATATGCCTTGGCAACTGCCTGAGAAATACCAGCGAGCAAACTGGAAAGTGAGACGCCTTTCTTGGCGATAAGTGCCAAACTGGCACTCGAACTCGAACTGACGGTTGGTGTGAACGCTACCGGTGTAGAGGCAACCGGATTTACAGACGCTAAAGGCTTGCTACTCTCTGCAGGCAACCACACCGCAAATGGCATGAGGTCTCGGCCTTCAGGTACATACCACTGGCGCTGCTCGCCATCCCATTTGGCGCCCAAGGCCTTGGCTGCATCTTTGTCTTTAAAGGAAACCCTGAGGTACGTATTTGCCACTGCATATTCTTGCACGACTTTGCCACAGTTTTGCCCTCCCTAAAGCCCTTGCTACGGTGATCTTGCTCTTCAATTCTGCGATGAAGATCAGCCATTCAAAGGAAGCCGCACAACGCCGTAGCCGACTTCGGAACCATTGCCAAGTGGCCCTTATGCGACCACCACCATTTCATAGCGAGCCGATGTACTGTCGGATACTCCGCTGGGTCATTCCAATCGCTCAGTCGCTGGAGTATCTATAGAACCTGGGCCTGGCGGCGGACTTGTGTTCCATCCGCCCTTTTTAAGATCCATGTCGCTTCGACTTGCTTGGCCTCACCCGCCTGGCTCTTGCTCAATAGCAATTTGGTCGGATTGACATCCTCGCCGAACTCCGTGCCTCGAAAGGTTCTGCGAGTTGCACTCTGAAAGCTGAAACAAACGTTTTTCGAAGAGATTGCGTTTCTTGGAAACTCAATACTCCCCCCGCAAGACCCCATGAAATCGTTACTGGCGTACATCATTGGAAATGCCCTGCGCACGCCTCCCACATTGATTTCAAGTTCGATTCGACTGTTTTGCAAATACCGATAGACCCGCTCAGCAAGAGGACGGTCGGTTCGCACACCATTGTCCGATCGTGTCAGAGCCAGCAAATCATCGGGTGCCCTATTTCCTGGTGGCAAGTATCCAAGAAATACGTAACGATCCAGCATTTTGAATAGGCTGCGGAAGTCTGCGTCCCAGCCAACTTGCACCAGAACGGCCACCCCGTTGAGCGTGCTTTCCACGCGCACAATTTTGGCGGTCACCGGTGAGAGAAGTATTCGCTCCAAAACGCCTGTCTCGATCTCCGCTTGAACCGCCGACCAGGCGACATCATCCTTCTGGGCCAATTCCAGCAATGCCCCCGCTTGAAATGCCTGCCCTACCCGCTCCACGTTGGTCGCAAGGCTTTCCAGAATCACAGCTTGACGTTTGAGCAGATCGGCCGTTG
>Ga0214167_1000885_pt1 | contig 13218 bp, 12 predicted proteins | sample TroBogypolimnion_45_FD_153006 | JGI IMG/M metagenome (GOLD analysis project Ga0214167, IMG submission 153006) | Freshwater microbial communities from Trout Bog Lake, WI - Practice 18AUG2009 hypolimnion v3 | ecosystem: Environmental > Aquatic > Freshwater > Lake > Hypolimnion/Profundal zone ... | reverse complement strand
TGGGAGAGCGGCAAAACGTTCATCTGGGTCGTATTCCGGGTCGGAATCGGTGATTCCCAAAGATGAAGAAGAGGTAGGTGTATCCGGCGAGGGCAGTCGCCGTGCGGTGTGGTCTGCTGGCAGGGATGGCGCCATCGGTGACGGTGCCATTGGTGACTGTGGCGTCCAGTTGGATCGGGAAAGTGTAGATTGTTGTGCGGTTGGTGATGAAATTGCATCACAGTGTAGGTGAATGTGCTGAGGAGCTTGGAATGTCTGGGTGACATCCAATGGGAGTGTGGTTGGTTGTGATGGGGAAGTGGTTGTAGGCTGAGGTACCGCTGGTGCTGCTGGGATTAGGTCGGATGTGATGGAGATCTGGACTGGTATGCTAGACTCCATCTGTGATGGCGACGCGATTGGTTGCGGTTCGCTGGTAGGCGGTGTAGACTGTGTGTTAGGGGGAGTTGGTGTTATTGGGGATAGTGCTAGCGGGGGATGCGGCAGTGATTGGGTTGAAGACGGTGTAGATTGTGTGACAGCAGGTAATGGGGTAGCCTCATAAGGTAGGTGAATGTGCTGTAGATTGGCGAGCGGTTGGAGAACATCTACAGTAGATGATGTCGGCTGTGATAGCGTGTAGATTATGGCTTGGGGTGGTGCCAACGCTGCTGGAGCTGGTTCAGAACCGGTGAGAAGCGGTAGATGTGTGTTAGGCTCCAGATGCGATGGTGGCAAGGTAGATTGTGGTTTACAAGTAGGCTGTGGTGCAGCTAATGCTGCGGGGTTTGGATTGAGGATCATGGGTGACTGGGCTAGCATACCAGTCTCCGACTGCGAAGGCAACGCGGTGGGTTGCGTATCGCTGGTAGATTGGGTGGATTGTAGGTTATGTGAAATTAGTTCGGTTGTTCGATCTGATTGGTTGGAAGGATCTGTAGGCGCAAAGTTGGGTTGGCTGTGTTCTTCCTGCAGTATCTGATGGAAGGACTTTTGGGTTTCGCGCCCGTGTAGGATGTGGTAATAGCGCATGTAGCGTAATGCCACAGTGCGGTTAGTCCAACAGGTGTGGGTTACATGGTCGCGGAAGAAGGGGTAGCCCAGTACCAGGTCGAGGTGGGTGTCGATAACGTGGAATGGTAGGTTGGGGATATAGAGGGTTCCAAAACGGGGTCGGAGATTAACATAGTGGGTTAATGGGATGGGTTGGCCATTTGCAACTTGAATCGAAATGGGTTTTCGAAGTGCAATGGTGGGCAGTTGTAGTTTACGGACGAGTTGCGTCGAGATAAAGTTGCCTGATGCTCCTGAGTCCAGAAGAGCGTATTGTAGGCTGTGGTTAATAACCGTCGGTAGAAACAGGAGGTTGTGAAGAGGTGGATCTTCGTCAACCAACTGCATGTCAGCTTTATGGCGCTGTATTGGCTGTTGCTTGGACGTGTTGGATATGGATTGAAAACCAGGTAGCGGGTAGGTGAGACGTGTCGGCTGTTTTGAATGGAGTGGTAGAATGGAGGATGAGTGGCCTGTGATGGTTGCACAGTCCGGTAGTATCTTACATCTTCTCCTTCGAGAGTAAGGGTCGATCGTATGGGTTGGCTGCGCTCGTCGAGCGGTAGTTGTAGGGTGGAATATGGGAAGTCCTCTGGTAAGAATTGAACCAGAGCGAATGGGTGATGCTCCTCCACTGAGGGTAGCAGCTGTGTTGGTTGTTGGCGCTCCTCCACTGAGGGTTGCACCGGTGTAGGATGTTGATGCTCCTCCACTGAGGACAGCATCGGGGTTGGATGTTGATGCTCTTCCGTAGGAGGAAGGCTTGAGATTGGTGAATGATGCTTTTCCGCTGGGAGAAGCTTCAGTGTAGGCTGTTTTAGATGAGGATAGGAGAGTTGCACGTGGGCTTAGTGTCGGCTGCTGGGTGGGGATTGCCGTGGGTTTTCTGAAAAGCATACACACACATAACGCTAGGAGGGCCATAAGTGGAGATCGCACTGAGGAGATATCGGGGTTGGCACTGTGCGGTGGTGCTCGTCCAGGGGTCTGGACACCCGACTCTATTACTACGGAACCATCCGCGGCGAGTTCCCGCGTCAATGGTGGCATCTGTTGGGTTGTGTGGGATAGGGGTTGGGGACTAGGGTGACACAGTGACTGGGTAGGTGGGGCGAACTGCCCATGCCGTGGCATGGCGCTCAAGCCCTTTACCTCTGTTCTGTTCTGCCAGCCAGCACAGGAATGCTGGGTAGTCTGCTCGGCGCCCAAAGGGGGCACACGGTGGCTGGTAGGCTGTGTCGACGAGGTGCGTCGTGCATAGGGGTGCGTGATAGCCTGCTCCGCGCCCAAAGGGGGCACAGGTACGAACGACCCGTCTTCTAACCGTGGACGGTGTGCATAAGAGTGCGTGATAGCCTGCTCGGCGCCCATAGGGGGCACACGTACACTGTCTGGCGTATGCTTATTTCGGCTGCATTGAGCATAGGTATGCTTGGTAGCCCGCTCCGCGCCCATAGGGGGCACAGGTTCAATGGCCGAATGCACTGACTCTGTGGGAGGTGTTGGTGAATGGTTTGAGTCAGTGTCGTTTATGTGGAGCTCCGATTCGATACAGGGTTCGAAGGGGATGTTCTCAAGCATCTCCGGGGATATGAATCGACCCGTTGATGTGAGTGCTCCTAGCATTAGTCCTAGTGGCTCCAGGTTAGGCTGGCAACCCTTGAGGGTTGTGTTGTAGCGTTGCATGGAGCACACGAGTTTTTGGGGTTCTTTCGAGCTGTCGCTTGACGGCAAGGTCAAGACGCAATGCTCGGTTTTGTCTCCACTAGGGGAGGGGGTCTTCATACACCACTCACACGGGGTATCTACGTGGGGCGGGGGTGGATGGGAATGAGACGCCCGGCTCAAACCCCTTTGGCTTTTCCCGGATCCTGCTGATCCGTGGAACGGCGGCCAGGTGATGGCTGCCTGCCCGTGTAGGCTGTGGATCTATCGTGGGGAGATGGGGATCGGTAGGCTGTGTCGCGGTTATCGCGATAGGTTGGCTGTGGATCACGGGAATCGCGTCGGTCGCGAGGATCACGACGATCGCGGCTATCCCTGTTGTAGGCTGTTTCAGGTTGATTATGCGTGGATTGGTTGTCGCGTGAATCGCGGGTATCGCGGTATTCACGGCGGTGGGGTGGTGTTGGGGATCGAGTGTAGTGACGTTCAGCGTCACGGTCTGGTGTGCGTTCTCGTCGCGGTGAGCGACGGCAGTCGTTGGTTGTGTGATTGGTGGAGCCGCAGTTCCTGCAGCGGCGGGGTGGTGTAGGGTATTTGCGGTAGCGCGCTTCAGGACAGTCGCGTGCTTCATGTCCGAGGCGTCCGCATGCGTAGCATAGGATGTGTGGGCAATATTGTCGGATATGTCCATGGAGGCCACAACTGTAGCATCGTGGAATAGGTTCGGATGTGTCGTGTCGGCTGTGCGGTGTAACCGCGTAATGGGGATGGGGGGATGGTGAGCGGGGACGCTCTGGGTATCGGCTACGGTTGGTAGGTGAATTGCTCCTCGGGGGAGTTTGGGATCGGTGTTGGTATTGGTTATGGGAGGGGTAGGTGGGTTGAATGGCGGCGTGGTTGAATGTAGGATGAAAGTTGGTTGGCAGGGGGGTAGGTTGTGTAAACGTTGGCTGTGGGATTGGCAGCATCGGTTGGTGCGCCAAATGGGCCATGGTGTGAGGTTGTGGGAATACGAGAGGTCCAATGGTGGGTTGTCGATTGTAATTGGTGCCCATGGTGTCCAGGTTCATGGGGGTCGAGAGTGTAGGCTGTGCCGCAATGGCGGGGTGGCTTGTTGGCTGTGAGTGCGCGTGAGTGGTCGGCTGATTGAATGCATGCGAAAGGGTAGATTGTGTAATGTAGGCTTGGGTCGCAAGCAATTGTTGTCGCAATGTGTCCATCTCAAGCATCCAAGGGGGTCGCTCCCCGTTTGCGATGCGGCGTGCAGCTTCGACTGTTGCCCGAAGTGTTGCGGGCGGGTTTTGTCGCAGTGGTTGTTGGATATATGGATCAAGTCCGTCGATGAATAGGGTGATCGTTCGGAGCTCTGGAATGTCTTCCAGGAACTTCCGGTAGCTAAGAAAGTTGGTTGTGTAGTGGGAGAAGTTTCCCTGCATCTTGAGTTCCTGCAGTTCCTTCTCAATGTAGCGTGTGTAGTCGTGTGGGAGAAAGGCGCTGATGACAGCTCGTCTAAAGGTGTCCCACGTGTTGAGTTCGTCTGCTGGGGTGAGTTCGTGGATTGTTCGAGCGTAGTCGCCCATATGGGTGAGCGCTCTAGCTACCTTGTCTGTGTCGGCTAGGTGGCGGTCGGTGAATGCATCTTGGACTGCCAGGATCCACTTGAGTAGGGTGTTTTTGTTGCCATCCCAGTAGGGGATTTTGCTATCGCGATCGGGTAGGTTGACACGTACAGGTTGGATGAGGTGCTGCTGGAGACCTTGGATAGCGTCTCTGGTAGTCTGGTGTTGGTGATTCAGGGCTTGGACAAGACCTTGCTGGTTGGACGAGAGGATTGCGTGGAGCTCCTCACTCGTCAGTTGCGGCATTTGTAGGATATGGAGAGTACAGCGGTCGGTAAGTGTAGGTTGTTGTAGATTGTGGGGGTGTGAAAGGGAAATTGGGGGGTGGGGAGGTAGGAGGCAGGGCTCCGGCCAGCAGTGTCGGCTGTTAGGTCACGGAGGTGTCGTTCACGAGTGTAGGTTGTTGATGTCGGGTTGCCGAGGGATAGGGGAAATTAAAGGAGGGGGAAAAATTTAATTTTAGGGTAGATTTTTCAACCCCTCTGCTACCAGGTGTAACGGAAGGTCCGGGTTATGGTGCCTTCCGCCCCAGGGCAGAGATGTCGGTTAGAGGACCGTCCTGGGTTGCGTAGGACCGGTTCTATAACAGGCAGAGTGTGCGCGTCGTACCGGTTGTTCCCAATTCTTGATATCACTTCAAATGGACAGGAACAGGCAAAGACGTCAGCACAACGGAGCAAGACCATAGCCAGAGTTCTCGACTTGACCTTTCAGAGGTCGGGAGGTGGCTAAATAAGCACCGTGCTTTTATATACAATGCTGCACGTCCTTTGGTAGGATGTGGTTGCGATCATCGACAGGAGTGATGACACTGCCTAGTCGAATCGCGGGGGATCTCCTTTGTAGGCTATTGGATTTGGTAGGCTGTTGCGCGTGGTAGGTTATGATCACTCCTCTTGTACCGGTGGCGTGCGGGGTTGCCTTGCCGGTGCGCGGAGGATGTGCGGTGTAGGTTATGGGTAGCTTTCCGTTACAGCCTCCTCCACTAGCGAGGACAGCTGAGCGGTGCTCTGCTGGCTGAGCGATCAGCGCAGCATAGGAAAGCTTCGTAGGCTATGTGCGATGTTGTAGGCGAATGTGGTTCGTGAGTTATGGACTGGTTGAAGGTTTGTGTGGCGTTATCGTGTAAGTGAGGAGTGGAATTCGTGCTGTAGTGAAGAAGTTGGGGAGTGCAGTTGGATATGTGTGAACGTAGGTGTTCGTGTGGTAGATTATGGGTTGCTGGGGAGATCCTAGGTCGGTTGTGGAGTGTTGAAGTATGGAGGTGACTGAGATGACTGTGAGGTCATCACCGCTGGACGGTTGGTTGTGGCATTTCTGCCTACTGATGACGGTGTAGGTTATGGAGATTCGACTGAACCGGTGTTGGCGGCGTCGAATGAACTTGATGGTGGCGGCGGTGTATACGACGGAGTTAAGGCGTGGGGGCGATAGACCAACTTGGCCATGGCGTGGGGTGTGGGGGGTTGGTCTGCCGGTGTTGCTGGTGAGGTTACACTTCTCGTGGCTTGCAAGTGGTGGGTACGAACAAACCAGGGGAGGTGCAAGGTTGAAGTTGCCGTTGCATAGGTTGTGGTGGTGCTAAGGTCGTGTTGGATGTCCCAAGAGGGTGGGTGGGGAGAGGCTGAGTCGCTGGCTGAATGGCTGTCAGTTTGGGTTTGGGCTGCGCCGGGAGTCGATGACGACTACAGTGGCGTTTCCGGTGTGGTGGCTGCTGCTGGAGGTGCAGAGCCGCGCGGTGTTCGACCGCTATGCAGGGCGGGTCTGACTGTCGTTCGTGCCGTCGGTTCTCTGCTTGTCGTAGTGGGAATGGGTGATTTGTCAGAAGGGTGGCGTAGATGTGGATCAAGTTGACTGTTAGTGTGGGGGTGGTCAGAGAGTTTGATGAAGTTGTAGGCGGGGTGAGTGATCGACTGGCTGCTGATGGGATGCTGCTGATGGGCCAGGGTTGGCTAGGGTGGGCTGTTGATGGGCTCGGGTTTCCGTGCTGCCGGGGTGTTGGTGGATTGAGATGGTGAGGGAAGGTGGCACACATTCGACGTCACTCATCTAATCTACACTAACACTTCACTCTTCCGTCCAACTTACCCGTCAGAGTCCGTTCGACCGTGCACATCCCTTGAGGAGTGGCGGGCTTTGCGGCGGCTGAGGGCAGTGTTGTTTCGGCCGGGCGGCTACGGCCAGGGGTGTGCACGGGTTCCGGGACAGTGTCGGTTGGGTTGTTGGGTCGAATGTTGTGAAAGGTAGGTAGATGTGTGGGTCGGCTGTGGGGAAAATTGCTGTAGGTGAGTGTAATTCTAACGACGGGGTCGGGGTGTGGTGGATCGTTTGGAAATGGGGGCTGAGGGTGGTGGTGCGGGCTTGTTGAGCTCGTTGAGGTCAGCGATGGGGTCGGCGGTGTCGAGGCAGTAGTGGTTGGAGAGGCGGTCGGCGATGATGGTGGCAGCTTTAAGACGGAGTTGGATTGCTTCCTTCGTGGGGGGTACGGATAGAGGTTGGTGTTCTGGTGATGGGGTGTAGTAGATGATCTGGAGGTCGCCAGGGTTGAAGGGTAGGGGTGCGTTGTTCTTCCAGAGGGTGTAGTAGGGTTGGTGTAGAGGTAGGAGAGTGGGAGGTTCGGTGTTGGCTGTGGTTTGGTCGTGGGCGTCCTGCTGGTCAGGGTGAAGGGTGTTCTGACGGTCGAGGTTGAGCTGGCGGATGGCGATGAGGTCTGGTTGTAGGAGGAACTCGTAGCGTGGGTAGTAACGCTGAGCTAGGGGGGTAAAAAGTAGTAGGATAGCTTGTTTTAGGCTGTGGATAAACTTCAAGTAGTTGACTATGGGTGCGTTGGGAGGGGTGCGAGGTGGGCTGTATGGATCAGATCGGTGAACAATGCCGATGATGAGCGGTAGCTCATCCCGTGGTTGAGGAGGGGTGTTGGCTGTTGGTTGCAGCGGTGCCGTTCGTTCGATCATTCGAACAAAGTCGTCGTAGGCTATGGTGTGGTAGTGGTTGGTGTCGGATATGGTTTGGTCAAGCTTGCCGGGGTCGTAGGCGGCGTACAGTTGAGGTGCGGGGATGGGGTGTACTGCGTACAGGTATTGAAGTAGGTGTGGATTATGGTGACGAGTGTAGGCGTAGGCGTGACGTAGTCTGAAGTACTCTTGGTGCCAAAAGTATGGTGGAATGTGCCGTTGTGGTTGGCGTTGCCAGCGAGTACTGACTTGGCGGTAGAAGTCGGCTTGTGGCCATGGATTGTGTGTGAGTATGTTGCTTGGTAGGTTGTGGTTAGTCAATCGGTGTTGGATGTCCTGAAGTACAACTTCAGGGAGCTGATCAAGTGGGTAGGTTGTTGTGTAGGTGTCGATCGTCTGTTGAACGAGTGGTGGTCGGAGAATGTGATTGGGGTGGGTTGTGAACTGCTGGAGAAAAAGAGCTCTCGCAGCGTTCGTGTCGGGTAGGGATCGGGGTGTCTCATCTTCTGCGATCCAATGGTAAATCAAGAAGGCTTGGTGGGTGAATGGGAGTCGGTAGCAGAAGAAATACCAAAGGTCGGAGTGTGTGACACGAGGTGGTGGGTGGTAGAATATTTTGACAAGTCGTGGATGAGGTTCGGCTGGTTGAGGCACAGTGTCGCAGTATGGTAGGTTGGTGAAACGTGGTAGTAGTTGACCAATGTCGAAGTATTGTGTGCGTGGTAGGCAAGGTACAGTTTTGCGGTAGAATGTGTGTACGAAGTAGAAGTCGGGGCATGTAGGTGGAAACTGTGAAGTCTGAGGTTCACGGTAAATGCCGAAGGTGTAGTTTATGGGATAAGGTTGTGGATGTGTGGAGTCGTACGTGTGACAGCGGCTGGTGCTTGTTGGAAGCGCTGTCCACTTGTTGTCGACTAGTGTTAGCTCCACGTACGGGGGAAAGTTGTGGAGGTCGCTAGTTAGGTTGTCGATGAAGGACTGGTCGTCTGTGTATGGGTAGGATGTGGTGGACGGCAGTGCTGGCGTCGTCCATGGCAGATCGTCGATTACGTGTGGAATTTTGGTTGGATATGGAACGTAGGGTGTGTCGGCTGTGACAGGTTTTGGCTGTTGAGTGAGCGGTCGGGTCGCTGGAAAGTCGATGAGGTTCGTCACGTAGTAGGTTGTGTAGTAGGTTGCGTGTGCGTGGTTGAAGTAGTTGACGAGTGCGGTGAGCATGTGTGGTGGTCGAATAATGGGGTGATTATCCTGGTATCCGATGGGGTGAAAGTAGACTGTTTGTAGGTCATCGTGGGTCAACTCTTCGATGTCGATGTCTGGTGGGATAAGGTCTGGTAGGTTGAGGAGCGATGGTTGGCGAAACTCTGGATAGAAGAGTGCTAGTTGGGGTGGGGTGAAAAGTGGTTGGTCGCCTTGTATGAAGAATCGTCGAAGTGGGTGGTTTTGTGATGGGCGGCGAAGATCGTAGATTAGTGGGTCGGTAGAGTGTGCCAGGTGGATCGGGGTGACCCGTGTGGTACGGATCAGTGAGAGGTCACGTACGTATGGTCGTCTCCTTGGGTCTTTCCTGAAGGCTTTAGCTTGATCGGCCTGACGGACGCAACGTTTGATGTTGTCGACTCCTGTACCTGTCATGATGTTATCCCAGTCATGGACAGGGGTGTCAGGTGGTGGGAGAAAAGCGCGTCCGCGTCGTACGTAGGGTAGGAGCCAGAGTGGGGTCACGTTGTTGTCTGTGTGTCGCGTTAGGGTGAGTTGCCTGGTGAGACTGTTTCGGTCTCGGTGTCGGGTGTTGTGGGCGAATCGTTGAACAGTGTACTCGTAGTAGTGTTCAACCGAGTATTTGTGAGGTGGTGTTCGGTTGGTGTCGACTGATGCGTAGTTGGCGAGTAGGAGTGGTTTGGTAGGAATATGTGGAACGATTGGTTCTCCAGTTCGTAGGTTGTGTTCCGCGTAGATGTTGAAGACGGGGATACGTGGAATCTGCGCGTTGACTGAGTAGCGGGTTTGTAGGCTGAAGGTGTTGGCTATGTGTGCGTGAAATGCAAGTAGAGTGAGGCAGTGAGGGTAGATTGTGGTTGGCTCCAAAAGGTATTGTAGGATATGTGTGTGGATTACTGGGGGTAGGCGAGGTGCGACGTCGACGTATGGTCGCGGTGTTGGATGGTTGGTAGCGATGGCTAGTTGTGGTGTGCTAGGAAAGGGCACTAGCGCGAGGTCGAGGTAGTAGAGCCATCCGGCTGGGTAGGTTATTCCGAGGTAGTTGGCAAGGGATTCATGCCAGCAACAGATTCGGATGAACCATAGGTGGAAGGTTGGCTGTCGAGTGATGTCGTTTGTAGGCTGTGGAGTCAGTTTGTAAAGTGGTGGTGCTGTTGGTGGTTGGTTGGGGTCGGTGCGAGGGTGATGTTGTGTTAGAATGTAGAGTGTTGGCGGGGGTTGAGGTGATCCCGCAGGCTGAGCCGGCGGTGTGACAGTTGACTGTGTCGGCTGTGGACTCGTAGGTGTTGTGCTGTGGATAAAGTTGTCGGCTATGGGTTGGTTGGCTGCGAGTCAGGTGGTGCCTGACGGGGGTGGGGGTGGGAGGGGTGGGTCGGACGACAAGGGTTCGTCCATGTCTGCCCATGAGGTGGTGGACGTGGTGAGTACCACGGTCATGGGTTGGAGTGGTGGGAGTGTTGGTTCAGGTTCGGCTATGGGAATCTCGGGTTCGATGCTACCCTGCGAACGGGTATCATCGTCGGGCTGGGGTTGGGTGATGAGCGTCTGCTCTTGTTGGGTGGTGATGGTGAGGGGAAGAGAATGGACGGAGGCCATCTCTTCATCATCCGGGGATGTAGGTTGTGGTGCGGTAGGCTGTGGAGCCAAGGTAAGGCTCGCAAAGGCAGAGACGGGTGGTGCGGTAGTCTGGAGTGTAGTTTGTTCAACTGAGGTTGGGGTAAAGGCTGTTTGTTGGGTTAGTTGTGTGGATGGGGCTGAAGTTGACGTGATGGAGGGCGACGTCGATGAAACTGTAGACAGAGAGGTACTGTCTGAAGTGCTTGACGACGATGTCGTGGAGATTGTTGACTGTGGTGATTCTGACGAAACAGAAATCGTCGTTGGTGGGGCTGTCGGCTTGGGTTTCGGCTTGGGTTTGGCTGTGGGTAGTTGACGAGTAGGTTGTTCGCGGCGTCCAGTGTTGACTGTGGATGTTGCCGATGTGGATCTGGGTTTAGGGGTCGCTGTTGGTGGTACAAGTACTGGTATAGGCTGTTGGCCTGGGTGCCTAGGTGGGAGGTGTTGTCGATGTGTTGGGGGTGCGTCGGCTAGGAACGACGTAGAGGTGGATGGGGTTCGTTTATTGGTACGTGGGGGTGCTGGGGATTGGGATCGACCACGCGAATAACGGGTCGGCGGTCGGAAGTAAGGTGGGAGTTGTGGGTTGTTGCGTCTGACTTCGCTAGTCATCGCATGGATGTGGTCTGTGTAGTGGCATCGGAGAATGAGTTGCAGTATTGGATCGGAGGGTGTGGCGTTTCGGAGTTCGGGGATCCGAAAAACGGGGTGGTCTGTTGGGTTCGAGACAGGGATGTCGGCTGGGGTGAGGGGTTGGTGTAGTTTGTGTTCCCATGGAGCGTATCGCATGGGGATAAGGGTGACGAAGTTTCGGATGAGCTGGACGTATCCAGGGTAGGGTTCATCCTCGTTGTAGGTGAAAAAGTAGCGTCCGGTCGTGTCCGGACCGTTGTATCCGGGGACACGTTGGAAGATTGCAGTGTAGAGTGCCATCAGGGTGTCGGTGTGGGCTGGGAGGCCTGCCTTAACAAAGTAAGGGGCCGTGTAGGGTGAGATGACCTTCAGCACTGAGAACAGTGCTTGTCGGAGGTCGTATAGGATGTTGGCACGGTTTGGTTGGACTATTTGTTCGTACAAAAGGTCGATGCGTGTGTAGAATGTGATTAAGACTGTCAGAAGGTGGCAGTAGCTGCCGGTGGGGGCAGTCCACGCATCTGGGTAGTCTATGTGTAGGTTGTGGAACAAGGAGTTGAAGTAGGCTGTTGTTCGGTTGGTTATGGTTGCTGGTTCTGTCGTGTAGGCTGCTGGGTTGAAAATGAGGACAGGGTGAAGGTCGTAGTGGGTGGTTAGGGCTGGGAAGTTAAAGTGGACTGCTGGGAGAGTTTCCGAGGGAGTAGAATCAGATCGACGAAGGTATGGGACAAGTGAGGCATCGTTAGTGTCGGTTGTGATTTGGTACGAGTTATTGAGTGGGAATCCGTGGTGTGGGATGTTGAGGTGTCCTTGTGAGTCTGTGAAGCGTTGCGTGACGGGGTTGGGGTATGTGCGCTCGGGTGTGTCGATAATTGGATGTCGGTGTCGGCACGTAGGGATCTCTGGTCGTTGGGTAGGTGGATTGTGTAAGGTAGGCTGTGTGTCAAATCGTGGGTTGGTGTCAGGTGGATACGTAGGTCTAAATCGGCTGCGGTTGTGTGACACGGTTTGGTATGGATTGCGTTCTTCGTCTGAGGAAATCTCCAATGGTGAATTGGAGGTGTCTGTGCCAGATCGCGGTCGTGATGATGGACCGGATCGGGGTGGTTTAGGTTGTGGTGCAGACCGGGGAAACGGCTGCGTGGTAGGCTGTGTGCTCGAAGATGAGGATGCGGAGGGTCCCCATTGTGGCACGGGTGGTGGAAGTGTAGGCTGTGGGGTGGGGCGAGCACGTTCGTCTGCTCGATGTCGGTACGGTGGTAAGGTAGGTGAGGTTGTAGGCTGCTGAGTAGATTGTGTGTTGCGCTGAAGGGTAGACCGGTCTGGGTGTCCAAATGGTAGGGTGTGTTCGGGGACGTCGGAGTATGGTGCTCCGAATGTTGGGGCTGGGGTGTAGGTGAAGCTTACGTATGAAGCCGCGTCCTGCAGCTCGTCTGCCATAGGTCGCTTGACCCAATGGACAGACCTGGAGTCGGATGTGGTTGGGTTGACTGGTTGCACATGGTTGCTTATGTGGAGTAGAAGTGTGGTTGCAGCGTCGACGGGGTGTTGAAGAAAGTAGTCTGGTGTCATTCGTAGGAGTTGAGTGTAAAGGGTGTGGGAAAGTTGGAGTTGGCCTAAGAAATTGTGGAGCGTGTTGATCCGCTCCAACATTTGTTTGTGGTCGTATGGGCGGCGGTGGTCTTGAGGTTGGGGTAGTTTACGGAGAAGGTTGGCTATGGTGGCGGCAGCGTCCTTGACTTTCTGCGCGTTGTGGGAGTAAAAGTTGGCTATGTGTTGAAAGTCTGCGGTCGCTTTACCGATGTCGTTAAGGAGGTCCGCGGGGAAGCAGTTGGCTACGTAGTTTATGGATTGCGAGTGGGCTCGGTGTGTTTCAATTCCAACATATCGCTCGGCTGCTGCGATTGTTGCCGCAAGGGAATCGTTGTCCGCTTGCGTGATTTGGTAGGCTAGGGCGTACTTGCAACGATCGTAGTGGGCTGTGGTTGTAGATTGTGTGGTTGACTGCTGAAGTGTAGGCTGTTGGAGGGGTGGGAGATTGGCTGGTGTAGGCTGCAAGGTAGGATATGTGTCGGCGAGTTGCTTCTGTAGCTGGTCTGCTTTGTTTCAATCGGAGTGTGTGTGGTGTAGTTGTTGAAGTGTGAGAAGGTTAAGCTGAAATTGTCGTGATAAGGCATCGGTGGCGGTGTTCGTCTTCCCTGGGATGTTGACAATCTCAACTTCGTAGTTCTGGATAGTCTGAAGCCATCGTGTTTGGCGTTGGGTTGGATATTTCATGGTCTGAAGGTATCGTAGCGCTGTGTTGTCAGTGTGGACTACGGTTTTGGCCCCAGTAGGTAATGGTGCCAGTGTTTGAGTGCGTCTACAACAGAGAGAATTTCTTTCTCGTGGGTAGGGTAGTTGCGTTCGTGTGTCGTGAGTTTTCGGCTGCGGCATGCGATGAGGCGTAGGTTGCCCTCATCGTCATGTTGGGACAG
>Ga0214167_1000878_pt1 | contig 13293 bp, 11 predicted proteins | sample TroBogypolimnion_45_FD_153006 | JGI IMG/M metagenome (GOLD analysis project Ga0214167, IMG submission 153006) | Freshwater microbial communities from Trout Bog Lake, WI - Practice 18AUG2009 hypolimnion v3 | ecosystem: Environmental > Aquatic > Freshwater > Lake > Hypolimnion/Profundal zone ... | reverse complement strand
TTATTAGCAATGGAAACACTACCACCCTCACAAGTTCGATGTATTCTATCGAAGATCAGAAACATATAGTACGTCGTATCATACCTTCTATCGAGCTGGCGAAAGGGTTGGTACGTTGTACTATATGTTCTATAGAGCCTGAAAATATATATTTCGTAGTGCGATGTGTTTTATTGAGCTGGTCAAATGATTAACACGCTCTAGGATAAATTTTATCGAACCTGCCAAAGGGTTAGCGCGTCATGCCGAATATTGAGTAGGAAAAACTCTTTATTTACTACGATAAAGTCTTATTTTTAGCACCAATTAGAAATACTCCAACCACTTTGTAAAAGTGCATTTACCCCCCATTTTTAAATCAATAGGGTTCTGTATGACCTTATTAGCTGGTAAAAAACAAGCAAAACAAGCTAATGCTTAGACTCGACTTCTTCATTATTTAGCGGCTGAAGAAAGCGTAACTTATAGGCTTCAACTTGATCTAAAAAGCCAGCATTTGCTTTAGCCAATGCATCTAGATCAGCAGCTAACAACAATTTAAGATCGAATTGCTGAGTGGGACTTAATTCAGGTGATTTTTGTACAGCATTCTCAGCTCTCACCGCATCACCTTGCAAATAAAAACTCACTGATAAACCATAATATGCGTAAGCTATTTTTTGGTTTAGCTCATTAAAACTAATGACTTTTTTAGGCTGTACCTCAAAATACCAAGGCTCTTGATTTTCAGGTTTACTCATGACTACTTCATTTTCGAGTAAATTTAGCGCCTGCTTTTGATAGCTTAAGGCCTGACTTAAATATTCAAGACGCCAGTAAATCATTGCGCTTTCAAGTGCAGAAAGTGGATAGCCCTGATTTTTTCCATATTCTTTAATAGCGACCTCATAACGCTTTTGCTTAAAATACAGCGTACCCAGCTTATTTCGGTATTTAATGATGGGCGCACTATCGATAGCTTTAAGCAATTCAACCGTAGTCGCTTCTAAAAGGCCTTGCTGCTCATAAAGTTCAGCTAACTTAAAATGAGCTTCAGCCAACTTTGAATTTAAAACGAGGGCTCGATCATAATAGGGTATGGCTGTATCGGACTGCTGATTAGCCGCATAATATTCACCCATAAAAAAATTAACATAGGCATCATTAGGATCTTCTTGATAAAGCACATCAAGATCGGCCTTAAAGGTCGGCATTGATAGTGACTGTCTAAGTTGCGCTATTTTCACACCCCATTCAGCCTCCTTGTTTTTGCTATTACCCTTAAATTCTACTGAAAAAATCCGCTCTGCTTCAGCATAACGGCCAATATTTAAGGCGTTATCGCCTTCAACGATGGACTGATTAACAACCACTTTAGGTTTTTTAGACACATCATAAAGATGAGTGAGGCGGCCACCGACAACGGCGACTATGATAAAAATAACAATAAAACTAATTCTTCGAATATTTTCATTAACTAACCATCGCCCTGTTCTATATATAAAACTCATAGATTAATCCTAGTTAAAAACCATACATTCTGACCATTAATAATTAAGGTAGGGCTTAACGCGCTAGCCTTTGCAAATAATAAATCCTTCATATAATTCGCTACATCGCTTTCTTTAAACTTTGATTCATTGCCCTACCTCATATCTATTTAAAGTTATTTCGGTATATCATTTAATTAATCGCTATTAAAGTCTTTCTTTGCACCAACATTGAGCAAGTATGTCATGCCACATCGCTTGCATCAAACTTTACCCAGAACTCATTCATTTTCAAGCTGTTTGCGTGCCTCTGCTAACAGCTTCATTTGAGCGTCTGTTAATAGTGGATAGTTTAAATCAAGATTATGTAGACGAGTAGTAATGATATCTGCGACAGCAGCGCGCATGGCCCATTTGTTATCTGCGGGAATAATATGCCAAGGTGCCCATTCTGTGCTGGTTGAGTTAATGGCCTGCTCATAAGCTGACATATAATCATCCCAGCGTTCTCGCTCAGTAAGATCAGAGGCTGAAAACTTCCAATTTTTTTCAGGCCTGTCTAGGCGCGCTATAAAACGTTCTTTTTGCACTTTTTTCGAAACATGTAAAAAGAACTTAAGTATAACCGTACCATTACGCGCCAAATGCTGCTCAAAAGCATTAATATCTTGGTAACGCGCATCCCAGAACGCTGAGTCTTTTTTTCCATCAGGCAATTTCTGCAATACCTCGGGATGGACTTTAACGACTAATACATCCTCATAATAGGAGCGATTAAAAATGCCAATACGCCCTCTCTCAGGTAAGCTTTTCATGTAGCGCCATAGAAAATTATGATCTAATTCTTCAACCGAAGGCTGCTTAAAACTAAATACTTGGCAACCCTGAGGATTAATGCCCGACATCACATGCTTAATAGTTCCGTCTTTGCCTGCTGCATCCATGGCCTGAAAAACAATTAAGACTGAATAGCGATCGTCTGCGTACAGTAGCTGCTGTACCTGAGCCAATTCAGTTAAATCATGTTCCAGTAACATGCAGGCATTATTTTTTGATTCCACCTTACCAACTGTTTTAAGTGCCTCAGTCTGAGCCCAACCGGTGGGGCAATCTTTAAGACGAATCTTTTCTCCAAGTTTAACGCGTATAAAACCCTTATATTTTTCTTCTTTCATTAATCTTCCATTCGTTCATGGCTATAAATTATAGTGGCTTTATTAATAGCTATTCAGCGATAAAACAACAGAAATATCTTTATTGTCTCGCTCAGGATTAATGGCGGTATCGAGAATAAATAAACGCTCATTGGCTATGCCCTGCTGAACCATATAGTTAGCGATTACTTGGGCTCTCGCTGTAGCGAGTTGTTTAAGTCGATCCTCTTCCGGCTTAATAATAGTAAATAACTTTTGTTTGGCTGTTTCATAAAAATCGCCGGCTTTGGCATTGATCAGTTGAGGCGAACCGAGTAAAGATCTATCTGCCAACAAAGGAAACTTTTCTATAAACATATCTGCTAATAAACGATTGTAATCATCACCCGATAGCTCGACATATTCATGTCGTATTTTTTTATCGGAATTTTGATTGATTTCTATGGCTCTACGTCTTTTAAGTTGCTCATATAAGGCATCTTCTCTAATGATTAACCAATCTTGATCGATAAACGCTGCCCCTTTAATATCTAAAGTTAAGGTCGCTCTCGCCTTTAATGCTAACGCTAAATCATCTAATTTAGCCTGCTGCGTTTTAGTCAAATATGAATGACCGGCAGGAAAACTAACTGTACTTAAGTCTTCTTCGCTACCGATGAGAGAAGCCAGCGCTCGAAACGGTGAGGTCACTATTTTACTCAACATATTTAGCAAAGCATCCTCGACTAGGGCGCTTATACTGAATTTAGGATCATCCAAACTACCCGAAATAGGCACGTCTATTTTTATTTTGCCATCAGAGTCTTTCAGCAAGGCCACCGCCAACTTAAGCGGCAAGGCTACCGCATTGGGATTGTCAACTTTATCCCCTAGTTCAAATTGATTAATTAAAATAGAATTGCTTGCGGTCAAATCATGATGACTTACATTATATTTTAGCCCTAGGGTCATTTGACCTTTTTCAACTTTATAACCAGCAAATTGCACCATATAAGGCGAAACCAAAGGCATTGGTAACTCATTAAAATTGATGGCGATATTAAAGTCGCCCAAATAGGGACTCATTTCACCTTTAATATTAACGGGTGCTAGGTCATAAGCGTTACCCTCTAAAGCCAGCTTAATGGTCGATTTTTTATCTGAAGAGAGTCCACTAGCGCCACCGTCTAAGCTTTTAATTTCGGCTGCAAATGGCAGAATCAATGAAAGATCAGAAAAATCTGAAGAGCCCTCAGTCACTTGAATTTTGTCTAACTTAAAATACACGGAATAGTCTAAGGACTGCTTAGTGTTTACTGCGTTTTTCTGAATTGATGGTTTGCTTTTATCACGAACAATAAGATCGCTAAAGTTAGTTGTTTTGTCTTTTTTTATGGTCACTCTGGCATAAGGTTTATCAATCAACAACGAGGTTGCCGTGTAACGCTGAGCCAATACATCAATGTCCAGATCGGTTAAGGTCAAGCCAGACCACTTTATAAAATCTTTACGTAGGATTTGATCACGCGTTAATAAATGATCTATCCCAGCATTGCCTTTAAATTTAATGTCGGGCTTAGATACGTCAATACCTGCAAGCGATAACTGACCGTTGATATGTAATCCCCCATCGATTACATCTAAATGTATAAACTTATCGACATAAGATTGGAAGTTTTCTAGATCTATATTTTTAATATCCAACGTCAAATTAGCCAAAGTCGGTTTAAGTGTCGCATTGCCGTTCAGTGTTATCAAGCCAGTTTGATTAATGCCCAAACTTAGCTGTACAGGCATTTGAGTATCGGCTTGATTACTTAAATTAGTGAGCTTAAAAGCTATCGGTTTAATTGCAATCGTCAGTGGCTTTTTTAAGGTCTGATCTTCAAAATTCAAAGCCCCATTATTTACAACAACGCTATTAACTTTAATTAGCCAAGGTGCTTTTTGTGGTGCATTAACTGGATTACTAGTATTAGCAGGCAATAAGGATTGATAATTAAGAACACCCTCAGGCGTTAAGCTAGCTTGAATGTCAGCATTATCAATAGACACAGACTCAATCAACAGGCTTTGTTTTTTAAGATTCAGCTCTATACCATGCATAGCAAAAACCGGCATATTAATGAGCAACTTTGCTGTATTTTCTTCCAGCACTTGAACATCATGTAGCTCTAGCACGCCTTGAGTGACGATAAATTGCCAGCCTAGGTCAGTATAAGTCGCCTTATAATCGGCAGCGACTAATTCATTGCCCGTTACCTTAAGTGGTGAGTAACTTTGATTAGCTAAAGCTAACAAGGTTTCTAAGTGTACATGATCTAATTGCACATGCCCTTCAGACATTTTAGGATTTAAACCGGTTAGTCCTTGCCAGTTAAGGATTCCACCTGAACTTAGCGCTAACGAAAGATTGATATGAGCTTGCTGATCAGCCTGTGTAGAAATATTTTCTATGTTCAAATTAATCGGTGCTAGCGTTTCTTTTACTAATTTATCCGAACTAAAATCTTCCCAGATCAGCTGCCCATCTTCTACCTTAAGTTGCAGAATACTTAAAGGGAACAACGCCCCTTTATTTTGCTTATCATCTACTTTAACCTTAACCAAACCTTGGAAATTGAAGTCGCCCTGTTTTTGTCTGGAGATATGAACTAAGGGCTTTGTCAGAATTAGTTGTTCAATAACCAACGCTGATTGTTGAATCGATTGAATTAATCCTAAGCGTATATATAAATCCGTAAATTGTGCAAATATAGCGCTATCAGCTTCCTGCATTTCAAAACCCTGCACACTAATAGCTAAAGGAAAGGGCTGAATCTGAATTTTTGTAACTAAAGCTTTTCTACCGGTATCCTGTTCAATAAGTTCAGGAATTTTTAAGGCTAATAGCCTAGGCAGGATAACAACACAAAGGCTCAGATAAATAAGGATTAAACTGCCTAAAATAACAGCAGGTATTTTAATGTTAGATCTTATACGTTGAATAACCATAAAACCCTAGTCCGTTAATTCAGTGTTATCGTGAACCTAAACAAAAAAGGCGGCTTAACTAGCCGCCTTTCATATTAATCTTTCATTATTCAGTACATCTTATAAATCAAGATAACCGGTTTCTTCATGTAACACGGTATCTAAACCTTGCACTTCTTCGTCAAGTGTTACACGTAAGCCTATCCATTTATCTAAACCTTTTAAAATCAGATAACTAAACAAAGCACTCCAAAAAGCCGTCACCAGAACGGCTAACGCTTGTACGCTAACTTGATCCATTATAGAAACGCCATCGGGTAGACCTAAGCCACCTAAACTACTGGCTGCAAACACGCCGGTTAATACTGATCCAGTAATACCGCCAATACCATGTACAGGAAAGACATCTAAAGAATCATCAATAACCAATTTACGTTTAACATATTGGGTGGCATAAAAACACACAATACCGGCAGTTACCCCAATCACCAAAGCACCGAAAGGACCAACAAAACCAGATGCGGGTGTAATGGTGCCCAAGCCTGCAACCATACCCGTGACTATGCCTAATACGCTGGGCTTACCATAACGTTTCCATTCAATAACCATCCAGGTTAAAGCACCTGATGCAGCACCAATATGCGTAGCTAACATCGCCATGCCTGCACGGCCATCAGCGCTCAAAGCACTGCCCGCATTAAAACCAAACCAACCGACCCATAACATACCAGCTCCAGTTACGACCATGGTCATATTATGTGGAGGCATCGCAGTCGTTGGAAAACCTTTTCTTTTACCCAATACCAATGCAGCAACTAAAGCTGCGACACCGGCATTAACATGAATGACAATACCACCGGCAAAATCCATGACACCTAACTTAGCGAGCCAGCCATTGCCCCAGATCCAATGACAAACTGGCATATAAACAATAATCAACCATAAACTGCTAAACAAAAGCATAGCTGAAAATTTCATACGTTCAGCAAAAGCACCGACAATTAAAGCTGGGGTAATAATGGCAAAAGTCATTTGGAACATGAAATAAACCGACTCAGGAATATCTCCGGTCATTGAGCCCGTACCTATACCTGGTAAAAAAACTTTAGACGCGCCACCTATAAACTGCTGTAAATTGCCACCATCAGTAAAAATAAAACTGTAAACACCAGCCAGCCAAAGTATTGATACCAAACAAGTAATGGCAAAACACTGCATTAACACCGACAATACGTTTTTACTTCTTACTAAGCCTGCGTAAAACAAAGACAAGCCAGGAATAGTCATAAACAACACTAAAGCTGTTGATGTTAATACCCAAGCCGTATTTGCTTGATTCAACTCTGCTGCTGACGCTATTGTGGGTAGCAATAGTAAGGCTGCCAGCAGCCAATTCCTCTTATTATTATAGTTATTAAACATTATTCGTTCCTAAGCGAGTTAAATCGCATCCTCCCCAGTTTCACCGGTTCTAATGCGTACTACTTGTTCTAAATTAGACACAAATATTTTTCCATCGCCAATTTTTCCCGTATTTGCGGCTTTGACTATAGTGCTAACGGCTTTTTCAACCATGTCATCAGCTACGGCAATTTCTAACTTAATTTTAGGTAAAAAATCAACGACATATTCAGCGCCTCTATACAGTTCAGTATGGCCTTTTTGACGACCAAAGCCTTTTACTTCAGTGGCAGTAACGCCAGCAACGCCTATTTCAGATAATGCTTCTCTTACATCATCCATTTTAAATGGCTTGATGATAGCGGTTATTAGTTTCATGTTGGCTCTCATTTATTAAGATAATGACTACAGACTGCAATCATAGTGAATTATCAATCAACATACAATTTTTAGCGCGGTTGCTTGAATACTATTCGACCGTATTGATTATAGCAGCCGCTTTGCCTCGACGCTCATTGACCTTACTCAACAAAGCTAAGCCAACCATAAAAAACACCAAGGTCGACAGCAAGGACATTCGATGATTTCCTTGACTCCAATAATTAATTAGGCCGTAACTCAATGGCCCGACGATAGCCGACAATCGATTGACTAAGCCCCATAAGCCTAAAAACTCACCGGTACGTTGTATAGGTGAAAACTTACTGACTAACGCACGCCCTACAGCCTGACTGGCTCCCATCGCTAAGCCAATAAGATTACCTGCGACCCACATATCGATAGTCTCTTTAGCCAATATCGCCACAATCACAGCAATTATCCAGATAACTAAGGTGATGGCTAAGGTCGGCACTGAACCTATTCGATCTTGTAAATGTCCGCAAATAAAAGCACCTACAGCAGCAGTCACATTTACCACCATAATCAAGATAATCAAGGCTTGAGTATCAAAGCCCATGACTTCCTGCGCATAAATAGCCGCCAAAACGATGACCGTACTCACACCTGATTGATACACGCCCAAGGTAATCAAAAACCAAAACAAGTCCCGAAATCGAGCAGCTTCTTTAAACGTATGTACTAATCTGGATAAACTAATTTGTAAACTTGAGCGACTTCTATCCCATACAGCCGGTATAGCTCGCTCACGTAAGCAGATAAAAGTAGGCAAAGCTGCCAAAGCAAAAATGAATGCCGTAATGAGTAACGAGACAGGGACAAAATGAGTAGCGGGTAAGCCTTGTTGTTTGGCCCAAGTTATATAGGCTAAACAGATACCTAACGTCAGCAAGCCACCAAAATAACCCAAACTCCAGCCGTATCCTGACAATCGTCCCATGCTCTCCTCAGGCACCAGTTCTGGCAAAAAGGCTGCAATTAGATTCTCGCCACTAGCAAACATGATGGCCGAAACCGTCACTAAGATCATTCCTATCGCTATATCGCCAGGACCTACCCATGCCAAACTAGCAGTTGCGGAGATACAACCTATCGAAGAAATTAATAAAAAGCGTTTCTTACAAGCACGATGATCGGCAATCGCTCCTAGCAACGGCCCACTAATCATAACCACAAAATTAGCGAGTCCTATCGCTAATGACCATAACAAGGTTGATAGACCCGGTGTAACGCCTTGCTCTGCACCAGCCACGACGCCTACAAAATAAGCACTAAAAATAGTAGTTTGTACCACCGTGGTATAGCCAGAATTAGCAAAATCATAAAAGGCCCAGGCCAATAATTCTCTAAAGCCTGCCTTAGCGATGACTGACGGCTGCTCATCTACAGAACACATAGACTGTTGTTTCATTCATAAACCCCTTATTAATATCAATTGAATCGTTAAAAAACAACTTACTCTATTAACTTGCCATCAAACTCACATAAATCTTCAATAACGCAGCTCTGGCAACGCGGCTTTCTGGCAATACAGGTATAACGACCATGTAAGATAAGTAAATGATGGGCATTTTGCTTATGAGCGTTAGGCACTGTTTTATCTAAGTTTTGCTCCACTAGCGTTACATTCTTACCTATGGCAATTTTAGTACGATTAGCCACTCTAAAGATATGCGTATCTACAGCAATAGTAGGCTGACCAAACGCGGTATTTAAAATAACATTAGCTGTTTTTCTACCCACACCAGGCAAGGCCTCTAGCTCAATGCGCGTTTCAGGCACCTGTCCTGCATGCAAACGTATGACTTGCTCGCAAAGTTTAATAATATGCTCAGCCTTAGTGTTAAATAAACCTATGCTATTAATATAGGTTTTTAAGCTTAGCAAACCCAACGCCACTAGCTTCTCTGGTGTATTGGCAACCGGAAATAACTTAGCCGTCGCCTTATTGACACCTTTATCCGTAGCTTGTGCTGACAAAACCACGGCGATCAAGAGCTCAAACGGATTGCTATAATTTAACTCTGTTTTAGGGTCAGGTATCGCCTCAGCCAATTTATCAAAGATGGCCTGACGTTTGTTTTTATTCATGATAATGGTTTCTGTATTAGTTACATAATTGGAGGCCTAAGCCCCCTATTTTAATGCGATTAAGAGCGTAACTATGATCACTGAGAATAAACGTAAAATCTATTTTTTCAAATCAGCCCTAGCACGACCTATCTAATCAAAGGATATTCATTCTTTCTTAAGTGGTCTTTGGTATGATAGCGCCATTCGACACTAATAACGGTCGAATATTTATAATAATCTCGGGAGTTAATATGAAATCAATGAATAAATCACCTTTAGCTGCAGCAATGGGCGCCGCTTTACTTTCAACTTTTGCTGCAACTAACGTTAACGCAGAGGTCAATCCTTTCGGCATGACTGAACTTAACAGCGGTTATATGCAAGTTGCTGAAGCGGCGGCTGAAATGGCCTGTGGCGCAGCAATGGGCGGCATGGATAAGCCTAAAGCGCCAGAAGGTGCTTGTGCAGGACATGCAAAACCTGCGGCTACCGCACCTGCAGCAAAAGCTTCTGAAGGCTCATGCGGCGACATGATGAAAGACGGGAAAATGAAACCTGGCATGGAACAAGCTTGCGGCGCTATGATGAAAGGCAAAGAAGGCGCTTGCGGTGAAATGATGAAAAGCGAATCCATGAAAGGTAAAGAAGGCGCTTGTGGCGATAAAATGAATATGCCAGCACCCGTTGTAATACATGCAAAATAAACGTTAAGGGTTAGCATTGCTTAACCATTAAACGCTTTAATGGAAGGCATGAGTTCATGTCTTCCAATTTTTAGTCTACCACGCATAGATGTTCTTATGGACACCACTCCACACCTCATTCATGGCGCAGGCTTAGGTCTAAGACGACCTCTGTTAAATCAATTACTAGCTACACCACCGCCAGCGGTCAATTTTTATGAAATCGCTCCAGAAAACTGGATAGGCATGGGCGGAAAATCCGGTAAAGCGCTACGCGCGATGACCGAACGCTTTGATTTTATCTGCCATGGCTTATCCTTATCTATAGGTAGTACCGATGCCTTAGATGAACATCTCGTTCATGATATTAAACGCTTCATGGCTGATCATCAGATTAAACTGTACAGTGAACATCTGAGTTATTGCAGTCTAGGCGGCCATTTATATGATTTGATGCCGATACCTTTTACTACAGAAGCCGTGTCACATGTCGCTACTCGTATTAAACGTGTACAAGATATCCTAGAGCAAAAAATAGCCATCGAAAATGTGTCTTATTATGCCGCTCCCGGCCAAGAGATGACCGAAATTGATTTTTTTAATGCTGTAGTTGCCGAAGCTGACTGTAAGGTCTTACTCGATGTTAATAATATTTATGTTAACAGCGTTAATCATGGTTATGATGCCGAGGCTTTTCTAAAAGCCATGCCCGCACAGCGCATTGCTTATGCTCATATTGCCGGACATTATAAAGAAGCTGATGATTTTTTAGTCGATACCCACGGCGCAGATATTATTGACCCTGTCTGGCAGCTGTTAGACCAAGCTTATCAACTTTATGGGGTGTTTCCGACCTTGCTGGAACGTGATTTCAATATCCCAGCTATCCCTGAACTACTCAAAGAAGTACAAACTATCAAGACGCTACAAAACGCTCATGGTTACAGCGCATGAAAATGAGCCAAAACTTTAAAAGCACGCAACTCGCCTTTGCCGCTTATATCAGAGATCCGCAACAAAACCCTATGCCTGTTGATGTAGCAGAGTCTCGCATGGCCATGTATAGAGCCTTATTCTTTAATAACATTGAAGGTTTTTTGTCCGGCAATTTCCCAGTATTACGCGCTCTACTTAATGACGAACAATGGTTGGCATTAACCCAAGACTTTTATGCTAAACATCCCTGCCATACGCCGTATTTTTTACAAATACCCGCAGAGTTTCTCTCCTATTTACAACATGAACGCCAGTGCGAGACAGACTTTCCCTTTATGTTGGAACTGGCTCATTATGAATGGGTAGAAATGGCCTTAGCGACTTCGCAAGAAGAAGTAGTCACTCATGATAAGAATCTGGATGAATTGCTTAATCACGCTATTGCCCTCTCCCCACTAGCGTGGCCCTTAGCGTATCAATATCCTGTACACAAAATAGGCCCCGATTTTTTACCTTTAGCAGCCTCGGCACAATCGACATTTATTGTTGTTTATCGCGACATTGACGATGACGTTAACTTCATAGAAATCACCGTGCTCACTTACCGCATGTTGGAACTTATTCAAGCACAGGAAGCTATATTAACAGCCGACTGTTTACAGCAACTCGCTGTAGAATCGCAGCACCCAAACCCTGAACTTATCATCAGCGCTGGCTTAGAAATTTTAAAGACCTTAGCCGAGAAAACCATTATTACCCTGGTTTAGAGCGCATCTTGGAGCGCTGAGCTTCAGCTCAGCACTTTAAAACAGCTGAAGCAGTTTTACTCCAGCGACACCGCTTAAAAACGAGCGACTAAAGGTTTTCTGAATTCAATAAAATCACTTCAATTTCTTCGGTAATTTCTTCTTGCCTATAGATTTGTGATTTACGCTGCAGATTGACTGTTGCATCATCTAGGTGTTTAACAGCGCCTTCTAAATGCTGTAAACGTTGTTGATTTTCAGCCAGCAATGACAGATAAAAAATCTCATGAAATATCGCGTATAAATAATGATAACTGAGCTCAGAAAAGAACTGCGTAGGCTTTAGGTTCAATATCGGAGCATTACCAACATACGATGTTTTTTGCACCGGCTGTGAAAAAACCGGCATTATCTGTCGTTGACTGATTTGAGAAGAACGATGATCGTGGTAAATAGCGATCAATTTGAAGGCAGGTGAACAATAATTAAGAGAATGTTTATCGGCACTCTCTGATGGAATTTCTGTAATGGCGTCAATGAGCTGATTAAGGATCGTCGATACTTCTTCTGCGGTATTAGCGCCGTTAATAGCTGCGATGACTAAAGGATGATCGCTTAGGCGATTACAAAGCCGAGTGCCAATAGCAATAATGCCTGAATAAGTACCTGAACTCAGAAGGCTGATCAGCTTTTCGTTAAAGTCGCCGCAAAAACCACGCTCAGCACCTATTAAAATTGCGATAATGTTAGCTTGATCTTTAGCGATAGGCTGCGGATGAAAGGCTAAGAAATCTTGCGCGGCCTGCTCTATATTAGTTACAGACAAGCTTTGAGCGCTTTCGTAGTGCGTCAACTTATGTATTTCTATCAACGCTAGGTTTTTCATAGCATTTAAAATGGAGCCTATCTCTTCCATTTGCGCAATACGCAATTGCAGTTCACGACTTTGGCTCATAGCACAGATTGAATATTACTTAAGCCATTCATGAAGTGCCTCTAGCCATTGTTCTTGGCTAGAATCTAAACTTAGCGCAGAGCTTTTAATACCCTGCTCTATGCCTCCTAGAGCAGCCATTATATCCTCAGGCTTAACTTCATTAAAAAGCCCTACATTAAACGCCATCAACCAAGCTAGTTGAAAACGACTACAAAGCGGCGTGAGCCTATCTTGCTTTAAAATTTCTCGTAATAGGCGACCGCGTTTAATACGCGCTTCCATAGACACTTCCAAACGCTGGCCAAAACGAGTGAATGACTCCAACTCCAAAAATTGTAAGTAATCCAGCTTCATTTGCCCCGCTTGATAACTAATACTGGGATGCTGAGCTTTGCCCCCTATCCTTGACACCGATTTAGTAATATCAATAGCAGGCCGAAATCCAGAGACAAACAAATCATTATCCAGATAGATTTGCCCATCGGTAATAGAAATCAGATTAGTAGGAATGTAGGCAGCAATTTCCCCTTGCTTGGTTTCAAC
>Ga0214167_1000856_pt1 | contig 13490 bp, 16 predicted proteins | sample TroBogypolimnion_45_FD_153006 | JGI IMG/M metagenome (GOLD analysis project Ga0214167, IMG submission 153006) | Freshwater microbial communities from Trout Bog Lake, WI - Practice 18AUG2009 hypolimnion v3 | ecosystem: Environmental > Aquatic > Freshwater > Lake > Hypolimnion/Profundal zone ... | reverse complement strand
TCATTACGATGGAGATCGTAGGTGAATTCATGGGCAAAGACCAAGACAAAGGTATCTGGCGCTATTTTCGTAATCATTGGCATGACTGGTTTCCTCACTAATGATGTTGCTATTTAGTACTTAGGCTTTAGCCAAACCCCAAGCTCATCGTATAACTCATTGAATTTATAAGGCTTGTTGATAAAGCCTTCTATGCCACAAGCGATGCAGTTATTACGTTCTAACTCGGTTACACCGGCACTGAGGGCGATAATGGGCAAACTGGCATATTTTTCTTGCTGACGAATGAGTTCGGTTGTTTCAATACCATTCATCACCGGCATTTGGATATCCATTAACACGAGATCAAAGTCTTGCTCTTCTAGTAGGGTTAGCGCTTTTTCACCGTCTTCTGCCAACAGGTAATCTACCCCTAAATTCAGTAGATGTTTTTGGATAATTTCTTGTGCAAAGGTATTATCTTCGACCACTAAGACACGATAACCTTTGAACTTATTTGAATAGCATTCGCTAGACTGTTCCTGACTGATAGTCGTTGAATAATTATCGTAGTCTATTGATTCTTTATTAACATCAAATAGTAAGGCAAAGCTAAAGCAACTGCCATGATCCTTTTCACTAACAACCTTAATTTCTCCACCCATTAGCTCTACCAACTCTTTACTAATGACTAAATCTAAGCCGGTACCACCATATTTCCTAGTAAAAGAGCCATCTATCTGACTAAATTCTTTAAATAACCGATCTTGATGCTCAAGTGCAATACCAATACCGGTATCCGTGACCGTAAATAACAGTTGCACTTGTGTGCTCGTCATTTTTTGTAGCGTTACTTCTAGCTTGACGCTACCTTGTGCAGTAAACTTGATGGCATTACCGACCAAATTAGTGAGTACTTGTTGCACTCGGAGTTTATCGCCCAGTACTTCAAGGGGAATCGTACTATCATGCGCTATAGTAAACGCAATGCCTTTTTGTTTTGCCGAACCATTAAAAAGTGTACCAATAGAGTTCAGTAAATCATGAATACTTAAAGGATGATGTTCAATGACAACATAACCGGTTTCTAATTTTGTAAAATCAAGGATGTCATTCAAGATGCCCAGTAGGCTATTAGAGGCGGTATTAATATGTTGTAAATAAATCCTAATTTCTTCTGGCATATCGATATCGTCAAGCAACGATAGATCAGAAAAACCAATAATAGCCGCCATCGGTGTGCGAATTTCATGCGACATACTCGCAATGAATTGCGTCTTCAGTGTAGAAAAGCGCTCGGCTTTTTCTTTAGCCTCGATTAAACCGGCTTCGTAAGCTTTAATGACATCAATATTAGTGCAATTGATCACATAATGCGTAATACAGTCCTGTTCGTCTTTTACTGCAATGATATTGACGAGCTCTAAAAAGAACTCACCATTCTTTTTCTTTTGCTTTACCTCACCCGACCAATACCCATCCCTTAGGAGTAATTCCCCTAGGTTCTTAAAAAACTCAGCATCTTGTCGTTCGGTATTTAATATTCTGGCTTTCTTACCCGCAAGATCAGCCATGCTATAGCCCGTTAATTCTGAAAAGGCCTTGTTGATTTTAATAAAATACCCTTGAGCATCGGTAACGTACATACTTTGCACCGATTCAAAAGTAGCCGTTGCAATACGACTATTTTTTATAATTTCCTCTTCTAACCTCTGTTTATAGCCAATCTCTGCTAAGGCTTTAGGAGCAATAGTTATTGTCACTATAGCCGTTATTATCGACAACAGGGCTGTCAGAAATTTCATCCACCCTTCCAACCAATAAATAGGCTGCCATATCGTAATGATTGAGATTAAATGTGTCGTTCCACAAGCCAGAATAAAAGCGGCATACATAAATAACAGCTTATTAAACGGAAAGTTTTTATACCTGCGAATAAAATAAAGCAGTGCCAAAGGAATCGCGTAATAGGACAAAACAATCAGTGCGTCAGAAATGACATGCAACCAAAGTAATGCCGAGTTCCAAATTAAACAATAGCCATGAGGCATCAAGCCTGAAGACAGATTTAGGCTCATTAAATATGACCTTTAAATTAATGGTTGAGGGATATTATTTGCTAGTCTTATTTCTATAAATGCAAAGTACATCTTAATTTTGATATTAAAAGCATGATCAGAGGCTGTTTTTGACCTCTATTATTGCTATAGAACTTACCATACAGCACCCAAAATGGATTCAGGTATCAGCAATGCTAAATATCTTGCCATCACTGCCTCGCACTGCTCAGCATAGTGGTGCTCAGCCCTTTAACGTCAGAATTTCTTTTATGTTGATCATCGACAGAATGTTTGACTAATACTGCAAAGTGGGCAGCATAGCTTGGCTAATAATGTTGATGGGTTAATGTAGGTATAGCGTTTCAGCATTGACAGATCATTATGACCAGATAGCGATGACACTTCCATGACATTGAGTCCCTTCTCGAACAACTTTTAAATTCCTTCGTGGCGTAGATCATGCAACCTAAAATTATCGATGCCAATGGTCTTGCATAGCGCAATAATTATCTCGTACCCAACTAACATGGGTGATTGTGCATGACTAATGAGATAGCTAATGGTTTCTACTGCACGATAGCTAAGGGGTATATACGGTCATCACCATTTTTAGTATCCGACATAAGCCCGAGGAAGGCTCAAATCCTCTTCTTTGCACCAAACAAGTTGCTACAATTCAATAAGTCGCACAAAAACTATATCTCAGCGACATACAGCGCATCTTCATTCATAGCTAAAAATTTAATTAGTATTAATGCATTATATTTCTAATATTCTATAGATAGCACTAGTTATTAAATAACTAAAGAATCAATCATATTATTTTCAAAACATCAGGCGTAATATAACAACTTTTATACCTGCCTTACTATCATCATGCGCATTTTATTAAACCTCCCTAGAATTATCGCAATCCCTATTTTGTTGCTTATTGTTGTGCTGTCAGTGCTGATATTCTCTGCCTTCTTCGCCTTATTGCTGATACCCCTAACGATTGTTGGCTTTAAATTTTGGCGTGCACTTAAGTTAGCTAAAAAAAATCAGCATGGCGATGCTATAGATGCTCAATTCACGGTGCTTGATAAAACCGATAAAGACTATTAACGGTTAAGCTCGATTCATTCAGTTCTTTGTAAGTGCTTAAATCACATACTCAGAAACAAATTCTGCAAAATCAGCTTGCTCGCTTTTTTTGATTGAACCTTGTAGTTTCTTAGTCGGAATATCTTCAATATCTTCCAAACACTCTTCACGATAGGACTCTCTAAAAAACTTCGTCCATTCATCTTTACCTTTACAAAGATCTTCAAAACCACCCATGAATTGTAGTTGTAATTCAAGCTCGGATAAAATCACATTCAGATGATTCAATAAATCTTCAGCGCCATGACTGTTTTCAAAGAGATCAGCAATTTCATCTTTAACATCTTGTATATCACTACTCTGGCCATCGGTTAAGGCATCAATCAAATCATTGCGGATAGCATGTTGCAGTTCTTTATTTGACTGATACCAAAAGAAACTACCTCCGTTACTTTCTTGATGATCATCTTCAATATAAAAGCCAAATGGAAATTCAATGGGGTTTCTGCCTTGAGCCTCTTCTAAGGAATTAAGTAAATCTGCTTCAGTGTTCATAGGTTATTGGCCTTTTTATGCGCTAGGTTGGGGATATGGTTCATATATAAAACAAATCGAGGTTAATTAGTTAAGCAACTCCCAAACGGGTTTAATGTTCGGAGGTAAAGCAGGCAATCGACCTAATTCCACCCAAGGGTTAGCGGGATTATGAAAATCAGAACCCACAGACCCTGCTAAATCGAAACGCTTAGCGAAATCTGCTACACGCCTTAATTCATCTGGATTCATTCGACTGGTAATGACTTCTATTCCTTGGCCACCGGCTTCTTTAAAGGCGGCTAATAAACGATTCATCCAATTAGCAGTGAGTTTATAGCGCATGGGATGAGCTAAAACGGCGACACCGCCTGATTCAGTGATCCAGTTGATGGCGACTTCTAACTCTGCCCATGTAGTCGATACATAAGCCGACTTACCTTTAGCCAGATAACGATCAAAGGCTTCTTGCTGAGTAGAGACATGGTTTTGTGATAATAAAAAGTCCGCAAAGTGACTGCGGGTAATCATACCCTCACCGGCGGCTTTCTTGACTGCCAACATGGCACCCGGTATGCGTTTTTGTTCTAACTTGAAGGCAATCTTTTCAGCACGCTCTAAACGTGTACTTTGCAATAAATGCGTGGCATTAGCTAAAGGCGCATAACGAGGATCTATACCCAACCCCACCACATGTAAGCATTTATTTTGCCAGTTGCAAGAAAGCTCTATGCCAGGAATTAAGCGCAGTCCCACTAAATCCGCATGCTGCTGGGCTTCAGTGAGGCCTGCGGTAGTATCATGATCGGTTAAGGCTAGTGCAGTTACGCCACACTCTGCCGCTCGCTGTACCACTTCGGTTGGTGTTAATGCACCGTCAGAAGCTGTTGAATGGCAATGTAAATCGTAACGTTCAATCATAAATTAGGGGTCATATAGAGAAAGATTTAGCGCTCTAAGGTTTAGCGACGCAATGGAGTAAAACAGCTGTAGTTGCTTTATTAGCAACCATTGTAGCGATTAAACTCCAGAGCTATTATTATCTGCAGGATAAGTCATCGCATAAATACGAGTTTACATGGCGCAAATTGTAACATTTTGAGCACGTTATTCTAAGCTTTCAACTCAAAACCCTAAAACGTAAGCGCTAGATGCTTAATCAAGGCGAAAAAACTAGGCAACGGGTCTGGAAGTATAAGCAACTTGTGTGAAAAACTAGGCAACGTTAGCGATATGCCTGGTCGCATGACCTGTGCTGTGACTAGGCTATAAGCTAAGGTTTAGCTAATATTTGAGCTTTTTTCATCCTCAACTGCGATTTATGTCTAAATTTGTTTAAACTTTGCCTAATTTCGTCGACCATGCGTACACGCATGGCGGCAAAGTTGCCTAAGTTTACCCTGTTGTTGACTAAGAATGCGGGCTTGTTAAGTCATTGTGCGAGATAAGCACGGTATCAATTGGGAAAAAACAACCATCTTCCTAGTAAATTTATTAGCGTCTTATTGACATTTATTTGAAAAAGTTTATAGTCTTACTCTCATCTATGTGTTCAGCGCCGAGTCGCTTATTATCAGAGCAAGCATCAAGCTTAAACTCTTGGCATTGCTTACTCAAACAAAAATCCATAACTTAAGTTTTACACGTATTGATGATAATCCACCTCTGTTATTACACCTCTAACTCTTTGGAGTATTGCTATGCAAGCTAAACTTATTACTGCGTTTGACCGTCTGAATGAAGCGGATTTTTTAGCTAAGACGGGTACTATTGTAACGGCCTTAACAGCCAACAGCGATTACCCAGAGCCATGGGCAGTACAAGTTTCGACGTTAGCCCAACTGACCGCAGCTTATAATAACTACCAAACTTATTATCATGCCAGTCTGAGTCACGATAATATTAAAATAACGTTACGCAATACCGCCCGCGATACATTAACTACTGAACTTAAACGCTTGATTCCATATTTAGAATTAGTGGCTGAAGGTGATGTTAATATTTTAATGACTACAGGCTACGATATGCGCAAAGACCTTGCTCATATCCCTAATAATGTCATATTGCCGGCACCAGATGATTTTCGAGTGATTCAAGGCACTAAAAGCGGCAGTTTGGATGTGCATGTCGCTAAGTTATCGGGTGCTGGCAGTTATGAGGTACAACTTGCGTTAACGGATCCTGATATCGAAAGCAACTGGCATCATGCACTTTCCTCCATAAACGGTTCACATATCTTATTGGAGACTTTAACCGTCGGGCAAACTTACTGGGTGCGCGTGCGTGCTATAAGCGCAACTACCGGGGCAGGTGCTTGGACGGTATCGATTAAGATTATTGTTAATTGAGGTAACATCAAAGTACTTTCCGTAAGAAACTTAATCACTAAGTCCTTGGGTTGCGATAGTGGCAACCCATAGTCATTTAGGCACATTTTGTACTTTGCTTTCTTCTGGGGCGTTTAGCAGCGACTTTAGGAATGTTGACTCGTAAGATATTATCTGGGACAGCAAGCTCAAAGACCCAGGCTTCTAAAGAATAAATGGCGGCCAAGGCTTTTTGGTGTAAAGGATGTCGTCTGTCATTAGCGGGGTGCAGTGGATTTTCATGCACTTCATCAATAATTCTCTGCGCATCTCTAAGTTCAACATTTATAGCTGAAAAAGGTTCTGTCTGTTTCATAGCGGCCTTTTAATGGGTAATTGCACAAGTATTGAGCAGCATCCAGTAATGATCTCTACAAAATTAAATCTTGCTGAATTGACGTGCTACGCTATAAATACTATGCAAAGAATAGACCATCTTTATGAAGCCAAGCTTAATCAGCATTAGGCATAATAAAAGCCTATTAGCTAGTGGAAATGCACCAATCAAACTCAACTTGTTGGTGCAAATCAACAGTACCTTGTATGTGAGAGTTGAGTAATATCTGCTTTTTACTTCACTGCCACGATAGCGTGTGTAGTAACCAGTTCAGGTCTTTAGAGGCTGGCCAAGCCCATATCCAAAGCCCAATGACGACGGCTAATAGCAGCCAAGCAAGGCTGGTCACATTGCTAGCAATAGCCTGGTTGACATGACCTGGTTTTTTGCCAGTGACCATCGCAGTAATGAGATTCTCACCTTGTAAATAACTACTGACCACTACGCCCGTTATATGTATGCAGACCACTACCAGCATGGCATTGGATATGAGTTCATGCCACTCTGTCAGCCAGTCTGCACCTATATCTTCATAAACAGCCCAACCACTAAGACCACTACCTAGCCCTAACAGTAGTAATAAGACAATCACAACTGCGCCTGCAGGATTATGTCCTACAGGATGTTGCGCTTGCTTTTGAATTAATTGGCAAAGATATAAGACAACAACCTTAGGGGAACAAACAAAACTGGAAAATCTAGCGTAACGCGAACCTATAAAGCCCCAGAGTAAACGAAAAACGATAAGTCCAAGAACGGTATAGCCTAATAGTACATGTAGATCACGATTACGTTCGCTTTCGGCGGTCAAAAAAGCGCCCGCAAAACTGAGCACCAGTAACCAGTGAAAAAATCGTGTGGGTAAATCCCATACTTTGATGCTAAACATAGCTCTTATCGATTTAAGGACACTAAATAAGTAATAACATCGCCTTTTTCTTGCGCGGTGCATTCACGATTTAATACATCCTTACAGTTGCGTTTAAACCATTTTTCTACTTTGCTGGTATTGGTAAAACGAGCAGGATTAACCGAGGGCGCCATAGGCTCTATTTCTTTTTTAGTAACCGTATGTAGCCCTGCTGCCGCAGGATTATCGGTATGGCAACTAGCACAACTCCAATCGCCACCATTATGCTGAGACTTAAAAAATTGCTCGCCGCGCATACCATCAAAGCCTAGAAAGGCAGCATTATCTTGCTTTGCCTGTAGTGCATGACTCAGGATGATATCCTGAGGCTGTTCAGCTCGAAGCGGTTGAGCAATCGCTATTAATATTAAAAATCCAATGGTGACTTGTTTCATGGTTACTCAATAGATTAACGAAAATGAATGGGTAGCGATTAACCACCCTATCTAATTTCAGTGTTGATGTTGCTTGTAGTTTGAATAATAGGCCGCGAGGTTATCAATATCCTGATTAGTCATTTTAGAAACCACCCCATTCATATAAGGATTAATGCGCTTCAAATCACGGTAATCACGTAATTGTTCAACCAGAAACGCTTGTTTCTGACCGATAATTTTAGGTGACATAAAGTCAACACGGATATTGTTTGGACCATGGCAACTATCGCAGGTATAAAAGGCGGTTTGTTGAGCCGCGGCCAAATTATTGGCGGCAGGTTTCTTTTCAAATACCGAACAGCCCGTGACAGCTAAAGTTAAAAGGCCGAAGCTAAGGAGCGTGAGGGTACGTAGGGTTATATTTTTCATCGAGTAGATTACCATTTATTAGAGGGCAAATGGGTATAAAACATCGCCAAGCCGACAATATCATGATTGGTCAATTGCGCTGCGATATCTTCATGACTATCGCACTCTTTACCTTTTTTATGGCACTCACTCAACCAAGCACACAGATACATAAAATCTTGTCCGGCTAAATTGGGCACGTTATCCTTAGGATTAACCCCATTACCATCACTACCGTGGCAATTGCTACAGTCTTTGTCGGCACGATTAGCGAGCGCTTTTTTCACGTCGCTACTCAAGGTCATTGCGCCCATACTCATATTGTGCTCTGAAGGACAACTACCCGTTACATTAACGGCCTGTGTCGCACCCGAAAACCCCAAAAGCACCAGCATCAGCGTGGCTATTAAATAAGACATAATATTTAAGTTAAATTTCATATGAGTTCAGCTTAGAACATGAAGTTAGTGGAAAAATAAAGGGTGTTATTGGCACTGGCATTTCGACCGTTTCCATCATAATTTGATGAGGCACCGTTGAATTGCGTGTAAGCCCAATACTGCAATGAAAAACGTAGATTTAAATAAGGATCTAGCTTTGAAGCGCCTTTACCGAACGGAATATAGTCGCCACCTAACATGAAGGAGTTAGTGTTGGGTGAACCGTTGGCAGAACTACAAACGCCACACCCTGAGTCCTGTGAAGAAAGATTATAAAGCGTAGCATCAGTAGTGCCCGACATCTTATTCCAAGCTAAAGTCATATTATAGGTTTGCTTATAAGTCCACATACCCATCAACATCACGGTATCAAGATTATTGCTTAAATTATCAGAAAGCCCTTGCTGCACACTGGAGTTCATTTGCATGTTATCCCGGCTATATCTAAACGAAGCCATCAGCATATGATCGGCATTAAGCATATAAGAATAATTTGAGTCAACGTTGTATTCCTGATAACTATTGGTGCCATAACCACTTTGATACATAGGCACTACTTTAGCGGCTAAGCCATAAGTACCGACCATCATGGTATGAGGTCCAACGGTATGTTGTAAAAACAGTCGCCAATAAGGTGCGCCACCATCAATTAAACCACCTTGAGGACTTGTGCCTGTTGCATTGGCCCAAACGCCTAAGCCTTGCGCCATTTTTGCTGCTTGTGAGGTATACCCCCCCGCTTCTAAATACAGATGATTATTAATCATGGTATAAGCCGTCGCTCCAGCAGTATTAGCGCCACCCATTAAAGCATTTAACCAAGGTGTAGCTGCAGGCTTTATAGTCGCAGACGAATTGGTATAAGGATACATCCACGCCGGCGTACTCATCCAGAAATCCGACATAGTGGGAGCATTATTGACGCTAATACCGTAGGTAATATCATTACCGGCAATTTTTAAATGATCCGCATAACGTATATCAGCCATGGCAAGGTTCATTGAATAACTTACCTGTGGATTAATATTAAGCTGTAGATAACTACCAATCTTACTGGTCACTCGACCGGTATAATAAATAGCGCTCCAATCGTTCATGACATTATTATTGCGCCCTGACTGCCCATTGGCATTGCTATAATAAGTTCCACCCGGCACACCAACATTAGTATTGGTATAAGACGCTACCACTTCAGCCGAGAGAGGATTAAGAATATCGGGTAAGGTATTAGCATTACCGGCCACATAACCATCCAACTTAAACTTTTGACCTAACTGGGTTAACCAAGGGCCATAAGACTGCATATGACAAGCGGCACAAGGCTCACCTGTTTGGCGTGAGAAAGCCGCAGTAGCACTAGAATTTTGAAAAGGAATGATAGAAAGTAGCAATGAAATAATAACAGTTAAAAATAAACTGTTTTTAACGCCGTTAGCTAATAGTGGTTTTACCATAACGTGGTGTATTCCTGCATAAAGATGAATGGGTGCAATTACTCGCTAGCCTGCTCTACTATTGAGAATATAAGACTTTAGCGCCCTGTAAATAAAAGCTAAGGATTCCGTTAAAATACTTAGCAAGACCTTGCTTATAAAGCAATAATCCAGCCAACTTCAAGAACCCTTATATGTAGAGGCCTGTATGCCATATATGAAGTTACGATTAATTAAACTAGGTTATTTAACCTATTTTTTAAGTAAAAGTAAGGCATATGCCACACTTTTTATATTGTGCCTTAGCTAAGACTTCAGTTTTTAGAAGTGATTGAATTCATTAACACTGCACACCATCAATAACGCCAACAATCCTACTCTCACACATAAAGTTAAGTTGAAAGCTCCAACCCGTAACCGTTATATGCTAGTCTACTAACTTTTAATGGAGAGAATTTATGCAGGCAACGGTTAAATGGGTAGATGGTGTCATGTTTGTGGGCGAAACCGGTAGCGGTCACGCTGTTATCATGGATGGCCCACCCGATCATGGCGGACGCAATATCGGCATGCGCCCCATGGAAATGATCTTACTAGGCTTAGGGGGCTGCTCATCTTTTGATGTGGTTCAGATTTTACAAAAAGGCCGTAATCATATTGCTACTTGCCAAGTCCAAATTACGGCTGAGCGCGTTGATGCCATACCCAGTGTCTTTAGCAAAATTCATTTACACTTTATTATTAGTGGCCAAGATCTAAAAGCCTCAGCCGTTGAACGAGCTGTCAACTTATCCGCAGAAAAATATTGCTCGGCAGCGATTATGTTAGGAAAAGCCGGTGTTGAAATGACTCATGATTTTGAATTGCTTGAAGCTTAAGTCAACTAACTGCTTAATAATTTCTAAATAAAGAGATGCACCGACCTGCATCTCAGGTTTATTTTGTAAAACCACGATAGCCCTCATACTTATAACCGCCTTATGCTAAGCACTGCCGATATCAATACCTTGATTTTAACTTTTAAGGTCGCAGGTCTCGCTACAATCTTAATGCTGCTGATTGGCACGCCTTTAGCTTGGTGGCTAGCCAGAACTCATTCTGCGTGGAAAGGTTTTATTAACACTATCGTTTCGCTACCCTTGGTATTGCCGCCCACAGTCCTCGGTTTTTATTTACTGATTTTGATGGGACCTACTGGAATAGTCGGAAAAATCACGACTAGCTTAGGATTAGGCACCCTGCCCTTTACCTTTTCAGGCCTAGTTGTTGCTTCAGTATTGTATTCCATGCCTTTTGTAGTACAACCTTTGCAATCAGTATTTAGCACGATAGCTGAGCAATGCTTGGAGGCGGCAGCCACTTTACGCGCAGGGCCTATTGATAGCTTTTTTCATGTGGTGGTGCCGATGGCGAAATCGGGTTTTTTAACGGCCAGCATTTTAGGCTTTGCTCATACCATCGGTGAATTCGGCATAGTATTGATGGTCGGCGGCAATATTCCCGATAAAACCCGCGTCGTATCGGTACAAATTTATAATCATGTTGAAGCCCAAGAATATACCGAAGCCCATTGGCTGGCGGGTGGTCTAATTTTGTTCTCCTTTATTATCTTACTCAGCTTGTACTCAGCGCTAAAAGTACAACCTTTAGCTCATCAATTTAAATGACTACTGCAATCACGGCTGGCTTTAAGCTGGATTATGAGGCCTTCCATTTAGATGTCGATTTATCATTGCCTAGTTCGGGCATTACCGTGTTATTCGGTGAATCGGGTTCTGGTAAAACCACCTTACTACGCTGCATTGCAGGCTTAGAGCGCGCACCACAGGCTTATTTAGAAGTTAACCAACAAGTTTGGCAAGATAGCACGACTGGCTTATTTTTACCTACCTATCAACGTGCTTTGGGTTATGTATTTCAAGATGCGCAGTTGTTTCCTCATTTATCGGTAGCTGATAATTTAGCCTTCGGTTTAAAGCGCATTAAAAACAAGGTGGGCACTACAGATTTGCAAACAGTTGTAGAGCTTTTAGGCATAGGTTCATTATTAAAACGATTACCTGAGCGCTTATCGGGTGGCGAAAGGCAGCGCGTTGCTATTGCTCGTGCTTTGGTGCTTAATCCAGATATTTTATTGATGGATGAGCCGCTCGCCTCTTTAGATGCAAAGCGTAAACAAGAAATATTGCCGTTTTTAAAGCGCTTGCATCAGGAACTCACTATTCCTATGCTCTATGTCACTCATGATCAGCAGGAAGTCGCGCAATTAGCCGATACCTTGATCATTTTAAGTAATGGAGGGGTACAAGCTTTTGGAACTATAAAAGAAATGCAGAATCGAGGCTATATCTCTTTAGCCCAAGAACGTGATGCAACGACCGTTTGGCAAGCCATTATCGCCGAACATGAAAGCGACTATCATCTCACTCGAGTAGATTTTTTGGGCGGTAGCATTAGTTTGCCGGCCATTGCAGCAAACATCGGTACACCATTACGTATTCAGATATATGCTCGCGATGTCAGCATCACTCTTGAGCCATCAATGGCTACCAGCATACTCAATGTACTTGCAGCCACGATTACGGGTATCACTGATGATAATCAGGGGCGCAGTATCATCCGTTTGCAAATAGGCGATCAAACATTGCTAGCACACATTACTCATAAATCAACTGTGCTACTCAAACTACAGCTTGGCATGAAGGTCTATGCCCAAATCAAAGGCATTTCTATATTAAATTAGAGCAGTGTGCGTGCTCATTACTGAAGCACTCAAAGTTTATTAGATTTACAGTTTCTTATCATTTTTCTTGATTCTTCTACTGCCTGATGAGTCATTTGAGGAATTAGCAATTCAACTAGCATAGCGGCTTCTGCATTTCCATTCATTGCAGCCATCGTTGCCCACTTATGCGCAAATAAGTAGTCTTTCACTAAACCTCCATGCCCATTCGCATACATAAGCGCAACTGTAAACTGTGCATTTACATCACCTGTTTCTGCAACTGTTAAATACTGCTGAGCTGATTCTATACTATTCATTTAATCTACTTATATTAATAGCCATATTTCTTTAGAGTAATTTTTATGCCCAACTTTTTGACCAGTTTAGTTTCATAAAACTAAGATAGATCGCAGAGATTACTGATACAGATGCTTGATATTGCCACCCAACTATGTGACATTTAGGTGCAATACTAAGCAGGGAACGCACTTATTCAGCGCATTAAACATTCACATCTATATAGATGAAATACCGCAGCACAAATATTGATAAGAAGAGTGCAATACTAATTAAATTTTGATATTAACTTATAATTTTAACACTTACAAGATGACAGTAGTGTGACAAAGTATTCACTAGCATTTAGCGATAAGGCTTACCGATGACATTAAAACCAAACAGACCGAGTAGTTAAGTTGATGTAGCCTATACAGGCTGATATTGAGAGGAATAAATATAGAAGGCTATGTCATCGTTAACTATGGAATTTTTTAATACTTTTTAATAGAATGATGATCTGTAGATTTTCAATTGGAGATCATCATGAAAAGTGCCGAAT
>Ga0214167_1000852_pt1 | contig 13519 bp, 12 predicted proteins | sample TroBogypolimnion_45_FD_153006 | JGI IMG/M metagenome (GOLD analysis project Ga0214167, IMG submission 153006) | Freshwater microbial communities from Trout Bog Lake, WI - Practice 18AUG2009 hypolimnion v3 | ecosystem: Environmental > Aquatic > Freshwater > Lake > Hypolimnion/Profundal zone ... | reverse complement strand
CCGCCGAAGAGTTGTCGGTGGGCTTGGCTAAACTGGGCTATCGTGCGGCGGTGGACAGTGCGGAGCGTCTGTTGCAATTGCGCGGCAGTCTGCGTTATCGGCAATTGTCCGATCTGAGTCGGCAGCGCACGGACAGCCTGATACCCCAATTCATCACGCTGGGCGCTAAATTTAATGATCCCGATGTGACGCTATCTCGGCTGTTGACACTGCTGGAGGCGATCAGCCGGCGGGCCGCTTATTTGGCTTTTCTTTCGGAATATCCGCAGGCCTTGGAGCGCTTGACCCGATTGCTTTCTTCTAGCAGTTGGGCGGCGAAATTTTTGACTCAACATCCCGCCCTCTTCGATGAGTTGCTCGATGCGCGTGAGATGTATCAGTCGCCGCTATGGCCTCAGATTGCGCTGGATGTGAAAGAGCGCCTAGCCCTCTGTGCGGGGGATATCGAACGGCAGCTCGACGTGCTGCATCAGGTGCAGCAGGAACAGGTGTTCCATCTGCTGGCGATGGATTTGCAGGACTTGTTGCCGCTGGAAAAACTCAGCGATCATCTGAGCGATCTGGCGGATCTGGTGTTGCATCACGTATTGCAACTGGCTTGGGCGAGTGCGCGACGTCGTCATTGCGAAGAACCGCGCTTTGCCATCATCGCTTACGGCAAACTGGGCGGTCGTGAACTGGGCTATGCGTCTGATCTGGATATGATTTTTCTTTATGACGACGATCACTCGGACGCGCAGGAAAATTACGCCAGACTCGGCAAAAGCATTAATACCATGTTGAGCAGCTACACGGCATCCGGGCGCTTGTATGAGACCGATCTGCGTCTGCGCCCTAACGGGGCGAGCGGCTTACTGGTCAGTTCGGTTGGTGCCTTTGCCGAATACCAGAAAAACGAGGCATGGGTCTGGGAGCATCAGGCGTTAACGCGTGCCCGTTTTAGTGCGGGTGATAAAAAGGTCGGGGCAGCGTTTGAGGAAATACGCAGGGAAGTTTTGTGTCAGTCGCGCGATGATGAGAAATTGCGCAATGAAATCATAGAAATGCGTCAAAAGATGCACGATGGACACCCGAATAACAGCGACTTGTTCGACATCAAACACGATAGCGGCGGTATGGTGGACATCGAGTTTATGGTGCAATTTTTGGTTTTAGCGCATGCGCATCAGTATCCCGATCTAACCAATAATGCCGGTAATCTGGCATTGCTGAAAATGGCGGCCCAGTTCGGTCTAATCGACAGTGAGTTAGCGGAACAAATCCGCAGCCTGTATCGCATCCTGCGCCAGACTCAACACAGCCTGCGGCTGAACGATGTTTCACCTTGCCGGATGAAACAAGGTGAAATAGATATCAGTGCGGCTGTTACGCTGTGGGCGAAACTGTTTGGCGAGGGTAAGGACGGCGACTGTTAAAATTTCAAGTACCCGCTGCCTTATTTTGATTCGTTCAAAGCCTGCGATTCGAGTTTGATGCGCGCGGCCTCGTTCAGCGCGCAGCCCCGCCACGGGATCAGACTTGGAACGATCCGGCAGTAATGGGCATAGGAATTAGGGTGATAGCGCAGGATGCGTTTCTCCTCAATGCGACTCCCCAGCGCCAAATATAGCGTGATGCACAAGGCGGTGACCAGCCATGTTTCGGTCATGGGATGCGCCCAGATGAGTATCAGTGTCAAAAAGTACCATGGGTGTCTGACCCAGCGATGCCACGGACTGAAGGTCAGCGTCCAGGTTTCGGCCTTCAAACCCAGAAAGCCGGGCAGTGAATAGAACTTCAGCGTGTGAATGAAAGCCAGTAGCGTCGCCACACTGATGCCATGCCGTATCCAGTGCAGCCAGTTTGGCTCATTCCACAGAAGAATTTCTGGCATCCGTGCCGAGATGGCAAAGGGTAACACCGCCATAACAATGGCCAGGCAATTGAATGCAAGCCGGCTGTAGTTTCCGAATATACGCTCCAGCGTAGTGCCGGCAAGCAGGCTGTGAGTGACGCCAAAGAGTAGCCAACTCGCAGCCAGGATCAATAACTGCAGTGGATCATTGTGGTTCATGTTTGATTTTGAACAGGCGTGCAAAACGACTGTAAAGCCGAAGGGTTAGTCTAGAAACTTTCTCCAGGTGCCAATGTTATGAACATTCCGGTAGCCATTCTTCATCAGCAATAGTTTGGCCATTCCACTTCTTGTTCCACTTGCACAACAGAGAACAACGGGGGACAGCCTGGATATCTCTCCGAGCCGGCTTGCTAAATCCTGAAGGGGGATGTTAATCGTTCCCGGGGCATTCCCGCTTGCGAACTCGCTAAACGATCTGACATCGATACAAGTTGCGCCGTTCTTTTTGAGTTCCGGCAGCATAGCGATGATTCTTTTTGAATTCCACCACTTGTATGAAAACCAAAGGATTAACGCAAGAAATGGCCAATACTGGTTAAGAAATTCCGGAAAATTCATATAGCTCCTTAATAGATTGAATTGATGATATATCCATGGGTATGGCACGTGCCAGATGTACAGTTATCAATAATATACTGCCTCTGAGCGGCCTTGGTACATTTATCAGATGAATCTTTGCTTATATTTGAAAATATCGGTAAGCAAAACTGAATAGAGCATCAAGGTAAAATAACTGATCGACCGATTTTCTGCTGACAGCTGACCTTCAAAGTATTGTCTATCCTGTCTTTTATTCGATCGATTTTTTTCCTCATATAAGAACCATTTCGATGCGGTGCAGAGTAATAAATGCTTTGACAATAATTGCCTAGGCAATTAAATTGCATGTAGTCCTTAAGAGGTGTGCGATGGATAAATTTTACAGTGAGGAAACTTACACCCCTTCCGATTCGGTGGGTTATCTGATGCGCGGAGCCTGGCAAGCGCTGTTGAAGAACATTGACAGTGAAATGCAGGCGCTGGAGCTGACTGGCATGCAGTGGGGACCTTTGCTGCTGATCGCAAAAGGCGCATGTAATACGGTAGCAGGTTGTGCTCGGGCAAGTTACAGCGATAGCGGTGCGATGACGCGCATGCTGGACAGGCTGGAGGCCAAAGGCTTGCTGTGCCGGGTGCGCAGTCTGGAGGATCGCCGCATCGTTAATTTGAAATTAACTCAAGCCGGGCAGGAGATTGTCAAACTGATTCCGGCGCATCTGGTCAGGGTACTGAATCAACATCTACAGGGGTTTAGTGTGGAGGAGTTTGAATTGTTCAAAAATATGCTAAGGCGTTTTACTGAAAATGGCCAGCAGGAGATGAAATGAGTTCGGCTAAGTTTAAATGGGTGATTGTTGGTACATTCTTGTTATCGGGGTGTGCCAGTTATTCCGGCATTACAACGCATGCGACGCTGCTCATTCCTAAATCACAAGCAAAACCCGCCGATGTATTCCCGGCGCAGCACTGGTGGAGTGGATTTTCTGATCCCCAGCTCGATAGGCTGATAGTACAGACGCTGGCCAATAATTATAGTCTGAAAGTCGTGCAAAGCCGGATAGCAGGTGCGCAGGCACTGCAATTCTCCGCTGACAGTGCGCGTTATCCGCAAATCAATGCCGGTGCGCAATCGACGCGTGAGCATCTGAGCGCGAATAGCATTTACCCGCCTCCCTTGGGTGGCAGTACGGTGATAATGAGTTCGACCAGCCTTACCGCCGGGTGGCAGATCGACTGGTTCGGCAGGCAACGGGCGGCACTGGATGCGGCAATCGGGCAAGTGCGTGCAGAAGAGGCGGATATGCAAGCGGCGAAAGTGGTGTTGGCCGCTTCCGTTGCAACACAATATTTCAATCTGGCACGTTTACAGGAACAACAACAGATCAAGCAGCAGTTGCTGCAGCTCAGCTTACGTCATGCCGAATTAATCAGTCAGCGTGTGACGGCTGGACTCGACAATACCCTGTTGCAAAAGCAAACTGAGGCGGAGCCGGCAAAATTGCGTCGCGATCTAGCCTCAGTTACTGAACAAATCGATATCGCGCGGCATGGGCTGGCTGTATTGATGGGCGCGGAACCCGCTGAAACGCAAAATTTGCTGGCGCGTCTGCCGGATCAAGGGGAATTTAATCTGCCGGATAGTTTACCGGCCAGCTTACTTGGGCATCGCGCGGATGTAACGGCTGCACGCTGGCGAGTGGAGAGTCAGTTACAAGGTGTCAAAGCGGCGCGTGCGGACTTCTATCCTAATATCAACCTCACGGCCTTTGCCGGTTTTGAATCTATCGGTTTGTCGCAATGGTTGAAAATGGATAGTCGGACGATGGGTGCAGGCCCTGCGCTCAGTTTGCCGGTGTTCGATGCAGGGAGGCTACGGGCTCAGTTGCAGGGAAAAACGGCGCAGGCCGATGGCGCCATCGAAACTTACAATGCCACCGTCTTGAATGCGTTGCGGGAAGTTGCTGATAGCTTATCCTCTAGGCAGGCTGTGCAGGCGCAAGTGCAGCAACAACAGCGCGTAATGACGCAACTAAATGGTGTCCTGGAACTGGCAAAGCAACGCTATCTGGCAGGACTGACTAATTATTTCGGCGTACTGGCAGCCAATGAGGCTTTTTTGCAGCAACAGGCGCTGCTGACGGATTTGCAGCTTCGCGCATTAGATGTTGAGGTAGTGCTGATGCTGGCATTGGGTGGCGGCTATACCGCCCCGGTCATGTAATTGTTTACCAGTCATGTAATTTTTTAAAGGATAAGTAAAAAATGAGTGAAATTCCTCCCGCACAATCCCCACGCAAAAAGTGGCTGTTGATACTGCTAAGTTTTTTTGTGCTAAGCGGTATCGCCTATACGTTGTATTGGTATCTGCATAGTCGGCATTATGAATACAGCGATGATGCTTATGTGACCAGCAATATTGTGCAGCTGACCCCGCAAGTGGCTGGTACGGCTATAGCAATTGCGGTAAACGAAACCGATTTTGTGCGGGCAGGAGACGTGTTGGTGACACTCGATAGCAGTAATACCCGGGTGGCCTTGCAAGAGGCAGAGGCGCAGCTGGCGCAAACCGTGCGCGAAGTGCATACGCTGTATACGGCGAACGATAGTCTGACTGCGAAGCTTGCGCAACATAGGGCGGAACTCGATCAGGCGCGTGTTGATCTTGAAAATGCTAAAAAAGACCTTTTGCGTCGTCAGCCGCTGGTCGCTACAGGCGCAGTCTCTCAGGAAGATTTGCAGCATGCGCAAACCGTGTTAGCCGCAGCGCAGAGTCATGTCGCGGCGCTGGTCGCAGCCGTAAATGCAGCCTTGCAGCAATTATCGGGCAATCAGGTGCTGACCAACGGCACTAGCGTGCACAATCATCCGCGTGTACTGGCCGCCGCAGCCCGGGTGAAACTGGCTTATCTCGATGTACATCGCAGTGAGATCGTCGCTCCGCTCGACGGTTATGTCGGTCGTCGCTCTGTGCAACTGGGGCAGCGTGTGGCAATCGGTGTGCCAATGATGACCATCATTCCGCTCAAGCAAATCTGGGTGGAAGCTAATTACAAAGAAGCACAGTTGCGTCGTATCCGCCTCGGCCAGCCGGTCGCCCTGACAGCCGATATCTATGGCACTAAGGTTGATTATCACGGTCGTGTTGCAGGGATAGCTTCAGGGACAGGAGCCGCCTTTGCGCTGTTGCCGGCACAGAATGCCACGGGTAACTGGATTAAGGTGGTGCAGCGCGTACCGGTACGCATTGCACTCGACGCCAGGGAAGTCGCCGCACACCCCTTGCGTGCAGGTATGTCGATGGAGGCCACGGTGGACTTGACCGATATGAGCGGCGCGATGTTGCCCGATGCCTCAAGCCTTAAACAGGCAGTTCAAACGCAGGTTTACAGCGGTACGGAACACGCGGCAGACAGCCTGATCGATAAAATTATCCGCAGCAACTCTAATGGCTAATCCCGCCGTAGCTATGCCACCTATGCAGGGCGCCATGCTGGTGGTGGCCAGTATGGCGCTGGCGCTGGCGACCTTCATGAACGTGCTGGATGTGTCGATTGCCAACGTCTCAATTCCGGCCTTGTCCGGCGATCTGGGGGTGAGCATCAGTCAGGGCACCTGGGTGATCACCTCATTTGCCGTGGCCAATGCGATTGCGGTGCCGCTGACCGGCTTTCTGACTCAGCGCTTTGGTGCGGTGCGAGTGTTTGTTTCCAGTATCCTGTTGTTTGTTATAGCTTCTTTTTTGTGCGGGATGTCGACCAGTCTCGGTATGCTGGTTTTTTTTCGCGTGATACAAGGCGCCGTGGCAGGGCCGATGATTCCGTTGTCGCAGTCCTTGCTGCTGTCGAGTTACCCGAAGGCAAAAGCGGGTCTTGCACTGACTATCTGGTCGATGACCACGCTGGTCGCTCCCGTGGCAGGCCCGTTGCTGGGCGGCTGGATTACAGATAATATTTCCTGGCCGTGGATTTTCTATATCAATATTCCCATCGGCCTGCTGGCAGCCGGGGTAACCTGGGCGCTGTACCGCAAGCGGGAAACGCCGACGCGTCAGGTGCCCATCGACTATGTCGGTCTGGTACTGCTCATCATATGGGTAGGCTCGCTGCAAATCATGCTGGATAAGGGTAATGAGCTGGACTGGTTTAATTCCACCGAGATCATCGTGCTGGCGATTATCTCTGTCATGACCTTCTGCTTCTTTTTGGTGTGGGAATTGACCGACGACCATCCTGTGGTTGATCTGAGTTTGTTCAGGCGGCGCAACTTCTGGTCTGGCACCTTGTCCTTGTCAGTAGGTTACGGGATATTTTTTGGTAATGTCGTGTTGTTGCCGCTGTGGTTGCAGCAGGATATGGGTTATACCGCAACGCTTGCGGGAGCAGTGCTGGCACCGGTAGGCTTACTGGCGATACTGCTCTCGCCGCTGGTCGGTAAAAATATCGCTAAAGTCGATCCGCGTTTATTTTCCACACTGGCATTTGGTACTTTCGCTTTGATATTGTGGATGCGTTCCCAGTTCACTACACAGACGGATTTTGTCACCATCATGATTCCTTCGTTGATTCAGGGGATTGCGATGGCGGCATTCTTTGTGCCGTTAATGACTTTGATTTTTTCAGGGCTTACGCCGGATAAGATTCCTGCGGCTTCCGGCTTATCCAATTTTGTGCGTATCATGGCCGGCGGCTTCGGCGCATCGATTTATACCAGTGTATGGGAGAATCGCAGCAGTGCTCATCACGCGGTGCTGGCAGAACACATTAACTTTGCCAATCCGGTGAGCGAGTCCGCGCTCAAGATGCTGACGGGTATGGGCATGAATGAGCAACAGGCGTTGAGCTTCGTCAATAATCTGATTAATCAGCAGGCGGCGACACTGGCGGCGAATGATCTTACCTGGCTGTCAGCACTGTTGTTTATCGCACTGATCGCTTTTATCTGGTTGATCCATCCGCCTAAAACAAAAAGCGCGGTGGTTGCTGACGCTGGTGCACATTGATGGATTAACATTTCGCTTTGGGGTAAAGTCGTGCGGAAGTGGCCAGCCCTGTTTTTCTCAATTAATCATCAGCGTTCTATTCCCCTACCAGGTGACAAGATATTAAACTTGGATGCGCTAAGGCGAGTACCGGTAAAGGATTTGCAGGGTGGGAAAAGCGCAGCGTTTCCAACGATGATTAGTGTGGAAACGCCGTATAAACGGGGTATTATCTACCCCGTATTTTCTAATTTTCGGCCCAGATTAGCCGTTATTGCGCTTTTCCAGTTCCTCCCAGCGCGCCATGATGGTCAGGATTTCCTCTTCGATGGCTTCATTGCGCGTCTGTAATTGCTTGGCGCGTTTTGCATCGTTGCGAAATATCGTGCCATCTGCCAGATGGGCGGCGATATCGATCTGCTCCTTTTCCAAAATTTCGATGCGCTTAGGTAAAGACTCCAGTTCCTGAGTCTCTTTATAGTTCAAACGGCTGGCGGCTTTCGGCTTTTCTACGGGGGCGGCAGCTACGCGGGGTGGGGTGGACGTAGCCGGTTTCGATAGGGCTGCGGCGGCCTGAAATTTTTGCACGCGTACCCAGTCTTCGTAACCGCCGACATATTCCTGCAATTTGCCGTCGCCTTCAAAGGCGATCACCTGAGTGACCACATTGTCCAGGAAGGCGCGGTCATGGCTGACCAGAAATAGCGTGCCATCATAGTTGGCCAGCAACTCTTCGAGCAGTTCCAGCGTTTCGATATCCAGATCGTTGGTTGGTTCATCCAGCACCAGTACGTTAGCAGGTTGTGTGAACAAACGTGCCAGTAGCAGGCGGTTACGTTCGCCACCTGAACAACTCTTGACCGGAGACCGGGCACGCTCGGGCGGGAACAGGAAGTCGCCCAGATAACTGATGACGTGCTTTTGCTGACCACCGATTTCAACAAAATCAGCGCCCTGGCTGATGGTGTCGGCCAGCGTCATGTTTTCATCGAGCTGTTCGCGCAACTGGTCGAAATAGGCCACTGACATCTTGGTGCCCAGTTTGACCTCGCCTGAATCAGGGTCGATATCGCCCAGTATCATTTTAAGCAGCGTGCTCTTGCCCGCCCCGTTAGGGCCCAGCAGGCCGATCTTGTCGCCACGCTGGATGCGGCAGGAGAAGTTATCGATCAGGGTACGTCCGCCGTAGGCCTTGCTGACGTCAGTCAGTTCAGCTACCAGCTTACCTGAACGCTCGCCGGTATCCACTGTCATTTCCACTTTGCCCAGTTTTTCGCGGCGTGCTGAACGGTCGCGGCGCAGTTGCTCAAGACGAAGCACGCGCCCCTCGTTACGGGTACGGCGCGCTTTCACGCCCTGACGTATCCACACTTCTTCCTGAGCCAGCACCTTGTCAAACTTGGCATTGACCACGGCCTCGTCAGCGAGCATGCGTTCCTTGAGTGCCAGATAAGCGGTGAAGTTGCCCGGGAAGCCGGCCAGTTTGCCGCGATCAAGTTCGACGATGCGCGTGGCCACGTTGTCCAGGAAGCGTCGATCGTGGGTGACGAACAGCACACTGCCGACAAAATTATTCAACAGACCTTCCAGCCAGTCGATAGAGGCGAAATCCAGATGGTTGGTCGGCTCATCCAGAATCAATACATCGGGTTCGGCGACCAGGGCTTGCGCCAAGGCCACGCGTTTACGCTGCCCGCCAGACAGATTGCCGACCAGACGATCCGGGTCCAGATCCAGTTTGGCAATAGCGGTCTCAATGCGTGCCTGCACCGACCAGCCGTCCTGAGATTCCAGTTGCGTCTGCAAGTGCTGCATCTCTTCGAGCAGTTTGTCGTAATCCGCGTCCGGCTCACCCAGTTGATGCGAAACATGGTGATAGTCGTGCAACAGTTTTTGCAGATTGCCCAAGCCTTTTGCTACCGCATCGAACACGCTGTCATCTGGATCCAACACCGGTTCCTGGCTTACGTAGCAGATGCGAGCGGAAGGTTGGCGCCATACCAGTCCGTCATCCAGCGTTCCTTGCCCCGCCAGCACGCGCATCATGCTGGATTTGCCGCCACCGTTGCGCCCGATCAGTCCTACGCGTTCGCCCTCATCGAGTTGAAATTCGGCGTGGTCGAGCAGGGCGACGTGACCGAAGGCTAAGGAGGCTTTATCTAGTGTGATGTATGGCATTATTTTGTATGATCAAAGAGGGCGGATTGAGGGAGTGACGACTGGTAGAGGAAGGAGAAGCCCACGACCCAGAGGGCCATGACCCAGTAGCCGAAAGCATCGGTGAAGCCGTTCAGTAAGAGTCGCACGTCGTGGTTCTGAATCAAAAACTGGGTAAACTGGAATAGACAGAACAGTGTGGCGAGCACGTTAGCCGCCATCACCAGACGTTGACCGAGTTGATAGCCACGACCGTCAGGTTTGCCTTCCGGAAATAATGCGCCGCGAAAATGCAGGATCAGGTAGACCGCGCCGAATAGCAGTAATGCGCCAACCAGACGGCCGGGAATGTCACCTTCGTAGGTGTTCGCGCCCAGTATTTCCAGTACAACGCGTCCGACGGCGGCGACAAAGCCCATCGCCATGGTTTGTGGAATCAGGAACCAGGCGATAAATAGATTGATACGAGATGGCATTATTTTTCCTCCATAATTGTTAGCGTGTAATTCGCGAAGCGTATCGTTCGTCCCTTCCCTCGCTTGCGGGGGCAAGGTTAGGATGGGGGAACGGGGATGGTTATTTCATCATCGGGGATTGATGTTCCATGGCCGTTAATTTTTTCAGGTCTGCAATGATTTCCTTCGAATGCCTTGAGGTTTCCACACTCAGGTATTCGCGGCAAATATTGCCTTGCGGGTCGATCATAAAAGTGAAGCGGCGTGCCAGTTTCATGATGCCCAGATTCAGCAGAGCACCGTAACTGTCGGCTACCGCGCCGCTCTTATCAGCCAGCAATGGGAAGGGCAGGTGATACTTTTCCGCAAATTTAGCATGGCTGTCACTGTCGTCTACGCTGATGCCGATCACTTGTGCACCCATTTCTGTCAGTTGGTGCAGATCGTCGCGAAACGCACAGGCTTCCTGTGTGCAACCTGGTGTGTCATCTTTTGGATAAAAATACAGCACTAAATATTTGCCGCGATAATCTTGCAAAGCGTGCTGATGACCGTGTTGGTCGGGTAAAATGAATTCGGGTGCGGGCTTGCCTAATTCAGGCAAATCGCCGGCACGCGCCGCGCGCGCCACAAACAGGGCCGCGAAAATAATCAACGCGGCGAATATAGCTAACCATTTCATTGTACGCCTTAGTTTGTGAGGGTAATTTACCTTAGCCGCGCATGATACCAGTGCCGGGGTTTAGATTACAGCGCATTTCCGTTACAATGCGCCCGCTGTCCTCGTCGTAAAATGGATATTACCGCCCCCTCCTAAGGGGCAATTACAGGTTCGATTCCTGTCGAGGACACCAGTTTGTTGTTTTAATTCAATATATTAAATTTATTTAGAGCTATTTTTTATATCGATAAATAGCAACGATCTATGCTTGCAAACTGGCTACATCAACCCTGCTCATTTTTATCTTAGCCCGCTGTACTTAGCCGTTGATTGTAATCGGCATCATTTCTACCATGGCGTTCCGTATTAAATAATACAGTCTGAGCCCGCTAGTTTTTCAGCATTCCGCACAAGTAGAAATAACGTTCTAGGGAATATCGTTCTAGGGAATATAGAGAAAAAGGGGGCCGAAAAATTGCGAAATGACCCTGACCGGATTGGGTCAGAATTATTTATTTGACGGCAAAAATGATAACATCCCATGCGATATTAAGCGCTCATCAAGGAAAGATATTGAAGCACACCAATTTAATCGAAGTCAGTGATCTGCATTTCGCCTACGGAAAAAACAAGGTGCTCAAAGGCATCAACCTTACTATTCCTCACGGTAAAGTGGTGGCGATACTTGGCGTCAGCGGATGCGGCAAGAGCACGTTGCTGCATCATTTTGGCGGACAACTGAAACCGGATCGTGGCAGTGTCACTTTTGAAGGTAAAGTAATCCATAAGTTGGGTAATAACGAACTGTATGCGGTGCGTCGAGAAATGGGCATGATGTTCCAGGTCAGCGGCTTGTTCAGCGACTTGACTGTGTATGACAATCTGGCTTTTCCGATGCGAGAACACACCGATCTATCGGAAGAGATGATCCGCGATCTGGTACTGATGAAATTGCAGGCGGTTGGTTTGCGCGGCGCACACGGATTGATGCCGAAAGATTTGTCGGGCGGTATGGAGCGACGCGTTGCGCTGGCGCGGGCGATTGCGCTTGATCCGACCTTGATTATCTACGACGAGCCATTTGCGGGTCTTGACCCTATTTCTTTGAATATTATTGCAAATTTGATTCGAAAACTGAATGATGCGTTGGGGGTGACTTCAGTTGTGGTCACTTACGATATGTCAGAGTCGCTTAAAATTGCTGACTATGTGTATTTTATTCATGAAGGCGTGGTCGTGGCTGAGGGTGAATCGGCTGATATGCTGTCGTCAAAAGATCCTTTCGTACATCAGTTTGTCCATGCACAGCCGGATGGTCCGGTCGCTTTTCAGTATCCTTGCAGGCCTTATGCGGAAGATTTGTAATTAACCGAGATAGTTCATTAGCTTAAAATGCGTTATTCCCGCGCAGGCGGGAATCCAGACGATTAATCAAAGTCCCGCGTAGCGGCTCAACACCGCTTTTTTGTCCCTGCCTGCAGCAGGTAGGGGCTTTGCCGGATATTTCATCTTGTTGGATTCCCGCCTGCACGGGAATGACGGGCTAATGAATTATTTGGGATTAATTCACTGCGCGCATCCCGGCTATGACACCGGGATGGCGTTAATGAATTAGCCGCGTGCGACGAGTTCCTTCAATACGTACGGAAGGATGCCGCCGGCGCGGTAGTAATCCACTTCGATCGGAGTGTCGATGCGCAGTAGCAAGGGAACTTGTGCTGTTGTGCCATCGGCACGCGTGATGATCAACGTGACATCCTGTTGCGGTTTTAATACACCGTCGATGCCGGTGATACTGAAACTTTCATCGCCCAGCAAACCTAAGCTGGCGACGAAGGTGCCGGTGACGATCCGCCATGCGGAAGGAACTGCGAAAACAGAGGTGGATCAGCGCAAAGAAACGACGCCGTTCCCCTTTGTCGCAGTGGGCGAATACCGCTTCAAAGCGGGCGACGCGGGCTTCGTCGAACTCCGCAACGGCGACGCGCTCGACGGACGCGTAGTTGTGGACGGCGTGCGCTGGGTGTGGCTGGGCGAATGAGGGAACCAGAACACTCAACGTTTAACGCTCAACTCTGAATTACCAATCCGCATACTACTGCGGAATGGTTTTGACCAATCCGCAGTAATTCTACCTTCGAGACAAGCAGAAGCGCGAGGTGGACTTTCTGGTGACGCGGGAACAGAAACCGTGGTTCTTGGTCGAAGTGAAAAAGGCGGATACGGACGTGTCGCCGTCGCTCGGCTATATGCAGAAGCAAATCCGGGCCGAGCACGCGTTTCAGGTTGTCATCGACGAACCCTACGTGAACCGTAATTGTTTCGACATCAGAACCCCGGTGGCCGTACCTGCCCGCACCTTCCTCAGCCAATTACTTTAGAGCGTATTAATTTAAAGTGTGGCCGTTGTCAGACATCAGGTAGGGCGGGTTCCCCGAACCCGCCGCGGACGCCTCGGGGATGCGTCCCTACCCGCTGCGGCAAAGCCCGCCTCACTTCTTCCTTGTTCTCTCGTCGCTTGTATCGGCCGTTTTTTCGGTCCGCGGCGGCAATGGCGTGTCCGGACTGCGCTTCATGGAACAGTGCAGGTGTACACCCGACTTCTTCGGCTTTTCGTACAACACGAAGTCAAAGCCCGCCTGCCACGCCAGTTTCGCCAAATCACCCAAGCTCACGTTCTCGCAGGTCAGATCCACCGCACGGCCCTCGCAGTGCAGCGACGTGGCGAGATGGATCTTGTTCTTGTCCGCCGCGCGATAGGCGTCTTGCACCTTGAGTTTGCCCTTTTTCTTCTCCAATAGATTCACCAGTCGCTTGAGCGGCACCTCGAC
>Ga0214167_1000851_pt1 | contig 13521 bp, 32 predicted proteins | sample TroBogypolimnion_45_FD_153006 | JGI IMG/M metagenome (GOLD analysis project Ga0214167, IMG submission 153006) | Freshwater microbial communities from Trout Bog Lake, WI - Practice 18AUG2009 hypolimnion v3 | ecosystem: Environmental > Aquatic > Freshwater > Lake > Hypolimnion/Profundal zone ... | reverse complement strand
AGGCGTTAGCCCTTCATGGTGTAGCCCATAGGTCAGCCAGACGATGCCCGCGACGATTACCACGGCGAAAGCGGCATGTTTCAGGCTGACAGACGTATCAGAAGCATTTAACAGGCGCAGAAGGTAGCTCATGCCACCACCTGGATCTGGTCCGGGTGCATCTTGAACACCTTTTCCCGAGCGTCATGCTCCAGGACGATGCAGCCCTTGGATTCCTGGCCGTGCCTCTCTGGGTGGACACTGGCTCCATGGATGTAGAACCCATAACGTCCTAGCGTGTCCCCAGCGATCTGCTCAAGGTGGGCAACCATCGGCCCAAGACCTTCGTGATAGACCTCCCATGGGTCCACGCGATACGTCCCGCGAGGCAGCGGACCAACGGCAACCTGGTCCTGGGCGGCTGGATTATTCTTACCCTCGCCATTCCCGGCCCAGCCAACGGCCACAACTCCACCATCTACGGTGGAGAGTTCCCCGCTGCTCTGGCTGTATGTGAGGGTTAGCAATCTGGCACCGGTCCGGCCTCACTCCCGTCTTGGACGGTGCTGCCCGAAGGCGAAGCGGAGGCCGGTAGTGCTAGGTTCTAGGCTTTGTGTAATCTGCGCCGATTACAAAGTTGATAGTTTGGCGTTGAATGCGTCGATAGCTTCACAAAGCCCGTCACCCGGCTCTGCGTCGATTAGATACGTCTCACCTTCAGGGCTGCGGAGTGAGCAATTATTAGCCGCCTCCACCAGGGCCATGATCTCGGGCCAAAGCGCCTTCATCTCGGATTCACCACAGTCTTGGCCCATAGCAATCAGATCCTTCAGTTCCTCAATCGTCATCCCACCCTCCTGAGTTCCAATTGCTCAGTCACGATCTTAGACACGGCAGGGCGGGTCATGCCGAGCCTCACGGCAATATCGGCGCATGAAACCCCTTGAGCACGTAGGAGGTCAATCTTTCGGTGTTTCTCGACCACCTCAACCCGCTTGGGATCGGCCAGTTTGGCCCTCAGCAGATCGTCAGCGGCTTTCTGGGCTACCTCGCGAGGGTTTGGGCATCCCTGCTCATGCAGGATGGATGCTAGGAACGTGGTGAGGAAGTCAGAACTCATTGGATCTCCCGCAGATGGCGTTCCACAGATTCCCGAAATACCACTTCAGTCGGTGACAGATGGCGACGACTGGAAGCAGCCGCCTCCACTGCCGTTCCTTGAGCAGTTCCCAGCGGCTAGGCTCATAGACGCCCTGGATCGTCACCCTGTCCGATGTGCTGAACTCAAAACCTTCATTGTCGGTGTAGTTGTTGACGATGGTGAACACGCGAAGTTTGCGTTCCATTAGGCCATCCATGATTTTGTGTATGGGCGGTTGAACTGCTCCTCGTCCGGTTCCTCTGCCTTGTCCTTCTTGCCGTGCAGGATGATCGGCTCCAGGGCATACCGAGCCGCTGACCATGAGTTGTCGAACTTACCCGTTGTCTCAGGCTTGATGTCGCCGGTCAGCCTGTCCCGCTTCCAAGACCAGTTGGCAGCTTCCTTGGCCGTCTCAGGGCATCGGGGATGGATCACGATGGACTGGTAGGACCGGAGATGCTCAATCCCGTCCTGCTCACAGCCGGTCCACTTCACACAGGGCACAACCCGCTTGTACCCGAGTCGTTTCACTTGGCTGATCGTCTCAGGGCGGGAGCAGTCAGCCCGAGCCACATAATCCCGAGCGTTGGGGATCTGATCCCACAGGGCTGGGAGTAGGTCAGTCTCGACTTCAATCCCTGCCGCCTCGTATTCGATGTAGAGGTCATGCTCCCATATCCAAAGGCGAAGCATGATCCCGAGATCCTGGGCGAATCCGAAGTCGATGCCGTGATACGGACCATCCCAAAGCCCAGGCTTAGGCGTGAACTCCTGAACCCGATACCGACCACGCAGGATCTGGGCATCCGAGACCTTCCGAACCCCGCCGCCCCAGACATGTTCTGCCGTTTCAGGGTCCACAGAATACAAATAGTCCTTTTCCCGCTTTAGTTCGTCAGGAAACCACGGATTGTCGTTCCAGTTCAGTCTCCGCACGGTGGCATCTGGCGGGGGAGTGGTCACAAATCGTAAATATGTGGGGTCAGCAGCCTCTGCGGGGTTGAACGTAACCCATATTTCAGAACCCTTGGCGCGAATCGTGGGTATCAGGATCTCCCAGGACCGGTCAGACACGCTCTGGGCTTCCTCAACCCAGCAGATGTCCACGCCTTCAAAGGACTTGATGCCTTCCACTGTGGTATTCGCCAGGCCGGCAAAGAGGAACTGAGAGCCATTCTTGCCCCGGATCTCAGCCTGTAGTACCTCAAAGTAGGCACCCAAGCCCAATGCCTCGATCTGGTCCCCCAGCAGGCGATGAACCGAGTCCTTGATGGACTTCTGAAATTCACGGGTGCATAGGATACGAGTCTTCTGCTGCATGGCCCGGATCAGAAGTGCCCGAGCAAATCCCCAGGACTTGCCCGAGCCTCGCCCACCGTGGCAGACCTTATAACGCTGAGGCTCAAACAGGAAGTCCAGCTTCTCCGGGAAGTCCGCTTCAATCTTGGGCATCGGGCCGCTTCAGGTTGATGAACACCTCCAAGGGTCCACCATCAGGGCCGCCAATGGTCACATCAAGGGGCAGCACAGACTTCAGGAATCCCATGAAGGCGTTAGGGTCGTTTTCCTTGCGATCCAGGAAGAAAGCCTCAGCCCCGCTACCGCTGTTCAATGCGGCAAGCGCGGCGTCTTTAATGGCCTTTGGCGTTCGATTACAGGCACCTTTGGGGCGACCTCGACCCGCAGCAGGCGGATTTTTCTTCACTAAATTACTCACCTTCCCCCTCCATTGATCCAGTCCCCAAACATGGCCGCGCAGAAGGTGGCAACGATTGCCGAGATCCACAGCCCCAATACCCAACGTCTAAGGCTTCTGCTCATGGCTTGGTCCTCCGCTTCGGTGCTGCTTTGGGGATGGGTTCAAACACGATGTCCCATTCCGGGACTTTCTTCGGCTTGCTGGTGCGGGTGGGCAGGCTGATCCGCCCCTCATCCGCAGTATCGAGCCATTCCAGGGCTTGCTTGATCCTCTTGGCTGGGATCTGCTCTTGGCATTGGCAGATGTGCCGAGCCTTGCCGTCTTGGATTGCCAGCACGTTCCAGACCATGAAGTCATCGGCTGCGACTTCCTCAAGGACGTATTGGGTCATGCCGCCCGCCTTGCCCGCAAGAAGGTCAGATAATCCGCCCCCTTCTGTGCATCCCAAAAACACTGGATGAGATTCACGGCTTCGGTTGCATCTGGATCAATAACCGTGACCACGCAAGGGCTTAGCGACTGATCCCTAAACCCCTTTTCCCTGGCGTATCGGTCATATCGCTTGTATGAGGCAACCTGAAGGCAGTGCATCACCTTCCCGGTCTCCGGGTCTTTCAACGGGCTGTAGCCGCTCTTGTGCTTGTGCCCGCAGATCACCACATCGTCACGCACTCCCATCTGAGCCGCCTTCATGGGGCCATGAGTCGGGTTCCACATTGATCCCCCGGCGAAGTCATGCCGAGCGTTGATGACCACCTCCCGGCCATTGGGGAACTTCAGGCCGATTCGGGCCTCGGTAGCCTCATACAGTGCCCCAACCTGGGAAGTGATCCACCGCAAAGGATCTCCATCCCCGCTCCATGCGTCATGGTTACCGCCGATCAAGTAGAGCCAGTGTCCTGAGAGTTGCTTAATGAACCATTCGGCCAAGATCCAGGCTTGCTTGGCGGTAATGGACTGCTGACCGTAAAGGTGACCCAGCCGTCCAACCCAGTTATTTGTTGTATCTCCAATGTTTGCGGCATAAAGCCCCGGTGTCGCTTGAACCAGTCGAATATCACGCTCAAGGGCGCTCCAGTCGGTCCCGTCATCGTCAACGTGAGGGTCTCCGAAGTGGATGATTCCGATAGGACCACTAAGGGGGACTTGGACCGTGATGAGCTTCCGGGCTTGCTCATGGGCTTCCTTCCTGGCATAGTTGACCTTCAGCCCCTGGATGAGTTCCTCCGCCGTGGGTTCGTCGCTGGGGAGTTCCTGGATGTTGACCCCAACCCGTAGTTCTGCCCGTTTGGCCCGCTTGACGGCGTTACGCCGGTCCATCGCTTCTCTGGTCTTCTGAGTCATACGTGGAACCCCATGGTTGTGTCCGATTGGTTGGGAGGCGTTAAGGCAAGCCCAGGATGGCCAGGTGCTCCGAAGTGCCATGCCCCGTAGGGGTCAACCCAATACGAGATAAGGCCACGCTTGACGTATTCATCAACGATAAACAGCAGTTCTGCCGGGACTGGCGCCATGGTGTTCGGCGCCGTGAACCCATCGTTCACGTTGGGGAGCGGTTCACGGGTCATGAACGGCGGAAGATCGTGAACGCTCAAGCGCCCTCCTTGATTCCCAAGACCCTGCGGATGTAATTGATTTCAGCCCTAGCACTGTCAATCCCGACCTCATCTTTGTGGTGAAGGTCAAAGATCAGCAGCATCTCTTGGAGGGAGTCCTCAATGTCGAACAGTTCATCTTTTGTCACGTAACTCACGCTGCCTCCAAAGGGAACTCAACCCCGTGCTCTGTCTGAGCCCAGGCCATGACGTTCTGAGTAAATACGGCAAACTCCCCGCTATTGAGGGTGCCGCTGGAGATGCCGAGGGTCTGACCGTTGGGTAGGTCAATGCACCCGATGAACTGCCTCTTCGCCTGCTCGTGCCAGACCTCTGGGCTGTAACGCTTGCCGTCTAAGACCACCTGTTCCGAGATGGCCCCTAGCACAACAGCCCAATAGAACCGCAGGGCTTCCACGCTGCGCTTGTCCTGATATGCCTTAACCGTGACCACCATCGGGACACCGGCTTTAGCGGCACCTTCCCATCCCTTGAGCATGGCCCAGAGTGCATTGGCATCGTCGCGGGTCCAGATCGTCATGGGGCGGCTCATCGGGGTGCCCCGCAGCCGTCACAGGACTTCCGGCCAGCCTTCTGGGTTGTCCTTGAGCAATAGCGGCAGGGGACGGGAGGCTTATACCCGGAATATAGCATCTGCCATGTTTCCTTGGCTAATCCCGTCCGAATCACTACCCGGTTCTGCTCAATCTGGGCAGCGTAGGCTTGCAGGATGGCGGAAGCATAAGCGGCGGTTGCAATCATGCTGTTTCCCCCATCTCAAGCCATGCCTGGACCTGTTCCCACAACTCGGTCTCTGTGCCGTGGTTGAACTCAAAGGCACGTATCCCTGCATGAATGGCTGAACCCATCGGCCCGGTTTGATGGTGGTGTGGGCAGAGGGGAAGAACGTGTTTGTGTGGGCTACGCTGACCCATGCCGAGCTTGACGCCGGTCTCAGGGTTCCGCCGAAGGTGGTGAATCATGGCGGGGACATAGCCTTTGCCTTCACGGCGGCAGACACAGCAACCCAATTCGGCTACACGGTCAAGGTGTTCATGCTCTGCGCGAGTGGTCATGGCTAATACCTGAACTCAGGAACGGCGAAGGTCTCGCGGGTTTCAGGTTCACCCTCTCGGATGCGCTGGCAGGCATGGTCGAAGACGATGGGCACCTTGATCCCACTCTTTCCCATGCGGTTTTTGTCCAGGCTGGCCCAGTGGTGCTTCTGTGCGTCCTCCCACATGACCAGAACCCAGGAAGCATCCTGCTCAAGCTGGCTGGTTTCCTTGAGGTTGAACATGGTCGGCTTCTCGCCTGCACCCTGGAAGGTGCGGTTGAACTGGGCGAGGATCACCACGCTGATGTCGAGTTCCTGGGCCATCCGCTTGAAGGCTTTGGACAGGTCGGCATAGACCTGGGCGCTTCCGGTCTGCCTGCTCAGGTTGGGGGGCTGGACCAAGGTGAAATAGTCAATCCAGACGCTGGAAACCCCGTGTTTCTTGACCGCCACTTCGATGCTGCGCCTCATGTCGGTGAAGTTGAAACCAGACATCCCACAGAGGAAAAACACGTTGTCCAGCAACTTCTCATCCGAGGTGCTGGGAATCACCCCGCCTGAGCCCTTCTCAAACAGGTCCGAATGGCTGACACCAGTCACATGGGAGCCGATACGGGCTAGAACCTGCTCTCGGATCATCTCCAGGCTTACAAGTGCCGCCTTGTGACCGTGCCGAGCGGTTGCCATGAGTGCCTGAGTCGCCAGGGTGGACTTGCCCACTCCCGTCCCTGCCGCAACAATCCCGAGTTCTCCCCGAGCCGTGCAGCACATTTGGTCAATCACCGGCAGACCAAACTTGACGAACCGGCCCCGCCGATGGGCAGGCATGAACGAGTCCCCGGAGCGGAGCAGGTTGACCACCTGGGAACCGCTCTCGAATTCCAGAACGGGGGCTTCATCGGCTTCGGGTTCCGATCCCCAGTCTTGGAATGCCGATTGCTGAGCCGCTGGCGGGGGTAGGTCGCGTGATAGGTTCCCTTTGGTCCCGTTAGGCATCGAGCCATACCGCGCCCCGTTTTGGAGGCATTGCGCGAGTTCCTCGGAATCAATCGGGGGATCGCACTTTGCCGCCCATTGGGTCAGCAGGCTCCACGCTTCGTCCTGGAACAGGTTGAAATCCTTTTGGAGCAGGGCAGAAAGCCGGAAGGCTTCAGCGTTGCGCTGGCCTTTGCCTGCTCCGGGGATCTTCGCCATGTAGGCTTGTGCTGAATCGTATGCGCGGCCCATCAGAATGCCTCCCGCATCTCTGAGAACCAGTAACGGCGCTCCGGGTTGGCAGATATGAGCGTTACCATGAACGGATCGCCCTTCCGGTGGAAGAAACCAGGCACCCGCAGGACACGGCTGGGATCTATCACGCTGGGGTCAGAGTTCAGGGCGGCAGCGATACGGGATTGCATCTTCCGGTGCTGCTCAAACGTGCAGTCGCCATAGGACAGCCAGTAGAGGTGCTTGCCGTTCTTGGACTGAACCACCATCGAAGGGGGTAGGGGTAGGGTTTCAATGTCCACTTCCACGCCGTCCATGTCTGCCCAATAGGCCCGAAGTCCGGTGATGTTCTCCATCTTCCGGCCCGTGCCGTCAGTCTCGTTCACCGTGACGTAGATCCCAGAGCCGTCCTCGTTGGCGTCCCGTAGCTTGCCGCTGATCTCGTTGAAGCCTGCATATTTGCCCCATGCCCTGTTGGTCTTCTCTGGCCGGTCGTCGAAGGTCTGCCAGTGGACCCTCACTGTGTAGGCGTGATCATCGGTGAGGCAATCCAGGAAGGGGATGGTGTGGTCCTGCCATGCGTCCATGTAGTTCATGCCGCACCTCGCGCAGACCGCACAAGCTGCACCATCCCGAACCAGTGACCGTTATCCCCCCAGAACACCTCGAAGTTCTGAGCGAAGCCCTTCTTAACGTCTGGGTGGTTGAGGTATTCCCGCTCGACATCCAGCACTTCCGGCCAAGTGATGCCTTCCCCAAGCCGAGACTGGATGCAAGCCGCCCCCTTGGCTTGGTTGCCAGCAGGGCGAAGATCACCAGCCGAGTCCTTGCGCCTTGGGTGAGCCTGCCAAGCCTGCTGGAACATCGAGAGGGCTTCGGGGGTGTTCAGGATGGAACCTGCTGCCGATCCCCGCTTCGCCTTCTTCGCCTGCCCCGAAGGGGTAGGGGTAGTAGTTCCCTGTTCCCTGTTCCCTGTTCCCTGTTCCAGCGCGAGACTCTCACGAGACTCTCGCGAATTACTCGCGAGGAAGTAAGGTGCCATTTTGCTAGCACTTGGGTGGTCAACCTTCTGGTGCTTGGACCAGTTGCATACCCACCCCATCGGACCCATTTCGGGGTGTGTTTTAACCGTTACCCACCCCACTTCGATGAGCCTCTGAAGCCCTCGGGAGACACTCGCGAGATCCTCGCGAAAGGGCGCGACAGTCCCGCGAATGACTGCGGGGTCTGCATTGAAGTAGCCGTGGTCATCGGCCATGGTCAGCATCCCGAGAGCGAGAAGCTGAACGTCGAAGTCCAGGCGGGCCATGACAGGGTGAAGCCAGAACTCGGGCTTGATGGTGCGAATCCTAGCCATTACGCAGCCCCCTTCCTGAGGGCATCGACCTGGGCCTTGATGAACAGCAGATCATTGACGGCAAGCTGGAGTTCATCCTGCTTCGGGTTGCCCTCTGAAGCCTTGGCAAGTGCCCTGGCGTTCTGCCCGATACGGTATGCGATCACTCGGAGGTCGGCATCCATTACGCCACCTCTTTGATTCGGATGCCCCAGCCCAGAAGCATCAACTTCTTTTTGAGCCGATAGATGGGGGTGCGATACCCCTTGCAGTCCTCGATGACCTCTTGGCCGGTTGTAGGATCGGTATAAACGAAGTCCGCGACATAGAACGTGGCACGTTCCAGGACCTTGCCGTCTGGTGCCTTCTGTTGGGGGATGATCTCAAACTTGACCTGTTCTCCCAGGTTCTCGATCTTCCCGGCCTTCTCCAGTAGCTTGAGTTCCGCTGCCCGTCTGGCTTCGGCCTTGGATGCGTAGCCGTTGGTCTTGACGGCGCCGTATTTAGATTTAGACTGTTTCATGGCCGTGCGTCTCCTTTGAAGACATGCGGTTGCGGTTCATGCCCCGATTGGTCGCTCTTTCGGGGCATTCGTTTGTCTGAACCCGGCGAGATGCCGAATCAGATCGAATAGGGATTCCATCTCTTCTTCGCTGAGGCTCTGGAGGACCGTGGGAAGCATCCCAAGGTGTATAAATCGCTCATCGTTCAGCGACTCCCAGCGACTCCAAGTACCTGAGTCAACGCCAAGCGGCTCATACATATCGGATGGCATCTTTTCCAAGCGATCAGCGGCCATCCGTAGCCATCGTTTGACCTTGAGGGTGTCTGACGCGACCTTGTGCATTAGGAGGCCCGACGATGCGAAACGTAATCAACCAAGGCGGGCGGGACTTGACCTACCTGCCAAGTATCTGGGCGGGTCAGCCAGCATGGGACTTCTCCATCGGTCAGGAGATGCAACGCGATACAGGTTTCCTCGCTGAACCGCTGAGCCCCAGCCCGTATTTTCTTAACGGTGTGGATGGTGATGGGGAGCCTGCCTTCTCGGGCAAGACGATAAATCGGGGTCCAGTTGAGATCGACGGGCCAGCTCATGTTCAGAAGGATACATCCTGTATCGGACATATGCAAGCCTGTATCCGTTTACAAAATATCTCCCATGCCGACACTAGATCCATGGCCCCCGAATGGAAAAAAAGACCGCTGTTCCTCGCCTGGATTGATGACGCGAAAGAGAAAATGCGCCAATCCGGGGGTAAGGGAACCAATGCCGAAATTGCCCTGGTGATGGGGCTTGCCTATAACTCGCTGAAGAAATACCTGGCCGCCGACCCTGGACCCCACAGGCCGAGCTGGGACGCCATCAGCAAACTGGGCACATTCCTGGAGCGGGATTATCGGCTATTGATGGACGGTTTAGATACATCACCCGAGGGTATCCCCCAGGCAGACTGGGATAGCGCCTCCGAGGAATTGAAGGGCTTTACCATCCGCATGTTCTATCAGGGGCGCCCATTGGCTCCCGAGCAGCTCCGCGCCGTGGAAGCCATGGTCAAGGCTGGTCGGGCTCTGGGTCGGGAGCGCAAGGCGCGGGGCGAGTAGCCTGGGCCTCTAGGGCGGATCTCATCCAGGCGTGAGGTGAAACCCCTGCCGCCTCTGCGTTCTGCTGAATGGACAGCCAGAGGCTAACGGGTAGCCGTAAGGTGGCACGGTGGGTCGAGGCGTCCTCGCCCTTCCTTGGCCTACCTCGCCTGCGTTCTGATGCCATCCCACCAGAACCGCACCCGAGGGAAGAAAATGCTACAAATGTTAAATGGCAGACATTTAATTTCTACATCTCGTTCGCTTACCTGATAGTCTCCTATCCCTACCGGTGGAAGGGTGATTAGTGAAAAATACGTGGTTTTCCAGGAAATACCCAACAATTACAGACCTGGAGGATCTCGCATGGGATCGGGGGGCCGTTGTCATGCGCGGCCCTATCAGCCACGCCTGCATTGTGTACAGCCCAGACCCGGAAGATCCCACGGTGATCTGCCTGCCGGAGGGGCTTGGAGTGCTAGCAGAGTGCTGGCAGCTTGCCCACGAAGTAGGGCACCTGGTGCTTCATGCTGGTTACTCCTCCCCTTGGGCCTATGGGCGGCAGGAAGCCGCTGCCATGCGCTGGGCGGCTCAAGCCCTGATCCCTGAGTCGGCAGTCAGACGGCACAAGAACGCCAGCCTTGACGCCTTCATCGGGGCGTTATCCGCACACTTTGAGGATATCCCCCCCCAAGACTGCCCTGAGCGTAGGCTGGCGGCAGAGATCGCACACATCCGGCTAAAAGCCGTTCAGGAGGCAGCGTGAGACTGACACCCATATTCTTAGCCATTGGCCTTTGTGCTGCTGCATCGGGGCAGACCACCAAGGCGCCTGCTCACGGGTCACAGGTGGGCCGGTTTGTGGCAATCACACCATCTAGCGATGCCTCCAGTGGGTACCCCAACTTTATTTGGGTGCTCGACACGATGACAGGGAAGATGGTCGTTCACCGGATCGCTAGCTACAAAGACAACGGTGTTCACAAGGCGTGGGTGGTTGAGCAAGTCCTTACCCAGGACGAGTACTACCAGAAGCTTTGGGATGAGATGAACCGTAAGGAAAAGACCCCCAACTAGCCAACAAACGCTCCCTGAATACCGCCCCGGCCCTCCGGGGCTTTCTTTTGTCCGAAATTATTTTCGATTTGGGGTTGACGGGCTTTCTCAATGACGGATACATTGTGTATCCCAGGCAATACACGAAACACCCACAACCACTTCATGGAGCGACACATGAACCCCACCAACGAACTGCCACCCATGACCGAACTGGTAGTAGCCCAGTCCATCCAGCGTTCTATCGCTGAACTGGACCTCACCAGCCCCCAGGCTCAGGACTGCTGCGCCAACCTCATCAGCAAGCTGGAGGGTCTCCTCTGGAAGATCAAGACCGATGCCTGGGATGAGGAGGAAGCCCACATCGCGTCCCTTGAAGCCGAGGGCAAGGCCGAGCGCGAAGCCGTATGGGATGCCAAGCAGGCTCTCCGCGCCATCTGCTGCCAGGGGTTTGACCACGAGGTGGCGTCATGAGCCACCGCTACCCCACCGATGCCGAGTGCATGGAACAGGCTCTTGCCCTCTTGGAAGAGTTCGACGGTCACGACGATGACGGCTGCCTTCTTTGCCAAGCCATGGGGATTCTCATGGGAACCAACGTGATCCTGATCAGGACTGAAGGTGCCGCATGAACGGCCCATCACGTTCCGAGATCGCTGAGAACTGGACCGGCCCCGATTACCAGACCTCCTGGACTTGCATGACGTGCGAGACCGAGAACCCCGACTACAACAGCGCCACTCGCCGGACCTGCCGTGACTGTGGCGAGGAAGAGCCCTATGAGTGCGAGAAGTGCGAGGAGCCCTTCATCCGGTGGCAGGAGTTCAAGGGCGACCGCTATGAGACCTGCTTTTGTCAGAAGTGCTACTTCGATGAACCCGATCCCTCTGGCGGTATCGACCGCGACCAAGGGGAGGACCGATGAGCGACGAAGAACTCGGAGCCTACATCAAGGCCATGGAAGACAACCAGCACCGCATGGGCGACTTCATCACACGGCTGGCCTTCGCCCTGGACATCCACGAGGAGTGGGGCGGGGGCTTTGCTGAAGAACGAATCCTAGACCGAATCAACGAACTCAAGGAGAAGGCAGCATGAGCAACGAACTCCGCACCCTGGACCCCAATACCATCAGCAGCCTCGTCATCAACGGCGACCTGAAGCGTCTAGCCCCTGCCGACAAGGTGGCCTTCTACAACTACCGCTGCCAGCAGGCTGGGCTTGATCCCGCCGCGAAGCCCTTTGACCTCCTGACCCTCAACGGCAAGGAGATCCTCTACGCCAACGCTGGGGCCACGCAGCAGCTCACCAGCATCCACAAGCTGTCCCATCAGATCACCAGTCGGGAACTCACAGACGGCATCTACTGCGTGTTCTGCAAGGTGACCGGCCCCGATGGTCGCAGCACCGAGAACATGGGGGCCGTGCCGGTTGACTCCTTGAAGGGTGAGGCGAAGGCCAATGCCTTCCTGAAGGCAACCACCAAGGCGATCCGTCGCACCGTCCTGGCCCATTGTGGCTTGGGCATGATGGACGAAGCCGAGGTCGAGACTATCCCTGGTGCTACTCCTGCCAAGTGGGAAGCCTCCACCGTTGAGGAAGTCCCCGCCGAGTATCCCTGGACCTCCGAGGAGCGCAACCAGGCCAAGGAACTGATTGGCGACCTGGCTGACCTCCTACTCGACATGAAGGTGGATGATGCCAAGATCGCCGAGATCATCGGCAAGCCTTCCAGCACCATCGGCGATGACACCATCGGCTTTGAAAAGTGGGCCAACCGCTTCACCGCTTACAGCCAGCGCACCGTGGCAGGGCTGAACAAGAAGGCGGTGGCCTAATGATCGCCCTGGAGAAGCTCCAAGCCCGTCTGGCCTACTTACAGGCGAATACCCCGCCACTCCCCGCAGCGCAGCACTACCTGGAGTGGAATGCCTACTTTGCGGAGAAGTCCACCGTGGAAGCGAAGATCGGTGCTTATGGCATCAATCTGTGCCCGGTTGATCGTATTTCCCGAGCCTGCACACCTCGCGCCGAGTTCAACGTCAAGGGCCATCTCTACTGCCGGAGGAGCGCGTGAAAGCCTTTCGGATCTTCATCAATCTCATGGTCTGCGGCATCTGGGGCGCCCTCACCTTTGGCGTGGTCTCCTGCGCTGTTGAACGTCACGTTGCCAATGCCCATGCCCAGCGTCAGGTGGACGACTACAACCGAAGCATCGCCGAAATGGAACGGATCATCGTCCGTGAACGGCAGATCCTCCAAGCGGAGAAGAAATGATCATCACATCTGCCATCGTCATCATCCTCTGTGCCTTTGCGTTCAAAGGCGTCTGGGACATCGTGAACGAGTCCGACCAGGACATCATCCACCGGAGGCAGCAGGAGGCTCTGCGTAGGCATCACAAGTCCATGGCGAAGGACCGCCAGAGGGCCACCGGCTACTGGATGGAGCGGGGAAAGATCATCCGCCCACGGGTGCAGGAATGACCACCCCTCTCTGGACAACCGAAGCCCGAAGGCTGAACAAGGCGCACGGTATCTGCGTCCAGTGTGGGAAGCGTGAGGCGATCCCCAGCCGGACCCAGTGCGGCTACTGCTCCGAGCTGACCGCAGAACGCACCCAAAGGCGCAAGGAACGGCTACTAGCTCAGAACAAGTGCCCACGCCACGCAGGCGAGGAGATCACCCCAGGGACCAAGTGCTGCGTCAAGTGCCTCCACTACTACCGCAACCGCTACCACGCCAGGAGGGCGGCATGAGGTGCCGTGCATCCGAGATCGAAGGCCAGTGCCAGAACGAAGCCATCACCGGAGAGTTCCTGTGTGATTACCACCTGGACCAGATCGAAGAGGGTCACCGGGTCCGC
>Ga0214167_1000849_pt1 | contig 13534 bp, 12 predicted proteins | sample TroBogypolimnion_45_FD_153006 | JGI IMG/M metagenome (GOLD analysis project Ga0214167, IMG submission 153006) | Freshwater microbial communities from Trout Bog Lake, WI - Practice 18AUG2009 hypolimnion v3 | ecosystem: Environmental > Aquatic > Freshwater > Lake > Hypolimnion/Profundal zone ... | reverse complement strand
GTAATCTTAAAGCGTAATGGCTGAGCCAAATAACTTGATCTGCTTGGGTAATAGGAAAAAAACTATTGGTATACATAATGGTGAAATCTCCTGTTGGATAGTTTATAAAAAATAATTGTGTTTTTGCAACTAATCTTTGATGTTAATTTACGGCATTTATTTACACCTTGTCAACAAATTATTTTCACGATAGGTGTGATGATATTATTTTGTTAATTATTAATATGTAAAGGTATAGTGATAAAAAATACCTTATCGCTTAGCTTTGTTGTAATGCTACGGAACGTTATAAAAGTATAGAGTTCATTGTCAGTTGTAGTGCTGTCTTTGTCAACAGTAGTATTACCTATAGACATAGGTTAATTATGCATGTTTATACGCCTATGATGAATATTCATAGACATATTTTATCTATTACTTAGTCTATGTGGCCCATTATGTGGCTTTCGTTAACTTATCTCAGGTTTATACTTAGTTTTAATAGAATGATGTAGATTAATCTCGATATTATGCCGAACGTTATAGGTGCTTTGTTAACGAACTTAACTTCTACATTAAACATTATTGCAGTTGCTTTTATCATGCTTAGCTTTATTTTGACTACTCATGGCTTTATGTTTTTTCGCTTTAAAGTAAAGTGTAAAGTTTTGGCTATGTCATCGTTAATTATGGAATTTTTTATTTCTTTTTTATAAGTCAGTTGATCTCACTGTTGCTATTTCGTTGAAACTGTTTGGTTATAATGCTTACTTGTTTTTTTCTCATTTTTGTATGCAATCATTCTTCATCGAAATATAGTGTTAAATTTGCGCATAACAAGAGAGGTTTCTTATAGCGATTTTGTATATCCCAGTTCTAGGGTAACCCTAATTAAGTTAATACGGGTATCAAAAAGAAGTTTTTAATGGCTATATGGGCTTGAATTTGTTGAGCTGATAGGGCTAGTTAATCTTGAAAGCCATAGAAAAACTGTTAGATAAAAAATCTACCCGTAAATTAACATGTTTTTTTTGCGCTATTTATATTTTTAGTGCTAACATGGCTGGCGGTTAAAGTTTGATCCGGCTTCATTCGTGAAGTTGGGTTTTGTAAAGCCAACTAAGGTTGGTAATTTTTTTTAGTATAAAAGAGTGTGATATGTCAGATCAAGTTGTAGGTACCGTTAAGTGGTTCAATGATGAAAAAGGTTTCGGATTTATTGAGCAAGAAGGTGGCAAAGATGTATTCGTACATCACAGTGCAATTAACGGCGCCGGCCGCAAAACCTTGCGCGAAGGCCAAAAAGTTACTATGGAAGTGACTGTAGGTCAAAAAGGACCGCAAGCTGAGAATGTAACCCCAGCGTAATAAATTTATAAACCGAATTCCATAACTGATACGTTTTGGGATTCGGATTTATTTAAAGATTTAATTCGGTTATGCAACTCTTGTATGACTATATCTTTTATCAGCTATACAAAGTTAACTCACCTATATGTTTGTGTTTTTCCACTGTTTTAACGCTAAAGTCATAAATTTAAGCGCTAGAGCTTAAGTCTTTACTACAGCTTTTATAATAATGAACTTTGCATTGGCTGCAATAACTTGATGATTACCAAATAAGCGCTGAAGTTGGCTGTGATAATTCAAATGCCAATTGCCAATAACCCATAATTCACCGCCTTTTCTTAATACTCTTTTGGACTGAACAAACAAACTGACGGCAATTTGATCGCCGACGGTGTGCTGTTGATGAAATGGAGGATTACAAAGAATAATATCTGCTGAGCTTGCTTCAAAATCACAAAGACCATCGCCCACTGTAAAAGTCGCAGAGCGTGTGAGTTCAAAAGCTCGGGAAAAATTATCTTTGGCGGACGCCACGGCCATAAATGACTCGTCAACAAAATGTATGTTAGCTAAGGAATTGCGTTCGGCAGCTATTAAACCCACTAGACCATTGCCACAACCTAAATCAATAATATCCTTGATGGCAGGTTTGATGGGCAGATGCTCAAGAAAAAAACGGGTACCTATATCTAGTTTTTCGCGTGAAAACACATTGGCATGATTGCTAATTAAATAATCCGAATTTTCTAGCGTGTAGCAAACAGGATAAGGATTATTAGCAAGTACTATGTCTACATCAGGTGTGGCCGAAATGAGCCGTGCTTTTTTTCTGGCTAGCGAGGTGGTTGTCGGGCCAATTAAACGCTCTAGTAATGTCCAAAGTGCACTGGGTAGCGATTTAACCATGCCTGCTAAGATTACTTGGCTATTAGGTGTTAAGTGTGGGCGTATGCGAATTAGCTGGTCTTCTAGTAAGGCTAAGGTCTTTGGTGCTTTAATGAGTACGGTATCAAAGAGACCTTGCAAGGGCTCTAGGCTATTGATTAATTGGACTTGCTGCAGTGAAATTCCATTTTCAATTAAATTAAGTCTCGTGGCTTGCTGAGATAAATAAGAGTCTGAAAAAGCGTGCGGCTGCAGTGCGCTCAAAGCAACGGCTAAAGCCCCGAAGCTATCATTAACAATTAAAATACGAGGCTCTGCTGAGGTGCTGACAGTAGCTGAAAAAGTATCAAGCAGGTATTCATCAGCAGCATCCCAGGCGCGTAAAAGTTCTAGTGGGCGCTTGGGTAAACGCTGCAAGGTAAACTCTCCTAGCTTAACTTTCAACAGTTGTTCAGATGGGTTAGTCATGGTTTAAAGTCTTAGGCGCGTGCCATAAATTTTCCGGTTTCAGTATTAACCTTAATGAGTTCGTCGGTTTCTAAGTATTCTGGCACTTGTACTTCTAAGCCAGTGCTTAATCTAGCTGTTTTAGTACGACTTGATGCGGATGCACCCTTAATACAAGGAGCTGTTTCTATGATGGCTAGAATAACTGAGCTAGGGAGATCAATACCGAATATTTCATCATCGATTAATAAAGCCATGATGCCTTCTAGACCTTCGGTTAAATAGTCAACTTGATCTTCTAATTCTTCACGACCTAAGCTGTATTGAGTGTAATCTTCCATATTCATGAAAATATAGTGCTCACCATCAACATAAGAGAACTGTACTTTAGCTCTGACTAGATCGGTATCTTTTAAGAAATCATCACCTTTTAGTGATTCATCTAGTTTTTGTCCGGTTTTAAGATTAGTAAAGCGTATTTTATACAAGGTTGATGCGCCTCGTGATGAGGGGCTTTTGGCGTCGACATGTTTCACTACATGAGGAATGCCATTAATTTCAACTACCATGCCTCTTTTTAAATCACTTGCCTTGGCCACGCTTATCTCCTGTGTCAGTAAAAAGTGTTGTTACTAGATAAACAACTGTTTTGTAAAATAATGGCTATTATAGCGCAAGTTGCCGGTTTAAGGCCGCCTAGAGCAGAGTTATGAATCGTTTCACTATCTAGTGATGCTAGGTAAAATGGTGGATTAAGGTGTGTAGTACTTAGTTAACTCTAGCTTATTTTATGATAATTGGCAGCGGCTATTGCTAAGTTAAGTATTCGCGGTTATGCTTTTACACCATGAACCTACATCTATTTATTCCCAAAAAAATAAAGGTAACGTCTGAAAAATATAGAGACGTTGTTATCGCTGCAGCAGCAATAAGCAAGCGATGTTTGGCATGGCTTTTAATATTGTTATTAGCGAGTCAACCTTCAATGACATGGGCCGCTTTAGAGCTTAATTATAATATGAAAACTCAGCTTTCAAGAGAGCATGAGACTAAGTTATTGTTAAGTAAGCCCGCTAAAGCCATGCATTCAGGCGATGTTTGGCAGCGTATTCGTTTGGGAATGAAAATTCCTAGGCCACGGCAGTCGCCTCAAGATGTTGCTTTAAATAACCATACATCAATTCAATCTACCTTAAAGCGCATGAACCAAGAAGTAAGTGGTGCTCGGCCTGGGCTAGTCTCCGGTGGCTGGCATAGTCCTAGGCCTGTGCCAGCAGTTGCTCCTATGTATAACTACACCTCTTATGGGCGATTAAGATTTAGCGGCGCTGTGGCTTTAAAAAGCGAAAACATAGGCTTGAATTTTACTGACTCTATGACGGCTAAAACTACCCAGCCTAAGACGTTGGTTGCTAATAAAATGCGTCTGCATACGACTATTGAATCGAGTTCGGCCTTAAGTGATACGCTAAATAGGCCTATCGCTTTAGCTTCGGTAACTGAGTCTAATGTCAATAATCAGTTTGATCGGATCAATAAGCATGTTATTTGGTATAGCCAGCATACTAATTATTTACATCAAGTAGCTGAACGAGCGCAGCCTTATCTTTTTCATATTGTAGAAAGTCTCAGTCAACAGCAGTTGCCGGCTGAATTGGCGTTGTTGCCGATGGTCGAAAGTGCTTACCAAGCTACGGCTTTATCACCAAAAAGTGCTGCAGGACTTTGGCAATTTATGCCTAGCACGGGTCATGATTTCGATTTATATCAAACGGCGCACTATGATGCCCGATTGGATATTGCGGCCTCTACACAGGCTGCTATTCGTTACTTGTCGTTTTTAAAACAACATTATAAAGGTGACTGGCTATTGGCTTTAGCAGCCTACAACTGTGGTTTGGGGCTGGTAGATAATGCTATAGTACGTAATATTGCGGCAGGACAAGGTGCTGATTATTGGTCTTTGCCACTACCTGAAGAAACAAAGGTGTATGTGCCTAAGTTTCTGGCTTTAGCCAGTATCTTTGCAAATCCTGAGGCTTATGGTTTAAATTTAACGCCGGTTAAGAATGAAGTCTATTTTGTTAAAGTACATATCGATAATCAGTATGATATTGATTATTTAGCGGCTAAAGAATTAAAAGAGGTGGCAAGCTTATCTGACTTAAGTGTTGAGCATTTTAAGCGTCTAAATCCAGGATATGTTAAGGCTAAATTAGCCGCGCAGGGGCCCTTTACCTTTTTTATGCCTAAGGTTAATGCCCTACAGTTACGTCAAAATTTGGCTAGTATTGCTCAGTTTTTTAATAAACCTGCGGACATGGTCGCTGTCAATACTGGGCCGTCGCTAAAAAAATCATTGCTGATAAAAACTGACGCCAATAAGTCATTATCATTATTGCCTGAGCTGCAAAGTGCTGGTCGTGTTGCAGAGTCGCCAGCTTTTTTATTGTTACGTTAACTACGACTCCAAAAAGGCTCTGATCGCAGCAATGCCTTGTCCACCCGCCTTGTGCGCATCTATTAAATTGGATTCTGCAAGGCCGCCTAAGGCATATACGGGTAGATTAATTTGGGCGACTAAGTCGGTAAATTGTTCCCAGCCTAAAGGTGGTGTATCTGGGTGAGATTTTGTTTTTAACACCGGAGCTAAGACTACAAAATCTACGCCTATTTTTTGCGCGTGCTGTAATTCCAATAGATTATGACAAGAAGCGGCCAGCCATGCTGATGAGTTTAAGTAAGGTGGCCGCTTGCTGAGTGACATTAAGTCCCTACTAGTTAAATGTAAGCCATCTAGCGCATAAGACTGGGCATTATTGGTGGCGGAATTAATTAATAAGCGTGCACCATGTTCTTGGCATAAAGGATAAGCCTGTCTAATGAAGCGGCTAAGTTGCTCAGGCGGAGTCGCTTTTAAGCGTAACTGAATGAGTTTAATGCCTTGGTTTAATAAATTAGTTAGATTGATTAAGTCCTGAGCTTCATCGGCATCATCCAAAATAGCATAATAACGGGGTAATTGTGCGGCCATAATAATGGCTTGATTAGCAGCAGGAAACTCATAAGTTTTTAGTTCTGCAGCTCTGACCCATTTAATAGCTTGACCTTCATTGCCTTTAGCTAGGCCTGAAAAATCTTCAACTAAGAATACATGTAATTGTACTGTTAACTCAGGATAGTGATGCTTAATGCTCATTAACGGTGTTGAAGTAAGCACAGTAATAGCTAGTTCTTCGTTAAGCTCTCGTATTAAGGCCTGTTGTGCGGTTTCACCCAATTCAAGTTTCCCGCCAGGAAATTCCCATAAGCTGCCCTGATGTAATGACGGTTTACGTAGGGAGATTAAAATTTGTCCGTCGGTGTTTTTTATGACGCCAACAGCAACGTGGAGTATTTTCATGGTAAAGGGCAAAGTAGCAAGTCACCTCAATGTTTGAGATGACTTGTTTTAATGGTCAGTATTTTAAGTATGATTGCTGCTGTAGAGAACTAAGCAGGGCTGATTGAATTTTTAGCCGATTTTAAGTTCGATATTCAGCATTAATCTTCACATAATCATAAGATAAGTCACAGGTTAATACTTCCTGTATGGCATTACCTCGCCCTAACTTGACTGTTACAGTAATTTCTTCTTCGTTCATGACTTGTTGACCAGCTTCTTCAGTGTAATCTGTGGCGCGTCCACCGTTTCTAACGATGCATACTTCATTTAAAAATAACTGTACGCTTTCTAGTACCATATCGTCTATGCCAGAGCGACCTACAGCGGCCAGTATACGCCCCCAGTTGGGGTCGCTGGCAAAGAATGCGGTTTTTACTAAAGGTGAGTGGGCGATGGTTTTACCAACACGCACCGCTTCTTCGTCATTGAGGGCTTCTTCAACAATAATCCGTATGAGTTTAGTAGCGCCTTCACCATCTCTCACTATAGCTTCTGCTAATTGTTTGCAAACGTCCATTAGGCCGGCAGCAAAAATAGCATAATGCTCGCTGTCTGCGCTAATTTCGGGAGCGCTTGAGCAACCACTAGCCATGACCACACAAGCATCATTGGTGGAAGTGTCACCATCAACAGTAATGCGATTGAAGGATTGTTCAACCGCTACACTTAAGCATTGTTGTAATAAGTCTTGATTGATTTTGGCGTCGGTGGCGATAAAACCAAGCATGGTCGCCATATTGGGCTGTATCATGCCTGCGCCTTTGGAGATGCCATTAATAGTAATGGTATGTCCGTCAATATCAATAGTCTTGCTGACACCTTTGGGAAAGGTATCAGTAGTCATAATAGCGCGAGCCGCCTGTTCCCAATGATCTATTTGTAGATTTGCGATAGCCTGAGGCAAGGCTGCTGTTAGTTTGGCAACAGGTAAGGGTTGTCCAATGACGCCGGTAGAAAAAGGCAATATTTGCTTAGCATTGCCACCCGCTACTTTAGCCAATTCAGTGCAAGAATACAGCGCATCTTGCATGCCTTGTTCACCCGTTCCAGCATTAGCATTGCCGGAATTAATGAGTAACCAGCGAGGTTGGTGAGCCAAATGGGCTTTTGCTACATGTACTGGTGCAGCACAAAAGGCATTTTGAGTAAATACTGCAGCACAAGTAGAATTTTCAGCCATTTGTATGACTAAAATATCATCTTTGATGGTTTGCTTAATACCTGCACAGGCTGTGCCTAAGGTTATCCCCTTAATATTGAGCATGTGAGGGAAATCGCATTGTCCGACCGCCATGAGTTAATCCTCGTTATGTTTGAAAAATAGAATGACGTTATTAATTTTGTTGATGTTTAGTTTAATTAACTGACATTGTTTGCTTAATGTCGATAATAACTCAGGTTCTGTACTAAGAGCAAAAGGCAGAATAACTTCAACTTCAATCTGTCCGTTTAAATAATGAATTCTGAAATCATCTATAGTCGGTTTAACAATGACCAAGTATTCATCTAATATCGCTTGTACTTCAATGCGCGTGAGTGGTTTGTTGGTTTCAAATAAAGCTTCATCGTCTTCGGGGTCAACATGTACCAAGACATCAATCACATCATCAAAGCAGCTGATTAATTCGTCTCGAACGATATCGCCTATGGAGTGGCCTTCAGATACAGTAATACGTGGATCGACAATGATGTGCGCATCGATAAGAGCATCTTCGCCCATTTGACGGCTACGTAATAAATGAATGCCTTCGACGCCATCAATACCCATAATAGTGCTACGAATTTCGTTAAGTAACTTGGGTGGCAGAGAGGTATCGACCAGCTCTTTGATGCTATTGAAAACCAAGTTTAAGCCAATTTTTGCAACCATTAAGGCTACCATGATAGCTGCGATTGCATCGGCGAGAGGGTAGCCTAACATCACTGCGCCTATGCCAAACAAAACCACGACGGATGAAATAGCGTCGCTGCGTTGGTGCCAAGCATTGGCCATTAACAATTTGGAGCGCGTTTTTTTTGCGATAGATTTGGTGTAATGATACAACCATTCATTAATAATAATGGATGTTGCGGCAATTGCTAAGCCCAATGGCTGAGGAGTAGGCAGGTTCTCTGGGTTGTTCAAGCGCTCAATGACTGACCAAGTAATACCGCCACCTATGGCGATTAAGCTGACACCTAAAAGAACAGTTGCTATGGTTTCAAAACGTCGATGTCCGTAAGGATGTTCATGGTCGGCTTCACGGCTACCCAATCTGACCGCAATGATGACTAATAAATCACTGAGTAAATCAGACAAAGAATGTATGCCATCAGCGACTAAGGCGGCCGATTGAAAAAGTATACCGAAACTAATTTTGATGGTAGTTTGAAAAATATTAACGACTGCGCCAACATAACTAGCTTTCGCTTTTAGTCTTTTGATACGCGTTGCTTCAGAAGTGTCTGTCATGATGAACCTACTTCTATTAATAGAATGTATTCATGATTCCCTGCTGTTGCTTCTATGACTTTATGGCCATTAATCCTACACCACGCTGGAATATCTTGCATGACACCAGGGTCGGTACAAATCACTTCAAGGCGGTCACCAACGTTGAGTTGTTTGACTTTATCTTGGGTGCGGATAACCGGTAGAGGACATAGCAATCGTCGCGCATTGAGGGTTTCTATAATCATGATGGCGGAGGCTTCGAGATTTAAAAGGCTAAGTTTAAAGGATTTAAGAGTTAAGGTTGTTACCTTTTCGTTAAAGCTTTTTAAACATACCATGCTTTAGGCATGTCTTCTTCTCTTATCGGTTTAACTTGTAGGGTTCGTTCTGAGCCATCTAGCATAGTGATATCAATATCGACTTGCTCAGCCTCTCGGCCTTGACCAAATCTTGCTGTGATTTGTGCTGCTAAATATAAATCTTCTGCTGAGGGTGTGCCGTCTATGAGTACCAGCGGGCCTCGATGACTTAGGCTAATCATGCTGATGAACTCATTTTTATAGCCTTGTAAAAAGCGACCTTCACCTTCTTCGCGGGCAACGATGAGTTTAAAATTTGGCTGTGGACGTATATGACGACCTACTTTTAATAGCATAACGTCGTCGAGTTGATATTCTTTATGGCCTTGAGATTTCCATAAATCGACCAGTTTGGCAGAATAACTCTTATCCGTTAAAAAACAGCAGCCACCGGCAGGTTGAGAATAATCATCAAAACCAAATTGTTCAGCCATAGCTATTTGTGGCTTACGTGAGCGCCCAGTAATGTCGTGTAGCTTTTCTCTATCTACCCAGCCTTCGCGCTCTGGTAATGTTGCCGGTAAATTTTTAGCGCACAAGGGGCGTAATAATAAATCGTCGGCACCAGACTCTTTGGCGACAATGGGCATGGTCGCTTTCCGTTGTGACATGGGACGCTGACCTATCACTTCACCGGTAATAATAAAGTCAAAGTCATTTTCGACTATCCATTGCTTCGCTTTATTCACCATGAAAATTTTGCAATCCAAGCAAGGATTCATGTGTGCGCCATAACCGTGTTTTGGATTGATTAGCACACTTTTGTATTCTTCGATCACATCAACAATATGCAGCTTCATGCCTAATTGTTCGGCGACCCATAAGGAGTTGTTACGTTTGGGCTTGGCTTTGTCTTTTTCACGTATAGCATGGGTATGACCTTCCACACAAAAACCAGTAAAAAAATTAATGCCTTCTACATGAACGCCTTGTTCCATGATGGTTTTTGCCGCCAGCATTGAATCTAAACCGCCAGAAATTAAGGCGATTGCTTTTCGTTGTTTACTCATGTTACTCGTTGTCTTAAAAAATCAGAGCATTATACGCACTTATTTTAAATGCCCTAAGTTGAGCATTTCAAAGCCTGTTAAAAAACTATTTTTAAGCTATAATCAACCCCTTTTTTATTGCCTAATCTATAGATGCCGTGATCAATAACAAGTTATCAACTTTTCAGGGACTGATTCTAGCTTTACAAGAATATTGGTCAAGTCAGGGCTGTATCTTATTGCAACCCTTGGATCAGGAAGTAGGTGCGGGGACTTTTCATCCGGCTACTTTTTTACGAGCTATAGGTCCTGAGCCTTGGAATGCTGCTTATGTGCAGCCTTCACGCCGTCCTACCGATGGTCGTTTCGGTGAAAATCCTAATCGCTTGCAGCATTATTACCAGTTTCAAGTGGTTTTAAAGCCTTCTCCAGCGGCTATACAAGAGCTCTATTTAGGTTCATTACGACACTTAGGTCTTGATTTATTAGAGCATGATATCCGTTTTGTCGAAGATAATTGGGAGTCACCTACATTGGGCGCGTGGGGCTTAGGTTGGGAAGTTTGGCTAAATGGTATGGAAGTCACGCAGTTTACGTATTTTCAGCAGGTAGGCGGCTTGGAATGTCGACCCGTTACTGGTGAAATTACTTACGGCTTAGAGCGTATTGCTATGTATTTACAAGGTGTTGATAGTGTTTATGATCTAGTGTGGACGGAAGGCCCATTTGGCGTTGTAACCTATGGCGATGTATTTCATCAAAATGAAGTGGAAATGTCGGCTTACAATTTTGAGCATGCTAATGTTGAGTTTTTGTTTAAATGTTTCGAGACTTACGAACAAGAATGCCAAAAGCTTATAGCGCTTAATCTACCATTGCCTGCTTATGAAATGGTACTGAAAGCATCACATACCTTTAATTTACTCGATGCTCGTCACGCGATTTCGGTTACTGAACGTCAACGCTATATATTAAGAGTTAGGGCGCTCTCACGGTCAGTTGCCGAAGCCTATTATGCGCGTCGGGAATCGCTAGGCTTTCCGATGTTAATAACAGAGCAGGGAGCATAAGATGGACACAAGTAAACATTTACTTTTTGAATTAGGTTCGGAAGAGCTGCCACCTAAGACCTTGCTTAAACTCAGTAATGCTTTATTGGCTGGTATTATTCAAGGCTTACAGTCTGCTGAGTTGAGCTTTGCCAGTAGTAAGGCTTATGCAACGCCTAGGCGCTTAGCTGTTTTTATTGAAGATTTGGCCATTAAGCAACCTGATAAAACAGTTGAAAAGCGAGGTCCAGCGATCCAAGCGGCCTTTGCAGCAGACGGTACTCCCAGTAAAGCGGCATTAGGTTTTGCTGATAGTTGTGGAGCTAGCTTTGACCAATTGGAGCGATTAAAAACGGATAAAGGGGAATGGTTGGCGTTTACTCAATCTGTTGAAGGTCGGTCTGCAGAGCAGCTTATTCCGGATATTATTCGCCAAAGTATTGCAAATCTACCTATAGCCAAACGTATGCGTTGGGGGAGTTTTAATACGGAATTTGTAAGGCCGGTGCATTGGGCTGTTTTGCTTTATGGTAATGCTGTTATTGATGCTGAAATATTAGGTCTTAAAACAGGCGATACAACCTCGGGTCACCGATTTCATGCGCCACAAAAATTAACGATTAATCATCCTGAAGACTATCAATCACTTTTATTTACACAGGGTAAAGTCATTGTTGATTTCGAGCAAAGAAAAGTGCTAATACGAGATGCTGCACAAGTAGCAGCATCAGCGGTCAATGGTATTGCTCATATAGAAGATGATTTATTAGAAGAGATTGCAGCTTTAAATGAATGGCCTGTACCCATTACTGGCTGTTTTGATGAACGCTTTTTACAGTTACCTGCCGAAGTATTGATTACCACCATGCAAACTAACCAGAAATACTTTCCGGTTAAGAATGCTGATGGTAGTTTATTGGCTCATTTTATTACCTTCAGTAATATCGAAAGTAGTCATCCTGAATCTATACAGCATGGTAACGAGCGCGTAGTAACGCCACGTTTAGCTGATGCAGAGTTTTTCTGGAATCAAGATAGAAAGAAAAGCTTGGAAGATCGGGTGGAGAGTTTAGGTACCATTGTATTTCAAGAAAAGTTAGGTACGGTTGCCGATAAGACACATCGAGTTATTAAGTTAGCTGCTTTTATTGCTCACAGGCTTAATGCTAATGTTGATTTGGCCAAGCGGGCTGCGTTATTAGCAAAGACTGATTTAATGACGGAAATGGTAGGTGAGTTTGGTAATCTGCAAGGCTTAATGGGGCGTTATTATGCTTTGGTTGAAGGTGAAGCCCCCGAAGTGGCCTGGGCATTAGAAGAGCAATATTTCCCTAAACAATCAGGTAGTGAAACCGCTAATAGTTCAATTGGCCAAATCTTGGCGATAGCTGAAAAAGTGGATACACTTACCGGTATTTTTAGTGCAGGTTTGATTCCAACTGGTGATAAAGATCCATATGCTTTACGTCGGGCAGCGCTAGGTATTTTACGTACCTTAATCGAAAATAATCTAACTTTAGATATTTGCGAATTAATCGAATTTTCTCTAGATACCTATACTCATAGCTTCGATGAGGCAGGGACTTCGCTTGCTGTGATTGATTTCATATTTGATCGATTAAAAGGTTATTGTTTAGATAAAGGCTATAGTGCAGATGAGTTTGATGCGGTGATAACCGTTAAGCCTAATGATCCTTTAGATTTTATGCGCCGTTTAGCTGCGGTAAAGGCTTTCAGACAATTGCCAGAAGCCGAAAGCTTAGCGGCGGCCAATAAGCGTATACGTAATATTTTAAGAAAATCAGAATCGCCAGCCTCAGCTACGGTAGGTGCGTTGATTGAACCTGCTGAGTTGCAGTTGTTAGAAAGTGCGAATTTAGCGGCTATTGCTATTGCGCCTTTGCTTGCGCAGCAAGATTATGCGGCGACCTTAACCTATTTGGCAGCTTTACGTCAGGAGGTTGATGCTTTCTTTGATGATGTTATGGTGATGTGTGATGATTTAGACTTGCGAGCTCATCGCTTAGCTTTACTTAATTTACTATCTGAGCAATTTTTAACTTGCGCAGATATTTCTAAGTTGCAGTCTTAAGGTTTATTGTTGGGTTATGGCTATCGCCTAACCCAAACTACGATACTCGACGATTAATAAAAATATCTCATGTCCAAACAACGCTATGTTTTATTAGATCGGGATGGCGTTATTAATTGTGATAGCGATGAATTTATAAAATCCCCTGAAGAATGGCTACCAATTGCCGGTAGCCTTGAAGCGATTGCTATGCTCAATGCGCATGGTTATAAAGTTATTGTCGTAACCAATCAGTCGGGTGTAGCGCGGGGCTTATTGGATGCAGCGATGCTAGAAAAAATACACGATAAAATGCACCGAATGGTCAATGAAAAGGGTGGTGCTATTACGGCTGTCTATTATTGTCCGCATGGCCCTGATAGCGTTTGTGATTGCCGTAAACCTAAAGCGGGTTTGCTTAAAGCCTTTGCTGCTGATTTTGATGCAGATTTGACGGCGATTGCTGTCGTTGGCGACTCCTTGCGTGATTTGCAAGCAGCAGTAGCGGTAGGCGGGCAGCCAATAT
>Ga0214167_1000839_pt1 | contig 13645 bp, 7 predicted proteins | sample TroBogypolimnion_45_FD_153006 | JGI IMG/M metagenome (GOLD analysis project Ga0214167, IMG submission 153006) | Freshwater microbial communities from Trout Bog Lake, WI - Practice 18AUG2009 hypolimnion v3 | ecosystem: Environmental > Aquatic > Freshwater > Lake > Hypolimnion/Profundal zone ... | reverse complement strand
CCCCGCCGCTGTGGCTTTGAAAGTGACATTGTCAATCCAGAAGTTTGCGATGCCGCCTGCAGCGATGGTTGTGGGCGAAATATACTTGTAAAAACTAATCCCTTGGGCCGGCGTCGAAATGACCGCCGCCGTATTCGTGATGGGCATGCTGACATGCGCCCAACCGTTTGAAGCCGCATTGGGTAACACCACGTATGGGCCAAGCTGATACCAGGTATAACTATTACGGTAGTTGGTCGTTATGAGATTGATTTGGATGCCGGAACTCCCGCCGCCGGAAGGAGAGTTGAAGTTTTGGAGCGACGTCGTTGAGTTATTGGTATCCCATTTAACGTCAAAATCCACGCTGACATAGTTGGTCGCGATAAAATTTGTCAAGGCACTCGGCAAACTATCGTAATACGGAGTTCCTTGAACAACCCCGTAAAGCCTCAAGGCGTCTCCATAACCATTACCATTCGCAAAGTTCACAGTGATTTTGCAGGAGCCACCCCCGTTCCCCGTGTTATCCTGGGCCGAATCCCAGACATTGGTGTCAAACGCATCGGACTGAGTCATTTTACCCCAGCTTATGTGGTTCTGAAATCCTCCGCCGGCGGCATTAACCTCGGTAGTTGTGTCAAACGTGCCCAAATCAAGGTTGGCTGCCCCCGAGTAAGACATGGAGGCGACCAAGCATAGCAAGCTCAAAGTAATTCTCGAAACGACAGTGGTGGTGTAAAGGTTGGAGGATTTTGTTGTCGGCTTTTTCATAGAATCGGTTGGTGCGGAAACGCGATGTTGATAATCACTGGTTTTTCAATCATGTTTATGGGATGCACCAACAGATTGCACCATGCCCTCTCGACCCGCACCCCTCCCAACGGAGGGGAAAGGTGCGGGTGAGCAATAAGCGCCAAACAGGGTTTATGGCTTGAGCATCCGATAGAACACGTTGGTCTTGGTGGGATCAACAGTGATGCTCACGTTGGTGACCGTGACCGAGCCGTCCGCCGGATAATTGTGCCACGCGCTGGCGGTAGTCAGACTCACGCTGTTGGATTGCAGAATCCAACCCAAGTTGGTCGGCCAAGCCAGACTCATATTGCTACCGCTCATTTGGACTTGCAGCACGGGCGGATTAGGATTGATGGTCGCCACCGGCACCACCAGCAAGTAGCCTGTGTCGACGAGCGAGGGGGAATCCGTGGCAGCACTGTAAACGCCGGGAGCCTTGCTCACGCCATTGATAACCAAACCAGCAACTTGGTTTGTGCCCGTGAAGGCCAGATCCAAGGCGGCACCGTTAGTGATGGTGACGATAGACAGGGCCGAAAGGCTGTTGGTCTGCTGGATGGTCAGCGTGCTGCCGCTGCCGCTCAAGGTGAGATTGACCTTGCCCACCATCTTGCCGCCGAATGTTGTCGAAACTCCGGAGCCAGCCAATGTCAGCGTGCTCGCAGTGGAAGTGGAGTTGGTGATGATTGTATTGGTCGGCGCAGCGTAGGCATCGGACGCCAGTGAATTTAAGGTCTGGTTGTAGCCAGCCAAATCAAATGTCTGCACAGAACCAGGGCTGCCGCCAGTTGCCTGAGCATCGGCGTTGTCCATGGTGAAGTCCGTGCTGGTGGGAAGCGCGTTATGGATTCCCAACTGAATCGTGCCGCTGTTGTTACCAGCGCCGGTGGGCTGTTGGTAGGTCGGGGCGGTGTAGGTGTTGGCTTGGGCTAGCGTGACCACCACGCCGCCGTTCAACTGGAAGCCCACTTTGCCGCCGCTCGTGCTGCCGGTGATCAAATTGCTCAACACCAAACTTCCTCCACCACGGCGAACCACGAGAGAAACGGAGTCATTCAGCGTTATGGTGCCGGAACCGAGATTGCCGGATGTGCCGTTGAAACCAAACTGCAGTGTGCCCTGGCCATTGAGCGTCACGTTGCCGGTGTAATTGGTGTTGTCATTTTGAATCCGCAACGAGCTATTGGCCAATTGCAGATTGGCGTTAAATCCAGTGCCGGCCAAAGGACAATTGAACCGGGTGAATCCACCATAGGTGGTGATGGTCGGTGACCCGGCAAAAGTGAGGGCGTTGGTGCCTTCAAAGTCGTATTCCTGGGAATTGTTGTATAGGAAATTGATGTTGCCCACGGTGACGGGCGAACCCAAAGTGACGATGTAAGACGTGGGCAAGGCGGCGCTGAGGCCGAAGTTGGCGGTGTCATTGCCGTTGTTGGGCCAGGCAAAATCCCCGCCGCCATTGGCCCAGTTCGCCGAGTTGGTGTCCCATGTGCCGGAGCCGTTGGAACCGGTGGCCGGTGTTTGGCCTGGATCCCAGACGAAGGTATTGCCACTGCCGGGAACCGTAAAGGTGATGGCCAGAGAATTGGTAATTGTAAAAGCTCCCACAGTGACCGTGACCACCTTGGTTTCCGCTTTGGCGGATTTGACCGTGAAGGACACCTGACCACTGCCATCGGTGACGCCGGATGCAGCGGGAGAAACCGTGTTGTCTAAGCCGCTCACAGACCAATTCACGCCCAAGCCGACAATGGGATTATTGCTGGAATCTCTGATGGTGGCCGTGACGGTGGCGGTGGATGAATTGTCGGCCGGCAAACTGTTAGGCGATGCCGTGACTGATGAATTGGCCACGCTCACGTCCGCCGTAACGACATGAAGTTTCACCGCGCCGCCGCTCACGATAATGGAACCGAGCGTGCCAAACAGGGCACTGCCGTTGACCGAGTAAGAACCAGAACTTGAAACGGTGCTGCCAATGTTGGTGATGATGAGATAGTCGCCCGGCGCCAACGCTGGTCCGTTGACGGTGAATAGATTGCCATTCAAAACCAACTGGCCTTGCGAAACGGTCAAAGCTGCATTCGTCCCGGTGCCATCGTAGTTGAGGATGATGGGCTGCGAGCCGAGGCTGACGGTGCTGCCAGAAGCTCCTTTTAGCGTGGCCGCATTGGTCGTGCCACCGGCGCTGAAGGTGGTGCTGCTGCTCAAAGTGAATGAAGGAATCAGCGAGACATCAAACGTTGCACCGGCCCCGATGGTAATCTTTGCCGTATTGTTAATGGACCCATTCGGCCCCAGCGCCAGCGTGCCATTACTGATGGTCGTATTGCCGGTGTAAGTGCTGGCGTTGGTCAAAGTCAATTTGCTGCCACTGCCATTTAGCGTGAGGTTCAAACCGCCCGTAATTTGGCCGTTGAAGAATTTCGTCCGGCTGGCACCTGCCAAAGTCAGGGTGCAGGAGGAACCGCCCGTGATGATGGCGGAAGCGGGGACGGCGGTGCAATTCGTATCCGTCGCGATGGAACCAACTGTCTGGTTCTTCCCGTTCATGTCAAAGGTGACGACATTGGTATTGCCATTGGCGTTGAAAACCTGGTTCAACTGCAAGTCGGTGTTGGTGGGAAGAACGTTGCTCGCTCCAAGTCGCAAGGTGGCATACGTGGAACTCGTAGCAGTCGGCTGCACCCATGTTGCGCCGTTGTAGGTCTGATTGGACTGGATGATAAACAACCCGCCGTTTAATTGGTATTGAACGCTGCCAGAGCCCGAAACTGCGTTGGAAACAATATATCCACCGGCAAGACTGCCACGCCGCCAAACCAAACTGGCATTGTTGCTTAACACAATCTGCGCCGCTCCGAGACTGCCCCGTTGCCCCGCATTGGCCCCAATCTGCATAACCCCTGCCAGAACATTGATGATGTTTGTGGCTGTCTGATTACCATCACCATTGAACCCCACTTTATTATTAAGAGTGCCGGCACCGTAATTAAAAGATCCGTTCACCGGACAGGTAATGATTGTGCCTCCGGTGTTGTTGTTGGTAATGAGGCCACCGCTCATGTTGATGGGATTATTGGGCAGGCTGGCAGTGCCACCGCTGTTAAAACCGTTTGTCCCGATGGTGTATGTGCCAGCCTTTGGTTGGGTGAAAATCAGGTTGCCCGGAGAAAGGGGTGTTCCATTGTTGACCGTTCCCGCTGTTCCCAGCGTTCCGCCGCCAAAGGTGACGTTGTCTCCACTTTGCATGGTAACGCCATAGCTTGTGCCGTTATACCATGCACCGCTCCCGATCGTAGTGGAGGCGGCACCTTGGTTCCAAGTCCCCGGCCCGTCAGAAATACCGGTGGTGTTGGTGGTCCAAGTCAGGTTCGCCTGACCAAACGCCGATGGCAGGGTGGCCAAGGCGAGGCACAGGATGGTCAGCGCCACGCACGACCAGACGGCAGTTCGAGGGGCAGTGGTGGACTTTGACACGCGGGGCATCAAACTTTGATTTGATTTTGTCTTCATGGGCTTACGGTTGATTTTATTGGTTGTTTTGCAATATACGGCCGTGGAATGATGAAACTTTACCTCAAACATGTCTCGGCGGTAACTACCCGAACGGAGGGGGGGAACGGAGGGAACGAAAAAAGCAGAAAGCGAAAGGCGGAAAGCGAAAATCGATCTGGAAAAAGTTTGGCCGCGAAAAGGCGCAAAAGGCGCATTGGTATCCGGAAAACGGAAAGCGAAAATTCGCGACAGCTATCCGAGTCCGGCCGAAGGTCATTTCACAAACTGGCGGATTCTTCGAGCAGTCCCGTCAGTGGCAGCGCAATGATGTCGTCATCCAATTCAAAACGCCGCGTGCCGGGATAAACCACGAACAAGCGTTTCAATTTCAAATCCGCCATCGCCACGCGCATGGATTTGGTGGTGGCGGGCGAATCGCTGAATTTGAATTCAAACCCAATTTTGGCCCCGCCCCGGTTGATGAGCAGATCCAACTCCGCGCCGCCGTGCGTGCCCCAAAAATACGCGTCGCGCTCCGCATTCAACAGGCTGACGGCATGTTCCAACGCAAAGCCCTCCCACGAGGCACCGAGACGCGGATGCGACCGGACCTCCGCCGGCGTGCGCAATCCCAACAGCGCGTGTAGCAGGCCAGAGTCGCGGAGATAGATCTTGGGTGCCTTGAGCAACCGCTTCCCGGTGTTTTCAAACCACGGCGGAAGGCGCCTCACCAGAAACGCGCCGCAGAGAATATCCACATAACGACTCGCGGTCTTCTGGTCGAGCGACAAAGCGCGTCCTAATTCCGCCGCGTTGAGCGAACCGCCGTGCAGATGCGCGAGCATGGTCCAGAACCGGCGCAAGCCTTCCGGCGGCAGGGTGATGCCAAATCGCGCCGCATCCCGGCTGAGAAAGGTCTCGATGAAATCCTGACGCCAGGCATAACTCTCGGCGTCATTCTCCGCCAGAAACGAGCGGGGAAAGCCGCCCCGCTCCCAGAGCGTTGACGCGTTTTCCGCGCCGGTTTCAGTCACATCAAAGCCACCCAGTTGCACGAAAGCCACCCGCCCGGCCAGAGATTCGGCCGCGCCTTGAATCAAATCCGGTGAGGCACTGCCCAGCAGGAGGAAACGGGCGGGAGTTCCCCGCCGGTCGGCGAGCACCCGTAACACAGGCAGGAGCTGCGGCATGGTTTGAACTTCATCCAAGACCACCAGCCCGCGAAGCGGTGCGAGCGTGCGCTCGGCCGCAACGGAAAGGGCTTGCCGATCCAGCGAACTTTCTAGGTCAAAGAAATGGCGATCCGCTCCGGCCAATTGATGCGCCAGAGTCGTCTTGCCACATTGGCGCGGGCCTAAAAGCGCCACCACCGGCGACCGTTTTAAGGCCTGCTGCGTCGCCGCCAGCCCGCGCGGACGTTGAATGAAGGAATCACCCATGCGAGTAATGTTGGATTACAATTCCGTATTTGCAAGGATAAACCGCTCGTTTAAGCGCTGCAAAATCCAGTAGATTTACCCCCTCCGTTCGGGTAGTTACAAAAGATAAGGCGGCAGCGTATATTTCAAATCATTCACCGCGAACGCGCAAAAATAAATGACTATGAAAATGAAAACGAACCTGGGCCGCAAACATTCAGTTGGACGGAATGCGTTCACGCTGATTGAACTCCTCGTCGTCATCGCCATCATCGCCATTCTGGCCGCGATGCTGCTGCCAGCGCTGGCCAGCGCCAAGAAGAAGGCGCTCATGATTGGCTGCAATTCCAATTTTCATCAGACCAGCCTCGCACTGAATATGTATTTGGGCGACAACAACGACAAGTTTTGCGATACCAAGGACGTGTTCGGCAATGAATTCGGACTCCTCAGCGGACAGAAAGCGGCATACCAAGCTGTGCCAGCCGGCTCGCCGCCCGGGAATTACAACTCATATTTGATTTATTATCTGGCCAGTTACATGGGCATGTCGGCTCCAGATGCCACGCTGCGATATTGCAAGGGCTTCGTTTGTCCGGGCTTTTCAAGTTTCGTAAAGGCCGATCCCAACTCCGCCAGCACATGGTCTTCAAACATTTTATATGCCGTGCCCTATATTGACGGTTCCGATGGTCTGGGTGGTTCATTAAATCTTGGGCCAGGCATTTCACCATTGGTTTTGGCTCCCAACACTCCCATTTTTGGTTACGGTGATTCCGCAAGAATGTGGCCTTCCCATAAGATTACCGATGTTTCCGCCGCGAAACCCCTAACGGATATATGGGCGCTGGATGATGCTGATCAGAAACAATGCAATCCGGCTTACCTGCCAGGCTGGTATAACCAACTTCCCCCCACTCCACTTCACGGCAGTGTGCGAAATTATCTGTATTTGGACGGTCACACGGGCTCCCGTAAAGTCTTGACGCCAACGAGCGGGGGCGCTTACTACCAGTGATAGCTAGAAGTATAAAAAATCCCCTAACCCCACAGCTTCCAACGGAGCTGTGGGGTTTTTCTTTCTTCACGCACGATGTGGAGAACATGGGGACGATTTGTGGCAAGTTTCGACAGCTAATCTTCAGCGGATCAATTCGCAACGAAATGAAGAATTGTTGCCGAGGCCGATTCCACTCGAAACGTCGGGGTGATGGATTCATCGGATTTGACCTTTTTCCATTTGCCAGTCCAGCTTCCCTGCGGGCTGATGGAAGCTCCTCCCAACGTCACACCTGTTTTGGCGGCAACATCCTGATTTTCCTGCACCAGATCCAACCGCTGCCAGCCTCCTGAAATTGTGCCTTGCGGCAATTGGAGAGAAACCAAAGCCGTTTGGGCTTTGTCGCCATAGCTTTTGTTGATCAGGGTCAGATAAATGGATCCGTCGCGATCCCGATAACAGTAGGCGTTGAAATTAAACGAAGACGCGGATTCCATTTTTGCTTCGAGCGGACGTCCGTGCGCGCCTTGGGTGAATGCCAGAAAGGCATAGCTTTGAGGACGCAGATCAAAACCACGGCCATCAGCTTTATGAACAAAAGCCGCGTAGTTCGCGGCTCCAAAGGTTTCATCACGACCAACCGATTCGCCTGTATGATAGTTCATGCCTAACAGATGGTGTGCTGCCCACCAATGCGTGCAATCCAGCGCCCACAAGGTCGCAGCGTAAGTGTCGCTTGCATCTTTGGCTCCGCCCCAGTAGCAACTGTTCAATTCATCCATTCGATAGGGAATGCCATTGCTCGCCAGCACCGCGCCAAGTTGCCGATAGACAGTCTGGTAATAGCCATGAATGTCATTTAAGAGAAAGCGCGCGCGGGTCGCCGGCGGATTCTTTTCTCCTGCCCGGCCTGAACCGAGAAAGTAATTGTGATCGCTGGCCATCGCCAGATGGCCAGCAGCAAACAAGTCCCTGGCCAGATTACGGGCGTAATAGCCATTGGCGCTGGGACCATCGAACTTCGCATCAGGCACAGCCTTCAGGATGGCGTCATAGTGAGGTTTCCATTGGGCAGAATATTCGTCGTAGGATTTGAAGTAGAATTGCGGCTCATTGCCTATGGCGAAACAATCCAGCCCATCGGCATAATGATCTGTGATGTAACGGGCGAGTCTTGCCGAATTAGCAGGATCGCCATTTTTCAAACGGAATGAATAAATAACCTTCAAGCCTGCAGCCCGGGCAAAGGTAAAGAGCATATCAATGTCTCCTTCCTGCGGAACCGGGATGCGCGGGTCGTCCACCGCATTCGCGCCAACTCGAAGATGCTTAATGCCGAGCGTTTTGAAAGTGTTCACCAGCGCGGTGTCGTGAGCATCGAAATAGTAGCGACCATCCTTGGGGAGAAGCATAGATGATTCGTAGCTCAAACCCAAAAAATAAGGCGAGAGATCTGCGTCCTGACTTTTGTCTGCCACCATGACTACCACGGGTTGAACCGAGGGAGTGGAAAAGCAAGAATTAATCAAGCCAAATAGGCTAAGTAGGGCAAGTAACAGACTGGTTTTGCGTGGAATAATATTTCTGCTTGCAAGCTCAAATAGATATTTGATGGGCATTTTACGTTGTCGCTTTGCAGTGTTTAAATCCGGTGAGGGAAAAAGCTTTTGGCGACTCAAGGAATCGTGGTGCGATAGAACTTCTGACCACTGTTAATTGTCGGGTCGGCAATCAGCCATACACCGCCAACCGGAGCGGTGTTGGTGCTGAAAGGCGTCCACGAACCCGTCAAGTTTGTGGTGAATTGACTGACATATGTCACCCCGGCAATACCGGAGAAGGTGACGGATACGGCGCCATTGCTAAAACTGATGTTTTGTGAGAGCGGCTTGGGTGCTGCGGTAACCGTCAATGTTCCGTTGCTGTAAAATTGGTTGTAGTTTGTCGGATTGAAAGTGCCGCCGGTCGCTGCGCTGGGTGCCAAGTTGTAGCTGCCGACGGATGAATTCGCCGCCGTGCCGCCGCTCGCTGTGATGGTCACGCTGCCGATTGTCTGGCTCGGCGCAAGACCGGTGCTGTTGAAATTGGTTGAACCAGCGCCATATGTTTTCGTCTGGCCATAGACCTTGGTGTCATTGTTGGCAATAATCGTCAGCACTGCCGGGCTGATCACCAGACTGTTGGTCACGCTGCCGACATAATTATTATTAGCCACAGTGCCAATAACTTGATAACTGCCCGCATTGGTTGGTGGATTCAGCGAACCGGCATAGCTCAAGTTCACCGGCAGACCAGGCGGTGAAGTCGTGTTGGTCACGCTCTTGGCGGTGCCGTCGTAAGTTTGATTCAGATTCCCCAAAGTCACCGTCGCCGTGGCGGGATTGATTGTGAATGATTGGCTGTTGGTCGCGCCGTTGAAGTTTGCATCGGCAGCCAACATGGCCGCAACAATGTAGTTTCCAGAGTTGGTTGGCGCATTGGCGCTCGGGCCATAGCCGCTGCCGCTGTAACTGTAAGTTTGCGCCCCAGATGAACCAGTGAAGCTAAAGTTCGGTGTTTTTGCGGTTCCGTCGTAAATGAAGTTTGTGCCGCTGGCCAGAGTAATCGTCGAATTGGGCTTGATCAGCTCAACGTAAAGCCGCGGCGCATTGCCTGCGCCACTGTCATAAGAATCAAAAGCAAAAGAGTTGGTATTATTATACTTGAATAGGAATGTCATCGGGTTGCCGTTCGTCCAATCTGGGCGGGCGATGACTTCGGTGATGAGATTATCCAGAGACGGTGTCACCTTTAAGTCGCCGGCATTGCCCCAATTAGGCAACCAATAAGCCGTGTTAAATGTTGTGTTTCTTGAGGATATATTATAGGCGCTCGTGGCCAGCGGTTGCGAATTACCGCTGTTCTCGGCATTAACCTGAATAGTAATTGGGCTTGACAGACCAATACTGGGTTCAGCTCTGAATTGGTTTAGTTTAAAAGTAATCCACGCATTGATAATTTGTGCGCCCTGGGGAATACTGACTCCGGTAAAGCGAACGGCGGCAATGGTCTGATTTGTGTAAGAGGTGCTATTGGTATAGCTGATTATGCCGCCGGTGCTGGTCAGATTCACCACGCCGTTCGACTCATAACCGTCATTGCTAGACTGGCTGACTGTGTTTGTGAACGAGATAAAGAAAGGCTTAGTCAAGGCCGGAACAGCGACAGCATTCGAAGCTCCATATTCGTAAGCGCCAATATCAGGTTTATTGCCCACGGGCCGGTTTAAGAAATTCAAATCGAAAACAAGACTGTTGGAAGCGCCAGCATTAATCGCCGCCGAAGAGCTTTGAAGCTGGTAGTTGTTTGATGAGGCGTTGGCAAATTTCGGGTCGGTAAACACGGAATTATTGCCAAGCGTGGATGCGGTGCCGTTGCTGGAAAGGTTGTTATACTTGAACACTTGACTGGCAGGCGTGCCGCCGCCAAGCGTGATAAGATTGCCACTGGGATAGTTGTAGAATATGTTGTTCCGAATGATAATGTTCGTCCCCTGCGGCGCATAAAGATCCAGGCCTTGCGGATAGAATGACGAATTGTTGGTCATCACGGATTGAGCCACCGTGTTGTTTTCGAACGTGGCATTGTATAACAGATAGGTTCCGGAATCCCAGTTCATGACTCCCATGTTGTAACCGTAGCAGTTATAAACCAGGTTGTTATAGACCCACATATTATCCGCGCGATTGCCCAGTTCGGACGACACGATGACGCCCTCATGGCAGTTGTAAACAATGTTGTTGAAGGCCTGAATATCATTGTTAATGCTTCCGTAGGCATCCATGTAGATGCCGGGGCGCTGGGTTGGATTCAGGTCGTGGATGACATTGCCATAGATTCGCAGGTGCTTGCCCCGGATGCCCAAACCCTCACCGCCCGCAGTGCTGGTCGTGCTGTTCTCCACGACGTTGTAAGCGATGTCCACATATTCGCTGAAGGCTATGGAAATACATTCCCCATAGCTGCTGCTGACGGTATTACTGGCGAGGTTTCCAAGGACCGCCGAAGAGGAGATGTAATCCAGAAGAATCGCGACGCTCGCCAAATTGTAAAACTGGTTGCTTTGGACCAGCACATGGCTGCTCAACATAGACGGATTGCTGCTGTTAACACCATTAATGATACCTTGAAACCCGTTTTGAAATTGAATGCCAGTGATTTGAACATAACTTTGCGCGTTCAAATCAATGATCCCGCCAGAAGTGGCTCCACCGGCATCCATAATTGGCTGCTCACCCGGATAGGCGGCAAGTGTTACAAAGTTGCCAGCAGAGCCGGAATGCTGAAACAACATTTTTTTTTCACTGTAGGTCCCTGCGCGCAGATATGCCGTCTGGCCAGCGACGAGATTGGTGACGGCCTTGCCGACGGTTTTCCACGGAGCAGACGGATTTGTTCCCGCGTTGGCGTCGCTGCCGCTGGGTGAAACATAATAAACCGCCGCCGCCTGCGACCAAATTGGAACGACCAGCGCCATGCATGCGAAAGCCAACCTGACGGGCGAGAAAAGCGCCGTCAAGTCCTCCGCCCTTCGCCTGATTCTTGCAATCAAGGTATTCAAATATTTACAATTTGCCTCCATTTTGACGGACTGACAACCCTCTGAATGGAGGGGGAGTCAATTTATATTTCTTGTGACAATTAGAGAGACGGTAGGATAGGCGCCCCCTGCAAACAGAAGGCGGGGTGGCAATACGCAACCCCGCCCCGGCCCAAGCCGCATGAATACGAGTCCAATTATTGAACAGGGCTTTATTGGCTACTTAAGCGGTAAAATGCATTTCCGCCATAACGGTTGGTATCGGCTATTCCAGTGAATGGAATGCCATTACTTACCGTTGTCCAATTTGTTGAGTTCAGATTTGTCGTCGTTTGCAGCACATAACTATAGCCGGTTACCGTGGGATAAATGACTACCGGTTGATTGCTATAAGTTGTGATTCCGAGCGTAGGAGGAGGTGGTGCAGCGGTCTTGAGGGTAACGTTGTCAATCCAGAAATCCCCGGTGCCGCCCGCAGCGATGGTTGCAGCTGTATTCCACTTGTAAAAACCAATGCCTTGTGCCGGGGTGGAAATGACCGCAGCGTTGTTTGTGATAGGCATGCTGACATGCACCCAACCGTTTGAGGCCCCGTAGGGAAGAGCAACCATTGGTCCCAGTTGATACCAAGTGTAATTATTGCGGTAATTGGTCGTTATCAGGTTGATTTGTATTCCGGAACTGCCGCCGTTTGGCGGATAATTGAAGTCGTGGAGTGACAGGGTGGAGTTGTTGGTATCCCACAAAACATCAAAATCCACGCTGACATAGTTGGTCGCTATGAAATTTGTTACCGCGCAAGGAGTGCTATCGTAATACGGAGTTCCCTGGACAAGCCCGTAAAGTTTTATAGCGTCACCCCATGGGGCGTAAGCATTTGCGAAATTTACGGAGATGTAGCAGGAACCACCACCATTGCCCGTATTATCCTGGGCCGAATCCCAGGCAAGCGTGTTCATGATGTAGGGTGTTCCGCTTACCGTGTCATTCATGGCACCCCAGGTAATATGAGGTTGGTAACCTCCGCCGGCGGCATTAACCTCCGCAGTGGTGCCAAAGGTGCCCAGATTAAGATCGGCTGCCTGTCCGTTGAGCATGGCGGACGTCAGCCCCAGCCCAACCAAGGCTGAACAGACCCAGCGTTTTGGATTTTGATGCGTATTTATTTTCATAGATTTGTAATTAGCGTGATTTTGTTTTGGTTGCGGGTCGAAATATGTTTGTAAGTTTTCGAAATGAGAGCGCAGGTTTCTTTCATTCAATCAGACTCACGGCGCTAGGAACCCGCCTTTGGGGTTGACTTTGATGGTTGACACATGACCGTCAAAATAGGCGGCGTTACGCACGCTGCCGTGAACCGGCTGGGCTGGCGTTGGCATCCCGTTCTGCCAGGCAGCCGGCCAGGCCAACGCATCAGAATCCGTGATATACCAAACCTCCGAAGCAGACGCCTGCGCCTGCACCTCGGTTATCTTGTGCGAGCCGGTCGTGGCATAGGCATCACCAAAAGGCAAAAAGTTGATGACATTCGTGTGGTTATTGTAATTCCCGTAAATCAAATAGGTATAGCAATTGGTCATATTCCCACTGGTAACGTTTCGCTCAAATCCCGGACACAACATCACTTTAGCCGGCCGCCAGGTAAGGTCGGGAGCGGGATAGCCCAGATAGGGGGTCATGAAATTAACCAGTTCGTTCCACCACCACGCATGGTAACTCCATTGCTGGATATTCCATAAACCTTGCAAATTCTTTCCAGGCGGCAGCATGTCGGCGTTGTCGTTGAGATACATCGTCAGGGCTAGATGGGTCTGACGAAAATTGGACTGACACCCAACCATGGTTGCTTTTCGCTTGGCGGAGGCCAGAGCCGGCAACAGCATGGCGGCGAGAATGGCGATGATGGCAATGACGACCAACAACTCGATCAGGGTAAAAGCTTTTCGATTTTCAACTTTGTGCCGGCTCATAAACTTCGTGCTGCTCATGTGATTTCGAGAAACTCTAAACCCACCCCGCCCGAAGCACACCCCTACCAAAGGAGGGGTAAAGCTCTTCGCCCCTATTCGACATGTAAGATACCACGCTCCAACGCCGCGCGCGTGGCTTCGGTGCGACCGCTCACTTCGAGCTTTTGCATGATGTTTTTAAAATGCCATTTCACCGTGGTTTTCGCGCACCCGAGGACATGAGCAATCTCATGGGTGCTCAACCCTTTGCTCACCAACTCCAGCACCTCCAGTTCGCGCGGCGTCAACTCGTTGGCGGGCACGCGCGCCGTCAGAAGCGCCGCCAACGTCGGCGGCAGGAAACGCTCGCCGGCATGCACCGTGCGCATGGCGCGCAACAACTCTTCGCGTTGCGTCGCCTTGG
>Ga0214167_1000836_pt1 | contig 13657 bp, 11 predicted proteins | sample TroBogypolimnion_45_FD_153006 | JGI IMG/M metagenome (GOLD analysis project Ga0214167, IMG submission 153006) | Freshwater microbial communities from Trout Bog Lake, WI - Practice 18AUG2009 hypolimnion v3 | ecosystem: Environmental > Aquatic > Freshwater > Lake > Hypolimnion/Profundal zone ... | reverse complement strand
GGCCTTGGAACCAGATGCCATCTTGGCACCACCAACAAGGTTGTTGCCACGGTTCTTGCGTGTACGACGACCTCCAGCAAGTATTGCAGGGAGCGGCATTCTATATTAAAACAATAGAAAAAAACTACGCAGTGGCTTTTATGCATAGCTCTTCTTCTCGGCATCCGAAAGGGCACGCCACTTGGCACCAATTGCGCTGCCGAGTTTGGGAATCGGCATGCCAGGATTCTCCTTCATCAGTTGAGGGCGCACCTTATTTGCAAACTTCATGTAGCCACTCAGCTTGCGCTTGCCACCCTCTTGCTTATTCTTGCGCGTCTTGTTGGCTTCCTTACGATTACGCTTACCACCCTCTACATTTGAATTGCTTGCAGCTTGAGTTGTAACTGAGATTTTAAGTTCATGCTCAGGGCCAATTGTTACTGTCTTGCCATTTAATACAGGTGAGGCGGTTCCCTCAACTACTTTCACAGTATATCCATAATCCGCAGGAGCAAGTTGAAGTTGATTATCCGTTAACTTACTTGATTGGACTTGGGGCATTTCTATTAAGAGCCTATATTTCTGCGAAGCAGAAGCCTAATCGAGTCTATACAAGATTACATTTGGAGTCGGGGTGTCTGCCCATTACGAATCTGTGAAATTAGGGCACTAATCTCTTTCGGGTCATAGACACCCGCAAAATGTACGAGAAAATCACCCTGTTCCCAGAGTGGCTGCCCCTCAAGTCCTCGGAGAAACGCATTAAACTTCTTATGATGCCCCGTAATCTCCGTTTTTGCGAAGTCATCAAGATTTTCATCAAGAACTTTAATCATCGCGGCGTTTTCCCACCAAACATGATACAAATAGTCAGTTCTCTGCCAAACTTTGTCCCAAAAGGCGCGCATCCATGCCGTGTTTCGGAAGAGAATATTGCCGGAGTTAATATGACCGCATGCATCGAGTGTCATGAGTAGATCTTTGTTCGCAGGTAGTAAAGGCACCATACACTCCTCAAGTCGAATCGTCGGATTCGTAATAAAGACATCTGCATCTGAGAGCCAGACCAATGCACCTTCAGGAAGAGTTTTCATAACTGAAAGCACGAAGGGAATCTTTGACCACGGAATCGGTCGTTCACGGTCCCAGAATTCTTCGGCGCCCTGAATGTATGTATATCCGTGCGTTTTTGCATAGTCAATTTTTGATTGTAGGGCCTCGGCAAGGCCAGTGCGATAATCTTCACCAATGACAAGTGTTAGTATAGTAACACTCATTCGCTGATAATGTATTGCAATACCCTTAAAGTAGGTTAGTAAAAATTTGAAACTTTAAGGCCGGCGTAATAAGTCTACAAATACAGTATGTCAAAGGAGCGATTCGAATATTTTAAAAATAAGGAGGGCGATTATATCTGTAAGTTTTGCGATAAGACAACTGCAAAACAGAGTACGATGCACATGCACTACAAGGCGAAGCATTCGGGTGAACTCCCCTTTGTCTGCGATATCTGTGACCGTCGATTTTCACAGAAGCAGATTCTAGATCTGCACACACGTGCACGTCATATAGATAATGACCAAGTTGAAAAATATCCCTGCCCTTGCTGTGAATTTGAGTCACAGAGTTTTGCGAACCGTATTATCCACTTCACTCGAAAGCACTGTCGCAATTATTTAGATGATATGAAGGACGGGACAGGCAATGAAATTACGTGTACCGAGTGTCAAAAGATGTTTAAGAGTAGCACTGCATTTTACTATCATGCAGGCAAATGCCTAGACAGTATTCAGGGAATTGTAATTCCTCATCTAGATGAAGTCCTGACCGTTGGTTAATCATCCTTCAAATTGTTCATCTGTTGAACAAGGCTGTAGAGGTGGTAGCCACCTGCGGCGAAGGCCAGCATAAGTAGCAGTTCATAATACGGGGTCTCTGTATTTTTTCCTTTGAGACCAATGATAATCAAAAGCGGTCCAATGAGCAGTGCGTGAATGAGGTTCACATACATGAAAGGGGATGCATTGACAAAACGAACATACGCCTTGTAACCGTGATAGAGTGTCAGTACAATACCGAGAATTAGAAGAGTTGTAAAGATTTCATTTGGCGTAGCAGACCGTTGAAGGCCAACATAGAGAAAAAAGGGCACCACAAAAAAGATGTGGAAAAGCGATAAGACAATATGAGTGTTCATATGATTCTAAGTAGAGCACGGGTATTTTCGAGTGCACCTTCAATCCACGCCTGTTTCATGGAGAAACTTTCGCCACAGATATAGAGATTCGGTAGGTCCTTGAATGGTTGAAGACTCTCTTTACTAACTTTATGCGGGTCATAGAGGCCGGGCGTCCAGTACGTGGCACCTGATTCCCAAGGATGCGATTTCACAGTCGTAGGATAGGGGATCTCTCTATCTGGAAAGAGTTTACGACATTCATCTGTGAGTATTTTTCCTAAGACCTGCTCTGCTATAGGTTTCGTACCCTTTGCGATATTTGACCAGACAACTGAATCACCCGCATCCGTGTATGAAATCATGACAATGCCCTTGTCAGGCCTTATTGGTATAAAATAACGAAGTCTCTCTTTTGTAACAAATTTATGAAGATCAGAAAACCAAACTTTGCCGTTGGCTCCAGGAGGAAAGACTGCATAAATTCGATGAAGTGGTTCCATCTTTACATATGTCAGCGCCTTTATTGATTTAAAAATTGATATTTTTCGTAGGGCATCTGCATGAAATGCACAAATAACATGCTTTGCTTTCATCGTTTTTGTCTCGCGCGTTGCATCTTTACTTGGGCTTCCAAAACTAAACCAGAGGCTCATTAGACCATCGTGTTCAGGTACAATATTTTCAAGAGAATAATGCGTGAAGATGCTTACACCCCGTGATTCGCAATCTTTTGCTAATACACTAATTATTGCATCTAAGCCCTCTTTACAAACTGCATATCCAGTATTCGTTCCCATTTCATCTGAGAAACTAAATACAGCTAAATCAGCACGTAATGTATAGAGTTCCGCACGATACGGAAAAGGATCTGTGAACAGACGTGTTTTTTTCGCACCAAATACTTTTTCCAGAACTTCCATAAGTGTATGTGTGGCTAATATATCTGCAGGCAGCATTTTCACATAAGGCAACCAGGTTCGTAAACTATCATCAAACGGATTTGGTACTAAAGATGCGCCGTAGCTTTCTAACCAATCAATCTCATCAGACAACGGTATTTCAGTCAGTTTGTACTCTTTAATTAATTCTCGTAAGAGTGTGTGTGTTTTGTGAAAACGCCCTGCACCCTCTTCCCATTGCAGATTCTTCTCACGAAATGTAAGAATACGACCTCCAAGAACTCTGTATTTTTCAAACACGGAGATCTTTGCTTTTGGATATTTCTTGGCGAGTTCACGGGCCGTATAGAGACCCGCAATGCCACCACCCACTATGGCATAGTCGAGCACCATTTACTTAATAAAGACAGAGTTAATCCAGTTCATCACTTTACCCGTATCGGCACTGGTCATCTTATCCAGAAATTCAGTCTCCTGGATTGCAATAAAGGTCGGAATCTTTGACACTTGGCAGTACCCAGGCGTATACTTGTTCTGGTCAATGTCACACTTGAAGAAAGTGACCATTGGAAAAGTGTCAGTAATCTTCTTAAGGTCGAGATCACGGCAATATCCGCACCATTCCGCTGTAAAATAGACCACTACATATTTCGGCATCACCTTAATGCGCTCATCCTTACCACGAGCGATGAGAGCTTCGAAATACTTATGATCCGGGAGGGGTGTCATTGTGTACGTCGGGTGGGACATCGTTTTCTTGTTTGGAGGATTTATTTGAAGGAGTAAATCGCGCCCATGTGAGGCTAAGAGCACCTACCAAGACAACAAGTGCCGTGCCAAAGAAAACATAGGAACTTATGCTGCCAGCGGCTTCTAAAGCACCGCCGGTTTGACCAGCAGCGGCTCTGAGTTTTGCAGGATCCGTAAATGCCGAGATTGAGCTTGCCGTTGCAGCTAGTTCAGGTGCCTTCGCAGCCAGTGCAGCAGTACTCTTTACAGCGGCAATTGCCGGTGGAATTGTTTTTTGAACGGCATCAATGACGGGAGGAACAACCTTTTCAACTGCGCACTTTGTATCCACAACAAGGCCAAGTGCTGCACGAATCGGTCCTAAGAAAGGTGCAAAGGGTCCCGTAACAATTGCAAAGAGACTCTCACTTGATTTTACCTTTTCATAGGCACTCGGTGTCATCACATTTGCCGCAGCACCATTCGGATTTAAATAAATAGTTGAAGGAAAGAATCGAGGTGTTCCATCAATAAATAGGGACTTTGTATCATAAAGCAGATAGAGTCCAGAATAGGCTGTCCATAGGACCGAAAACACTGCAAGAATACCACTGAGTGTAAAGAGTAGCATGACGAGTCCACCCATAAAATCACCCGCTGCGAAATGACTCAGTCCAAAGGGGAGGCCCAGAAATCCTACATACAAAAGAAAGAAAAAGGGACTGGGTACAGTATCGGGTGCTGGACTCGATGCACCACCCGTAAAAATTCCCGCACCAAGACCAGGCCGCCCAATGTACGGAACAGAGAGTCCATATTTTTCGATAGAGTCCCATTCGGCAAATGTCTGAACAATGTCATAAATCCACCAGAAGCCTAGACCAAGTATATTCGTCATCACTTTGAGTGCTGCAGTGCGTGGCGACCGTAGAAGAATATGGTCGAGTGCAAAAAATCCACCAAGAATTGTAATGAAAGTGAAGAGAGTCGGCGAGATTTGTGACCCTCCCCATGACTTTGCGGATGTATGGTCGAATGGACCAAGGAACGACATCCCTACTAATCTGTATCCGTCTTTGTGCTAGGCAAACAATCCGTAGGCACTTCGAATCCCTTGGCTCGGAGGTGAGTCAAGAACTCAGATGGAAAGCACGGTGCTTTGAAGAAATCACACGGCATGTGGGTGGGATCGGGTAGACAAATAGAGACTGGCCCCGATGTCATTCGGAATCCAAACTCACTGAAATTAGTCAGAACAAAGCGTCCATCCGATTGCGGATAGAGTTCGAAGTTACGTAGAGCAAATCCGTGTTTCCAAAAGAGTAGCCAAAGATCCTCAAATTCATCATACATAACCTCAGGTTCAGTCCATTCAAAGTTCTTTTCAAAGGATTCACTGGCCTTTGGAATCCACCATCGCTCAAATGAATAGTCCTGAATCAGTTTACGGCCAATCCGCCGAACTCTTTGTTGTGTGATTGAATCATGCTCCATTATCTGTAGTCATTGAATGATCGCAGATAATTGTTTCAATTTTTATAGTCAACTTAAATTGTAAAAAGCACACCACCAAATCCGTCCACTACTCGTAGAACATTATGATTTGTTGCATAGACACGAACAGTACAATTACCTAATGCGGGAACGGTGGTTTGATTTGTCGTAATTTGAAGAACAATACTATCAATTCGGCTTGCATTCATCGAGCCACTCGGCTGTAGTTCTTCAGGACGAAGCGCTAGACTATAGCAGTAGATATAGTCATCAGATGGAATAGTTGTATGGCGTTGCCACGGTTGAACAAGACGGAAATAGGGCGCATCACGAACTTGAAACCGATCAAATCCGTCTAGTTGTAAAACTGCATTGGCAAGAATATCTGTACGAACACCTGTTTGAGCAACACTTAGACTGCTGAAATTGAACCACTCTTTGTTATTAATAACCTGTTGGCGCTGAAGTACCCAGATGAACTCACGAACAGGATGATTAAATTCAATGGGTACGGGAATGGACTGCGAACTCGGAGGAATTGCAATTTGTGAGGTATACTGAATCTGCTCAATTAGATATTCATGAGCGGTACTCACAAAACGACGGCGCTCATCTACGTCAAGATACACAAAATCACCCCACATTGTACAGTCCGTTATATGTGCTGGCTTTACGGTTATATCTGTACAGTCTTGAATAACATTCGGTGTCCAAAAGCATTGCTGAAGAGGCCTGAATGTAATATTAATCCGGACAGGGTGATACTGTAAGGCAAGTAATGGAAGATAGAGACCGGGATTCTTACAGAACCAGAACTGAAGAGGTACGTAGAGTTTGAGCGGTCCAACCAAGCTGGGTTGAGAATATCCATCAACCTTACCAATCATATCGTAAAACCCAAACTTCTTTGAATCGGTTGTTGTGAGATTAGACCAGATTTCCATCCATTCTCCAGTTTGCCTGTCAATCTCTTGTTCACCAATCGTAAGGGTAATTTCCTGAATGAGTGCATGACCAATTGAATTTACATAAGCGACTGTCTCATCCGTAGTGGAGAGGTGGAGTGTAGGAAGTGTAATCTCTAAAATACAGGGACCAAGTAAATCTCCACTCCGAGGAACGAGCCAACTGATTTTTTTTCCAAAATCAGGTTCATTATCTGAATACATTTCAACAGCCTCAACGGCAAAATTCGTGTGGCGACGATAGACAAACTTAAACCATGTTATCTGAGGGTTTCCCGTCAAGAAAACATCCTGTTTTCCAACTGCGACGAGTTGTAATAGACCACCGTTGCCAGTCATCTCGCGGCGCTTCTGAATGATGGAGTGATTCTTAGTAGAAGGTAGTAGCGCGATGGATCCTCGCCTTTATGCTAAAAAAGGCTATGACATGGATTTAACGGTCCTCCGGTCACTTTTTGCACTTGATAGTACCACAAATATTCCAATTAGTACGAATTGGTTCCTCACGGCCGACGGAATTGGTGGTCTTCAATGGGAGAGTATGGCGTGGTATATGAGTACCGTAAGCATTTCAAATATTCGTATGCTTGATACAAATCTTATTAACAATCCTTACCGTCATAATATTACAATTACAAATGGGGCACTTTTAGTGGATGGAGCGCCTATTGTTGCATCAGGGAGTATTGGTATAAATCAGCTTACAAGTAGTCTAGTGGGATTAGGTTCGTTTGGATTTGTCAGTACATCAGGTTTGTATAGTACGGTTGCAGGTCTTGGGACAGCTCGATACATAAGTAGTAGCTCTCTGACATCGACCGTAATTGGATTGGGTACAATGGGATACGTGAGCACCCAAAGTTTATATAGCACCGTAGCAGGGCTTGGAACAGTAGGCTATGTGAGTAGTGCCCAGTTTACGAGTTTTTCAAATCTTATCTATAATCCTTCTTATATTTCTGCAAATAATCTTTTGAGTACATCGCAAAATCTATTTGGATATATTCAAGGTATAATAAATTCACAAGGCACTGGGGCTATTAGTAGCTTTACAGTAAATGGAACAGCCACTTTTTATTCTACACTCTCTGTGGGAACTTTTTATTATATTAATGGCAATATCTCAACATTGAGTACTAGTATTGGGGGCGCATTGACCAACCTCGGATCTGCGGGCTATTTAAGTACATTGAGTAGTTCGTCGATTAGTACAACAAGTATAACCGTGTCAAGTCTTGGATTTATGGATACGGTTACAGGGGTCAAGCAACTTGCCGCAGTGGCCAATGGTATTTTTCAAATTAATGGAGCGTCCATTACAGGCGATGTGAGTAAAGGAAATCTTACATCAACTGTTGTCGGTCTTGGCACAGTAGGATATATTTCAAGTATTGTCTTTGGTTCAATTGTGAGTACTGCAAATCTGAGTGGGCTTATAAGTAGTGCAAATCTAAGTGGCCTCATATCCACTGCTAATCTAGATGGACTGATTAGCACTGCCAGTCTAAGTGGACTTATTAGCACTGCCAATGTAAGTGGAGTCATTAGTACTGCCAATCTGAATGGAGTCATTAGTACTGCCAATCTGAGTGGAGTCATTAGTACTGCCAATTTGAGCGGACTTATAAGCAGTCAAAATCTTGTCGACTTAATAAGTTCAGCTAATCTGAATGGGCTTGTGAGTACAGCTAATTTCTCTGGACTTATGAGCACAACTTTTTTTGATTCGCAAATCACAAGTACTCTGGCTGGACTTGGAACTGCAGGATATTTATCGACTATTTTAGTGAGTGCATTAAGCACTGGAACAGTAAATACTTCTTCGATTACTTTTATTGATTCTACAACTACGCCACCAAATGCTGGCCAAATTAGTCAACTTAATGTTAGTTCAGGTAAACTTCTCTTTAATGGAGCCTATGCAACGGGCTCAGGTGCGGCGGTTGGTGTTTCACAGATTCTTCCAGGTAGTGGAATTACAGTAAATCCAGGTATAGGTACAGGTGCTGTAACGGTAAATGCAAATCTCGTTAATTTAGTAAGCACTGCAAATCTTTCTCAACTTATAAGTACAAATTTTTATGATTCCCAGAATGCAAGTACAGTAAATGGTCTAGGTACAGCGGGGTATATTTCATCAAGTCAATTACAGAGTTCAGTGGTCGCATTAAAACAGAGTTTTTTTGTAGTGAATGGCAATACTCTCTATATTCAAGGATCTGGTAATGCCATCACAATCAGTAGTTTAGCGAGTGTAGTTTATTTGAGTTCCTTTCTGCAGTCTACTGTGACCTATAAGGGTTCCAATGGAAATATTGCACCCAAATGGTCAGTCGGTACACAGCCTATTTCCTTTACAACTGCGAATCTTCAATTAGATTCCTTCTCGAGTCTAATTACATCAAATGCAATTGTGAATATTGAAGTGCTCGGTAATTTTATGTTTAGTCCACTGGCACTTCCGCAGACACCAGTTCCTATCTATATGTCAAGTTTTGTTCAAAGTGGAGCATCAGGAAATAGTAATTATCTAAGCAGTCAAATGTTCCAGACGATGTTCTTCCCTACTCAGTACAATAGTGGAGTTGCTGGTGGTCTATATGGAGGTCTCAGTAATTATATAAGTCCAACAATAAAACTCAGTCTACCTGGCTCAGTTGTACAAGGATTTTATCCAAATACACCTATTGTTCTAGGGCACTATCTTCCGAATGCTGTCACACTCAATTTAACACAGGGATTCCTAAATTCAAATGCCACGGTTTTCTTTGGTTCAACGAACTCGGTCTTTGTGTCAGTTCAAAATATGCCTTAGAGTAGGAATGTCAAAAAGGACATATGATACGGATGAAATAACTTTACGCAAAGTCTATGCTTTTTCAACGAATAATCAATTCGTCCCCGCAATGACTGTATTAACAGCGGATGGAGCAGGGGGAACCTATTGGGCAATTCCTAGCTCACTTGGATACAATCCGAGTTTCAATCAAATTGCCACTGATGCTGGGACCTTTACGGCGTCAGCACCTTATAATACATTTACTCTTAGCCAAGGTGGTGGAATCGGTTTTGTTCAAGGCGCAGGGACAAATCAGATGTACATCTATTCAAAAGGCTTTGGTCAGATAAATACGGTGGGTGGAAATAGCCTTTCAGGATTCTCTAATAATGTGACAACACCTGTTTTAAATTTTGCTGGTTCAAATGGTATTAGTCTTCAAGCAAATCCTGTAACAAATACACTTACGTTTACTGGAAACGGTATTCCGATTAGCACTACATTAAATAGTTTCCAAAGTCTTAAAATATTTCCGAACCTCTCGACTCCAACAACACCTGCTTCTCTTATCTCCTCTCTTGGTGGAGCCACTATTCTCTATGCTAATAACTATTCTAGTATACTAACACTTGCGGGTACGGGGCAAATTAGTCTAACACCCGATTATCTTAATAATACTGTATATCTTGGATTAAATGCAAGTACTCTTGTTACATCGAATCTGACAACTATTGTTGTGAGTACAACAAGTGTACAGACATCAAGTTTTACACTTATAGATACCTATAGTAGGGTTCAAAAAACTCTGTATAGCTACAACGGAAATCTCTACTTGAATGGAATTGCAGTTTCGGGTGCAGCTGCCTCGCTTGTTGGATCAGTGAATCCTGGCTCAAATATTATTATGGGACCGACTGGAACTGGAGGTGGTACACAGGGTGATGTAACCGTCAATGTAGATATGACTTTCTTGGGTTCAACTGTGCAAGGACTCGGTTCTTCTGGATATATTAGCACATTGGTTGCGGCGAATCTGACGGGTCTTGTGAGTACTGCAAACTTGCAAAATCTTGTGAGTACCGCAAATTTAGCTGGTTTGGTAAGTACAAATTCACTCGTTTCAAGTGTGGCAGGACTAGGCACAGCAGGGTATTTAAGTTCATTAAAAGCGCAGTCTCTGAGTACAGGAACACTTTTTACATCATCAATTAGTTTCATTGATACAACCCTCAATACAAAGCAACTACTTGCTGTAAATGGAGGAATTCTACAATTAAATGGATCTCCTATTACAGGCGGTGGTGGAGGTGCAACTGGCAATTATGTCAGCACTGCAAATCTTGTTGGACTTGTAAGTTCAGCAAATTTGGCCGCTTTGGTAAGTACAACCTATATTAGTGATAAATTGGGTTCAACTGTACAAGGTCTAGGAACAGTTGGATATTTCAGTAGCCCAGTCTTTAGTAATGTGACAGTTGTAAATTCAATAAGTTCTATTTGGGTGGCGGTTGGTACGGGATCATCGAGTGCTGCTACAATTCAATATAGCCTTGATGGAGTTAACTTTTCATCTGCACATACAGGTGGATTTGATCCAGGTTGTAATGTGGCAACTTCTGGAGGTATAGCCATTGCTTTTAATGGTGTTGCATGGGTTGCAACGGGATTTAGCAGTACTGGCATTACTCCAATTCAAAGGAGCAGAGATGGAGCAAACTGGGATACTGTATCAATTAATGGGAGTGGTGGTAATACAGGATACTTTAATGCAGTTGCATGGAATGGTGCATATTGGCTTGCTGCGTCACCTTACAATGGGTGTAATGGCTCGATCTCAATTTCTGTAGATCCATATGCTGGAACTTGGAATGATGCGACTGATCAGACATTTTTAAATGGATATGCATCATGTATTGCATGGAATGGTGCGTATTGGTTAGTAGGCGGAAGTAATCGTGATAATGTGAATAATCTGTATTCAAGCTCAGATTCTCTTACATGGACTTCAAGAACAACAAACGGGTTTGCGGTTATTCGTGCAGTGGCATGGAATGGATCGTATTGGTTGGCTGTTGGCTCAAATGACATAGGAGGAACTCCCATCCAATTTAGTTATAATGCAATTAATTGGTCAAATGCAAATCCGGCAAATATTACAAATATAATTATGACAAGTGCGGTATGGAATGGAAACTATTGGTATGTTGGGGCGACTTCTGGAGATATCTATTATAGTTATGATGGAAGTAATTGGGCCCTTGCACCTAATAAGACAACGTTTGGATCGGATGTAAATGGAGTTACTGCATCTGTATGGAATGGTAACCGTTGGTTGGCGACTGGATTTAATTCAGGATCTAGTTTAGGGACAATTTTACTACAATCAAATCTGACAAGTTCTTGGCTTGCATTAACAACAGGAGGATTCACAACTCCTCCAGGATCATCGGGACAAACAGGACGTAGTATTGCATTTTCTTCCAATACACAGAATGCATATACACAGGCTAATTTATCTATCTTACCTCAGGCCATTCCTCTTTTTACATCAACAAATCAACTACTTGCACTTTCAAATTCACTTACAATTAATAGCGCGCTTACAATTAATACTAGAAATTTAAATAATACAGGATATGGAAGTCTTGTTGGAATTAATACGGCAAATCCGCAATATACACTTGATGTTCGTGGATCATTCTACACAAGTTCATTGACAGCTAATACATTTACTGGAAGTTCAATCACAACAGGAATATTTAATGGGAGTTCAATTATTGTAAGTTCCGTGACAGCTAATACATTTAGTGTCAGTTCAGTTCTAACACAATATATAGATGCAACTGGTATTATTCGTGCATCTCTGGGTGTTTTATCAAATGGAACATTTCTAACCTCAGATCGCCGAATTAAGCAAGATATTCGTGATGCAGATCTTGAGCGCTGTTATTCTAATCTTGTTGATTTACCACTTCGCTCATTCAGTTTTATCTCAAGTTTCAGTGATACAAAATTGGATAAACATCAGATTGGATTTATAGCGGATGAACTGAGTACCCTATTTCCTAAATCGATCTATGAACATACAGTAGATTTCTCTGAATATAGTACAATTCAACTCGTAAATTACGAACAGGTGCAAATGGCGCATTTTGGTGCCACACAGTATATGGCAAGTCTATTACAAAATCAAAACTCAACGATTGTGGCTCAGAATGCTGTGATTTCATCTCTTGAACAACAAATGGCAAGCCTTTCAACAACAATTGGATTGATTGTTTCGAAATAAAAATCAAGTGAGAGAAGAGGGGAGAGATGTCGAGAAAAACATATGACACAGATATTATTACTCTGCGTCGTATCTTTGCGACAAACAAAGGAACGAATGCCCCGATTCAGACCAATGTTATACTTGCAGGTGTTGGATCAGGTGAAGTACATTTTTTACATCCACTGGATGTTCCCTCTATTTCAACGATCGGCCCGAGCACACTTGAAGCGTGTGTTCCACTCATTTCAACAGGGAGTGGTCAATCATTAAGCACAATAATAAATCAATATTTACCCAGTAGTGTATCAACCAGTTTTGCTAATTATGCGGGTGTTACACAATTGATTGCAGGTGCAAATATTTTAATTAATCCCACAAATGGTATTGGTGCAGTTACGATTACGGCAATCACAGGGGGTGGAAGTATAACACAGCTAAATTTGGTCAGTACGGTTGCTGGATTGGGAACAGCTGGATATTTATCAACTTCTGCTAATGGTATTATCCCTGATGGTTTAGTGAGTACTGCAAATTTAAGGGGATTAGTAAGTACAGCTAATCTTGGAAATCTGGTCAGCACATCATACTTTGCTTCGCAACTTGGATCTACACTAATTGGTCTTGGTACTGCTGGCTACGTATCTACTGCGGTGGCAACTCTACCTGGAGGTCTGGTGAGTACTGCAAATCTTAGTGGTCATGTTAGCACATCCTATTTGGCAACGCAACTTGGATCTACTATAATCGGTCTTGGTACTGCTGGCTATTTATCTACTGCAGTTGCTACTTCCTTGCCTGGAGGTCTTGTAAGTACTGCAAACCTTGCTGGCCATGTAAGTACATCTTATCTAGCAACTCAACTGGCATCTACTGTAATCGGTCTTGGTACTGCTGGTTATGTATCAACTGCAGTTGCTACTTCCTTGCCTGGAGGTTTAGTAAGCACTGCAAACCTTGGGGGTCTAATCAGTACAAGCTACTTAGCAACTCAATTGACATCTACTGTAATCGGTCTTGGTACTGCTGGCTATTTATCAAGTGGATCAACAACACTTCCTGGAGGTTTAGTGAGTACTGCAAATCTTGCTAGCCATGTAAGTACAACTTATCTAGCAACTCAATTAACATCTACTGTGATTGGCCTTGGTACTGCTGGTTATGTATCAACTGCAGTTGTTACTTCCTTGCCTGGAGGTTTAATAAGCACTGCAAACCTTGCTAGCCATGTAAGTACAACTTATCTAGCAACTCAATTAGCATCAACTGTGATTGGTCTTGGTACTGCTGGTTATGTATCAACACTACAGACTTCATCAAAATTCTTTTCAATTAGTACTGGCAACGTATTTGTATCAACTG
>Ga0214167_1000835_pt1 | contig 13657 bp, 13 predicted proteins | sample TroBogypolimnion_45_FD_153006 | JGI IMG/M metagenome (GOLD analysis project Ga0214167, IMG submission 153006) | Freshwater microbial communities from Trout Bog Lake, WI - Practice 18AUG2009 hypolimnion v3 | ecosystem: Environmental > Aquatic > Freshwater > Lake > Hypolimnion/Profundal zone ... | reverse complement strand
GCGTCTGTGCACACTGACCTGTGCGTAGGCGCACTCAAACCTGTGCATCAGCGCACAGACGTCGCCTCTTATAATCTTATAGAAAACTCTTAAATATATGGATACCCTTGATCCTAAGCGCTTGTCCTTATCTCAATCAACTTTTACGCCAGCGATAAAACAAAGTAACCCACAACAAGCTACTGTACCTCGGCATCAAATAGGTGAGAAGTTTTTGAAAGGGCCTATCCCCTTAAAGTTAATTAGCCGTGCCACACAGTTACCCGGTAAAGCGTGGCATGTATACGCGGCTATTTGGTACGTGGCGGGTATTAAGAAGAACCAAACGATCAAGCTGTCCCAACAGGTGTTGAACGAATTCTGTGTCAATCGTTTTGCTAAATATAGGGCTCTAGAAGCCTTGTCCCAAGCGGGTTTAATTCTTTATCAATCTAATGATGGCAAAAACCCATTAGTAACCTTACTTCATTCAGATTAGGCCATTTGATGAAGACCTTGGATTTATCAGAAGCCGCCAGCTTATTGAAATTACATCCTCAAACAGTGCTTCAACGAGCACGTTTAGGGGAGATTCCATCAGCAAAACCGGGTAAATGTTGGGTATTTATTGAAGAAGATTTGATTGCCTGGCTCCGTTCACAGTACAATCGCCCTCAGCAGGATATAGGGCAAGGAGGCAAAGTAGTATGCTCTTTAAAAGAAAAAACAGTCAGTACTGGTGGTTTCGCTTTACAGCACCAGATGGCACAACAGTACGCCAATCTGCTCAAACTGCCGATAAAAGAAAAGCAGAAGAATTAGCAGATCGGCATAAAGCACAGTTGTGGGATCAGGTGAAATTGGGGCATAAGCCTCTTTATATCTGGGAAGATGCGGTCGTTAAATGGGTCAATGAATCACAAAAACGCTCACTACCTGATGATATCGTGATGTTTCGCTACTTGGATAAGTTTTTCTCAGGTGTGGCGCTTAAAGATATCAGTCGTACTTTGGTAGAAGTCGTTATTACCGATAAATTGAAACATGCTACACCGGGTCGAGTTAATCGGATTACCGCACTCATTCGTGCCGTATTGCGAAAAGCTGAGCGGGAATGGGAATGGATAGACAAAGCACCGTCTATTCGTCGTTTAAAAGAAGATAATAAGCGAATCCGTTGGATGACGAGGTCTGAAGTTGATCGAGTCTGTAAGGAGTTGCCAGAGCATCTAGAAGCAATGGTGCGCTTTAGTTTAGCCACTGGACTTAGAGAATCGAATGTGACGGGACTGCAATGGGATCAGATTGATATGCAGCGTAAAGTCGCCTGGATTCACCCAGATCAGGCCAAAGCTAAAAAAGCAATTGGTATCCCTTTAAATGCTGAGGCGATCAAGGCAATCCGATTGCAACTGGGTAAGCATACCAGTCATGTCTTTACTTATAAAAATAAGCCTGTATTAAAAGCGGGTGGTAATGCTTGGAAAAAAGCACTTGAGCGTGCAAGCATTACGAATTTTAGGTGGCATGATTTGCGGCATACTTGGGCAAGCTGGCATGTACAGGCGGGAACGCCGCTTAATGTCTTGCAAGAATTGGGTGGCTGGAGTGATTACTCAATGGTGTTACGGTATGCTCATTTGGCGCCGGAACATTTAGCGAGTTATGCCAATAACATTTCAGATTTAGCACATTTTACGCACATAAGATCTGAAGGCATAAAAAAAGCAGTCGCCAATTAAGGCTAACTGCTTGATTCATATATTCTTTGGTGGTGGGTCGTGCGCGATTCGAACGCGCGACCATCGCATTAAAAGTGCGGTGCTCTACCGGCTGAGCTAACGACCCAACAAAGATTGATCATTATAATGATTTTTACAGATTATGCAATACTTTTATTGATTTTTATATTGGGTTGGGTCTTTTACATCTGCTTCTGAAAACCCTGTTATTCTTATTCGACATGCATCACATACGCCACAGGCCTGGCCTTGCTCATCTGCTGAGTAACATGAAACAGTTTGACGATAATCAACACCTAAAGCAATGCCTTGTTTAATGATTTCTGCCTTACTTAAAGAGATTAGGGGGGTATGTATAGTAAATGAGTCTCCATTTACGCCTGCTTTAGTGGCTAAATTCGCTAATTTTTGAAAAGCAGTAATAAATTCTGGTCTACAGTCAGGGTAACCCGAGTAATCTACTGCATTAACACCTATAAAGATATCAGTTAAATTTAATACTTCTGCCCAACCCAGGGCAAAGGAAAGAAATATGGTGTTTCTTGCCGGGACATAGGTGACGGGTATGCCTGCTTGTGGTTTATTAGGTACAGCAATATTTTCGTCGGTTAATGCAGATCCACCTATGCTTCCTAATCCAAGTTTAATTATTTTATGATCAATAACTTGATAATATTTTGCTATTTGAGCGGCAGCTATTAGCTCTGCATTATGTCTTTGTCCATAATCAAAGCTTAAGGCGTAACAGATGTATCCTTGTTGTTTTGCTAGGGCAAGGACAGTAATTGAATCTAATCCGCCTGATAGAAGAATAATGGCTTTTTTTTGCATGATAATTTACTTGCCTTGAGCATCATCCCAAAGCAGTTTATGTAATTGAATTTGAAATCGAACAGATAATCTGTCTCGGAGAATTTTTTCAGCAAGTTCAGTTGGATTTTGTAGTCCCATAACCGGTGAAAATAATATTTCGCAACGATCGGATAGCGCGTATTCTGTCAAAATAGCTTTGGACCAGTTGTAGTCTTCATCAGTACCAATGACGAATTTAACTTGATCTTTACTATTTAGATATTGAATATTTTCATAGAGATTTTTATTGAGTTCACCTGAGCTAGGTGTTTTAAGATCCATAATTTTTACGGCGCGCTGATCAACATTAGAAATATCAATGGCACCACTAGTTTCAAGTGAAACTTTAAAGTTTTTATTGAGTAATTCGGTCAGTAATTCTATGCAACCTGGTTGTGCTAAGGGCTCTCCTCCAGTTACCGTAATAAAAGGGGTATTATATTGCTCTGCTTCGGAAATGATGTCGTTAATGTTTAACTTTTTTCCACCCGTAAAGGCATAGGCTGTATCACAATAAACGCATCGCAAAGGACATCCAGTAAGTCGAATAAATACAGTGGGAATTCCCACTGTATTTGATTCTCCTTGTAGAGAATAAAAAATTTCAGTAATACGAAGACTGCTCATCACTAATGATGGGCTACTTCATGAGGAACGGCTTCAGTGAGTTTTAATAGTTTCTTTGATGCCAGTATTGCAGCGGGCGATTTAGGATAATCAGAAATAACACGATTGAGATATCCCGTTGCTTTTACTGAGTTTTTTTGGTCCACTTCGATATAGCCTAGTTTTAATATAGCATCAGGTACTTTTGAGCTATTAGGATATTTCTCGAGTACATCATTAAATGCTTTACGAGCAGAGGCGTTATCCTGATTGACTCTATAAGCTTCACCTAGCCAATATTGTGCATTATTAGCATATTCACTTGTAGGGTACTGGTTAAGATAAGCTTTGAATTGCTCTATAGATTGGGCGGTATGTCCGCTTCTAAGCTCATCATAGGCCATAAAATAACCTTTTTTATCAGGCCCTTGGCTTTGTGGAGTGTCAATTTGTTGCTTTGATCCTTGATTGGCTGTCGCTTTTTCGATAGGGTTAGCTTTTTGCGCTGAATTAGTCGGGACTACTACTGGATCGGCTGTCGTAGGTTGGACTTCTTTAGCGTTGGTGGTTATGCTTGGCTTGGCGACTTCATTTGGATTTGCAGTAACACTGCTAGCCTTATTTTCTATGTTTTGCAAGCGCTCATCAAAATCTGAATACATTGTGCCCTGATGTTTTTTTAAGTCATCAATTCGATTAGCTTGTTCATCTATCTTGCCGGTAAGCTGTTGCACTTCAGATTGCATTTGCTCCAGTCGCCCCATCAACTCATACAACGTCGTTGTCGATTGTGTGTTGGCTGGGTTGTTAGGAGCTGCAGATTGTGGATATAACGAATGGTCAATGACAACCGGCACGTCTGCATAAGCGCTGCTAAAAATAAAGGGCAGAAAAATAAGGCTAGTTTTTTTCATTTACTTACCTTGGTTGATACGCTACTTCAACACGACGATTCTTTTCCCAAGCAGCCTCGTTATTGCCTAAAACAGCAGGTTTTTCTTCACCATAGCTAACGACATTTAGTTGGTTTTCAGAAACACCTCGAGCTTTCATCATGCTAGCAACTGATTTTGCACGCTGTTCACCTAGCGCAATATTGTATTCGCGAGATCCGCGTTCATCACCATTACCTTCTAGGGTAATATGTTGTGAAGGATTTGCGATTAAATATTGTGAGTGAGCAGATATAACAGTAACGAAATCTGGCATAACTTCACTGCTATCTAGCATGAAATAAATAGTACGTTTTGATAAAGGATTATTAGGATCATTAAATTCAGGGCCTAAAGTGCTAGCGTAATCACCATTGCCATTCATTGTTGAGCCATTCATGCCATAGCCTTTATTCAAGCCATTAGTTGATGCATCGTTAATTCCGCTGTTGGCATTTAGGCTACCATCTGTAAGGCTGGCGTCTTTTTCGTCAGTATCACTACAGGCTGATAAAAAGGCTGCACTTATTGCTAATGCGATGATTGTTTTATTTAGTTTCATTTTTAATTCTCTAGTTGATATATAAATTGTAAAAAATTGCAGGATAATCTTTAAATTTAAGGGCCCCAAGAGGGCTCTCTAACCTCTCCGCTATTAAAAACCAATTTCTGTTGTATCTTACCATCGATTGATACGGCGGATAAAAATCCTGTGCCGCCTTTTTTGGAGGCATATAGAATCATACTCCCATTGGGTGCAAAGCTAGGCGATTCGTCTGAGCGCCCACTCGTTAGTACGTTTATGGATTTGTTTGACATGTCCATGATGGCAATACGATAGTCGTTGCCATTACCATGTACCATAACTAAGTTTCTACCGTCAGGAGAAAAGCTGGCTCTGGCATTGTAAGATCCTGAAAAAGTGAGTCTTTTTTCATCTCCGCCTTGACTAGAAACTATGTAGATTTGTGGTTTTCCGCCTCTATCTGATGTAAAAACAATTGAGTTCCCGTCAGGTGACCAAGAGGGCTCTGTATCAATAGCAAAGCTTCTTGTTAGTTTAGTTAAAGAGTGCGTGGATAAGTTGAGGATAAAGATATCAGGACTACCATCCTTAGATAAAGTTAACGCTAAGCGGGTTCCATCTGGCGACCAAGCAGGCGCGCCATTGATGCCAGGAAATTCAGCTACACGCAATCTCTCTCCGGTGGCTAATGTTTGCACATAAATGGCTGCTGATTTTCTTTCAAAAGAAACGTAGGCCATTCTTTTTCCATCAGGGGACCATGAAGGAGACATTAATGGTTCAACTGATGAAGCGATAGTTTGAGGGTTAAATCCATCGGCATCAGCAATTTGAAGTTGCTGAGATTGTTGTTTGCTGCCAGGATTAGTCGTGGTGATATAAGCGATCCGACCACTAAATACACCTTTTTTACCAGTTAATTTTTCAAAAATAAGATCACTGATGTGGTGAGCTGTTTTTCGTAAATCAGCTGCTGAAGAGGTCATTCGGTAACCTAATAACTGTCCACTTTTATAGACATCAAATAATTGAAATTGAACATTATATTGAACGCTACCAGCATCAGATAACTGCCCTATAACTAAATAATTTTGGCTTGCCGACTGCCACTCGTTAAAATTGACAGCAGATGCTGTATTAGGTTTGCTGGGCATGGCTTGTTCAGCCATCATTTTAAAATAACCGCAGCGTTCTAGATCAGCATTAACTATAGCGCTGATGTTAACAGGGGCGCCAGTTGAGGCGAAAGGGACTACTGCGACAGGCAGTGTGCTACTAACGCCTTCAGATATTTCAATGGTTAGTGCTGCATGACTATTTGTAGCAGATAAACTAAAAGCCACAAGAAATAAAATTTTATTAAAAAAACTCACACTCACCTCTACTAAGGTTTTCAAAAATTAAAGTCATTATTACATGATGTTATGTATAGAGTTCTCGATATCTCGAGATTAGTCGCTGCCATTATGACTGTAACCTATTAAATTTCAAGCTTTGTAGGCTAAACAGTCTGTTTTTAGTAGCATAATATTAGTCTTTTTTATATATCCATAAACAGCATCGGAATGCCATAAGTTAAAATAAAATAACTAAATGCTAAAACTATACTAAGACTCATTTTAAAAGCAAATGTTTGGCGCAATATATAGCTAACAATGGAAATGTACCAAGCAACCAATAAAATGGCTAATGAAATAGATACGGTTTCCCGGTAAGTTTTATGGTTCATAACCATAATAAAATCTAGTGTTTCAGCGGCTATTGCGAGTGTCATAATAAAGTTTTCACAGATAAAAATGGCAGTAAATATCTGTTTAAAATAGGCTTTCTCTTTAATAGAAAATAATAAGATGGCTATGGATGAAAATGCCATGATAGTGCGTAATAAAACTTCTAACATGCCATCAGCAGGATCAGAAATTAAACCTTCAACTATAAATCCTGAAATAAGGTAAAAAATCACGGCCTTCCACATAAATGATCTAGAGGGTGATAATTTTGCAGGGTTATTTCTAAACCAGCATAGCGATAGGTATTGGCTTAATAAATTCATGTTGAAAAAGCTTGGACTAATAAACGAAGAAGAATCAGATTAGATTTACAAAAGCATTCATTATAACCGTATTTGTCTCTTAAAAATCAGATAGGCCATGATTTATATGAATTTTAATAGCCTAAGCTATCAATTTGTAGATATTTTAAGGGCTCTGGTAGTCTCGAAATTAATGTTTTTAACCTGCCGTCTGAAGATAAGGTCATTTGGCGATAACCAGGTGCAGCTAATTTATCTAAACTAAAAGAAGGGCTGTCGGGTTTAAACTGGAAGCAAGTTGATGGTGTTCCTAAGACACGAACGCCTTGATGTTGAATATCCATTAATTGATGAATATGTCCGTTAGTAATGATTTTAACGTTTGGATATTTACCAATGACTGCCCATAATTCTAAGCTGTTTTCTATCATCATAGCATCCATCCAGGCGCTTTTAGTTTCTAAGCAATGATGATGTACTGCAATAAGAGCGTGGTGATTTGGATATTTACTTAAACAGTCATCTAGGAAGCATAATTCTTGATTTGATAATCGACCGCTAGGCACTCCTTGTACCTGACTATTTAAAAAGATTAATTGCCAGTTTCCTAACAAAATTTGTTTGCGGCAGCTTACTAGTGGCGTATTAAATATCTGCTGCATAAGTTGAGTATCATCATGGTTGCCGGGCAAGCAAATACAAGGGGTCTCAATCGTTTCAATATGCTTTAAAATTCGCTGATAGCTTTCTTGACTGGGATTTTGAGCGAGGTCGCCGGTAACAATGATTAAATCAAAAGGGCGGTTTTCAGTCAAGGCGAGCTCAATGACTGCTTGGAAGTAATACTCAGTATTAATGCCTAAAAATGTTTCATTTAAGCAAGGTAATATATGACAATCTGTTATTTGCAAGATTGATAGGTCGGTCATAAGTTCATTCATTCGATGTTTTTACACAAAATCTTAGAGTTTCTTTGTGGGTTGTACAGCGCTTTGAGTGGGTCTGGTAGCTTGTTGATATCCGATGATATAAAGCCTCGCTCAATAAACCACTGCATAGTTTGAGTTGACAGTACAAATAATTTTTTCAGCTTCATTTGCATTGCTTTTTGATAAACATGGTTTAAAAGTCGCTCCCCACGGCTAGCACCTTGATAATTATCATGAACAGCAAGACAAGCAATTGCGCCAAAATAACCTTGTTCATTGGCATGAAAAGCCGCACAAGCGATAATCAAGCCGTCTCTCTCTATGACAATATAGTCGGCTATTTCCATTTCGATTTTTTCTCTAGAGCGTTTGACTAAAATGCCTTGTTGTTCAAGTGGCTTAATAAGTTCGAGAATGCCACCAATATCATCGAGCTCAGCAAAGCGCAATACTTCAAAAGGAGCTGAGCTAATCAAGGTACCGATACCATCGCGACTAAATAACTCTTGCAGCAAAGCACCATCAATATGGCGATTAATTAAATGCACGCGCTCAATGCCCGCCTGACAACTTTGAATGGCTGCTTTAAGCGGCAGCTTAATAAGATCAGGTATGTCGGGATGATGTTGTAAAAAATGATCTGTCTCATCGGTGGTCATTTGCCGAATGTGCTCACCGTTTTCTGGGTTGCAGCAACTATGCTCCGTCAATAAAATTAACTTTTCTGCTTTTAAGGCAATTGATACGGCGGTAGCGACTTGTTCGGCCGATAGATTAAAAACCTCTCCACTTGGCGAATAGCCTATCGGTGAAATTAGCACGACCGTATTTTGATCAAGTTGTTGATGAATAGCAGCGCTATCTATACGACGAGCTTCGCCTGTGTGGCAGTAATCTGTGCCATCTATAACCCCTATCGGTTTGGCGATGACATAATTACCTGATACCACTTTCAGGCTAGATCCCGCCATAGGTGAGTTTGATAAACCCATTGATAGTAACGCTTCAATTTCAACGCGTACTAAGCCCGCCGCTTCTTTAACACATTGCAGCGCTAAATCATCGGTAATTCGCAGATTTTTATGGAAGAGGGCAGGTGCGTTAAGTTTATTAAGGCGCTGGTCTATCTGAGGGCGTATGCCATGCACCAAAACTAAACGTATACCTAGACTGCTAAGTAAAGCAATATCGTGTATATGATGATCAAAGCCATCTGCCTGCACAGCCTCTCCACCTAATGAAATAACAAAGGTTTTGTTGCGATGAGCATGGATATAAGGAGATGAGTCCCTAAACCAACTAACAAATGACTTTTCTGATTTCATAACGACTCAGTTTGAAGTGATATAGATTGGCTGCAGCATTCAACTCAACAGGTGTAACCAATGATCATAGTATTAGTTAACTTAATCCAAATTATCAGTTACCGCACCTTGCGATGCTGAATTTACCAACTTAGCATATTTGGCCAATACGCCGCGAGTATAACGTGGAGCTGGTTGTTTCCATGACTCTAAACGGCGAGCGATTTCATGTTCATTGATATCTAATTTCAATTCATTAGTTTCTGCATCAATCGTGATGGTATCACCATTTTCAATGATAGCTAAGGGGCCACCTACATAGGCTTCAGGAGTAATATGGCCTACGACAAAGCCATGTGTGCCGCCAGAAAAACGGCCGTCAGTAATTAAGGCCACTTCTTTGCCTAAGCCTTTACCCATAATGGCAGAGGTAGGTGATAGCATTTCGCGCATACCTGGGCCACCTTTAGGGCCTTCGTAACGGATAACAATCACATCACCTTTAACGATATCGCCATTTAATATACTTTTTAGTGCTTGTTCCTCAGCATCAAAGACTTTGGCTGTACCAACAAAGCGCAAACCTTCTTTACCGGTAATTTTTGCAACCGCACCACCTGGAGCTAGATTGCCGTATAACACGACCAAGTGACTGTCTTTTTTAATCGGATTTTTTAGTGAATGAATGATTTCTTGCTCTGCTGGATAAGGTTTTACATCGGCCAAATTTTCTGCCAACGTTTTGCCCGTGACGGTCATACAGTCACCATGTAATAAGCCATTTTCCAATAAAATTTTCATGAGAGGTTGAATGCCTCCAATTTCAATTAATTCGGTCATTAAATAGCGACCACTAGGTTTTAAATCGGCTAGTAAAGGCACTCGTTGGCCAATTCGAGTAAAGTCATCTAAACTAATATCCACTTTAGCGGCGTTAGCCATAGCTAAGATATGCAATACCGCATTAGTCGAGCCTCCCAAAGTAATGACGATGGTAATGGCATTTTCAAAAGCCGCTTTGGTCATGATATCGCTTGGTTTGATATCGTTTTTCAGCAATTCCAAAACAGCAGCACCAGCGCGTTCGCAATCTAATCTTTTATCGTTTGAAATGGCCGCTTGGGCTGAGCTATTGGGTAAACTCATACCTAGAGCTTCAATCGCAGAGGCCATGGTGTTGGCTGTATACATGCCGCCACAAGAACCTGCGCCTGGAATAGCTTTGGCTTCAATTGCCGCTAGCTCAGCATCATCAATTTGGTTATTGGCTCTAGCGCCAACGGCTTCAAAAACTGAGACTACATCAAGTTTTTTATCTTTATGACAACCCGGCATAATGGTACCGCCATAGACAAAGATAGCTGGACGATTCAAGCGCGAGATTGCAATCATACAGCCCGGCATATTTTTATCACAACCACCGATGGCCAACACGCCATCAAAGCCTTGGCAGCCGACCACTGTTTCAATAGAATCGGCAATGACTTCACGAGAGACCAGTGAGTACTTCATGCCTTCAGTGCCCATAGAAATACCATCAGAGATAGTAATGGTATTAAATATAACGGCTTTACCATTGGCTTGATCAACACCGGCGCCAGCCGCATCTGCTAACTTATTGATATGCATGTTACAAGGTGTAACCATACTCCAAGTTGAAGCAATGCCAATTTGTGGTTTTTTGAAATCCTCACTTTTAAAGCCGACAGCATGTAGCATGGCTCGACTAGGTGCGCGTTCCATACCATCAACGACTAAAGACGAAAAACTGCGGGTGTTGTGGTCATCTGAATGAGCCATGTGATCAATTCCTGATATTTATAAGATTTAAGTGAATAGTACTAAAGTGTAAGAAGTGAAACTACAGTTTCCAGATTCCCTTTTACCTTAATAAGAATCCCAGCTACTTTTACGTCGCCATCCGAGTTTTGGTAATATGAAACCTAACAAAACACCAAATAATGAAAGTAAACCTCCATAGAGAAACCAGTCCTGACTAGCGGTGTCTTTTAAGGCCTGATTTTCGAGTTTGTATTGTTGTAAATCTCGCTCAACATTAACCACGCGCTCCTGCAATTCATCCCTCTCATTTCTTAATTGAGCTGAGCTAGACATGGTTTTTTTCAACTCATTTAATTCACGAGTTAATTTGTCACGTTCAATGGCTAAAGATTTCTCAAGCGTTGTGCCTGGCGTAAGGGTTTCTTTTAAAGCAGATAATTCAGCGCGTAAAGTCACGTTATTTGACTGTAATACCGACATCGCTTTACTAGAGCTATCTTTAGGGTCTATTTCAGGAGGTTCTATTTTGGTATAGCGTGCTTTGATGTAACCTTCTGTGCCATCGGTTAACTGTACATTAATAAAACCATTTTTAGGTTTCTTATCAAGAACAGTCAATGCGGTATCAGTGGGTAGAGCTTTTATAACATTGCTATGACTGCTGGCTGCGTCATATAGCGACAAGTTCTGCGCATCGTTTACATAAACAATATCAGCCATAGTGGTGGTGCTGATGATTAACATACAGAAAGTACAAAGTATTTTTTTCACGGTTTTATTTTTAAGTTAGCTTGCCCGGTTATAAATGATTCCGTATTAATTTTTATAGACTATGCAGTCTTCTGATTCAAAAGCTATTGAATCAGTTTAGTTCTTTATTTTAGGCTCTGGTTAAAAGAAATTCTAATAAGGCTTTTTGAACGTGTAAACGATTTTCAGCCTCTGCGTAAATCACACTCTGTGAGCCATCAATAACTTCAGCAGTCACTTCTTCACCACGATGTGCAGGTAAGCAATGCATAAAAAGGGCGTCATAGTTTGCTGCGCTCATGATTTCGGCATTAATTTGGTAATCTTTAAAAGCGAGTTCGCGTTGTTTTTGCTCTTCTTCTTGACCCATGCTAGCCCAAACATCGGTTACGCAAAGGTCTGCATTTTTAGACGCCTCTAATGCGTTGTCAAAAAATTTAACATGCTTGCCCGCTGCATTGACAAATTCAGGTAATGGTTGATATTGTGCTGGGCTAGCAATATGTAACGTAAAATCTAACATTTTTGCGGCTTGGAGATAAGAATGACACATATTATTACCATCGCCTATCCAAGCAACTACTTTACCCTGAATATCGCCGCGAAATTCAAAATAGGTCTGCATGTCGGCCAATAACTGGCAAGGGTGTTGCTTATCAGTTAAACCATTAATAACAGGAACACTAGAATACTCAGCAAAAGTTGTTACTGTTTCATGTTTGTCGGTTCTTAACATGATGCAATCAACCATACTAGAAATGACTTTGGCACTGTCATGCATGGACTCGCCTCGTCCTAGTTGGGTATCTCTAGGTGATAAAAATAAAGCGCTGCCGCCAAAATGAGCCATACCTGCTTCAAATGAGATTCGAGTACGAGTTGATGATTTTTCAAAAATCATCGCTAAGACACGACCTTTTAAGGGTTGGTAATTAGGGTCACGGTTATTTTTTAGTTCTATGGCTCTATGGATGATATGCCGAAACTCTTCGCTGGATAAATCAAGCAGGCTAGTGAAATGTCGGGGATTCATATTCATAATTCAGTGTGCAACTTATTTTGTAAACTCATCAATCAGAGTTGATAGTATATCAATCAACAAGTTAATTTGTTGATTGTCTATAATTAAAGGAGGTAGTAGTCGAATCGTAGTTTCATTCGTGACATTAATTAATAAATGTTGCGATAATGCTAATGTAACTAATTTAGTACAAGGTTTATCAAGTTCAATGCCGATCATCAAGCCTTTGTGACGTATATCAATAATATGCGTATTTTTTTGCAAGCGTTCTGTAAAGCCTGAGCAAATAATGTTTCCTTTTTGTTCTGCGCTTTCAATTAGATTATCTTCATCCATTACCGCTAAAACGGCTAAGGCAGCACTACAAGCCAAAGGGTTGCCGCCAAATGTTGAGCCATGTGCTCCTGCAGTTAGAAGTCTTGCAGCATTTCCTCGCGCTAAACAAGCGCCGATAGGCACGCCATTTCCTAGGGCTTTAGCCAGAGTACAGACATCAGGCAAAATAGCATTATATTGGAAAGCAAGAAATTTGCCGGTACGTCCTACTCCAGTTTGGATTTCATCTAGCATCATGAGTAAATCATGTTGATCACATAAAATACGTACGTTATTAAGATAGTCGTCATCGGGAATATTAACACCACCTTCACCTTGAATAGGCTCAACCAAAATAGCGACTATGTTTTTATCTTGCTGGATGGCTAATTCAATGGCCTTAATGTTGTTATATGGCACTCGAATAAAACCTTCAACCAGTGGCGCAAAACCTTGCTGTACCTTAGGGTTTCCTGTCGCACTTAGTGTAGCTAATGTACGGCCGTGAAAACTCTTGTCCATGACTATGATTGCAGGGTTTTCTATACCTCGTTCATGACCATATTTACGCGCTAATTTAATTGCTGCTTCATTTGCTTCTGCGCCAGAATTACAGAAAAAGACATTATCCATGCCGCTTTTTTTAACCAAGCGATCCGCTAATTGTTCTTGAGCAGGGATTTTATATAAGTTAGAGGTATGAAGTAGTTTTTTACTTTGCTCACAAATGGCCTTGTGCACAGCAGGATGAGCATGACCTAAACTGCATACGGCTATACCAGATAAAGCATCAAGATAACGATTATTATCGTCATCAAATAACCACGCGCCCTCACCCCGTTCAAAAGTAACCGGTAAACGACCGTAAGTTGGCATAATATGGCTGG
>Ga0214167_1000826_pt1 | contig 13731 bp, 12 predicted proteins | sample TroBogypolimnion_45_FD_153006 | JGI IMG/M metagenome (GOLD analysis project Ga0214167, IMG submission 153006) | Freshwater microbial communities from Trout Bog Lake, WI - Practice 18AUG2009 hypolimnion v3 | ecosystem: Environmental > Aquatic > Freshwater > Lake > Hypolimnion/Profundal zone ... | reverse complement strand
CTCCATCTATACGATGTATTGGGTCAATCAAACCGCCCAGTCTCAAATCGCATCCCTCCTCCCTTGCTAAATGAATCTCCGACACAATTAATATTTCGTTTTTTTTATTGTTGCCTAATAATAAAAAGAAGATGTCACTATACGAGGTCGCATCCGAATCGCAAATCTATTCCTACACAATGTCGGCTATGATCGCTGGTACGATAGTGAATGCCGTAGCAATGCCTAACTTTGCTGGAAAGAACTCTCACATTCTCGGTTGTGTCCGAGTGACCGTAGGTGGAACAATCGGTAATCCATACGCTCGTCAAGCAACAGGTCTATCTACTTTTCCTGTTATCCAGATTGTATCAGATAATATCGCAGATACTTCTGTTTATCGCATCTATTGGACGAATGAAACATCAGAGTCTCAAATCGCTTCCGTCCTTTCTTGTTAATCCCGCCATATTCCAAAAACCAATAAAAATATTATTCGCAATATTTTTATTTGTTGCTATATTATAAAAAGAAGAGATGCCTTACGACAATCCATACAACAGACGAATCGCCAACGAGATTCATAACATTAATGATCGCTATGCGATGCTGTATGCTTATAGCCCAGTAGATGGGCGTGATTCAGGCTATGCCGAGGGCGGTTCCAATGCGGGTGTCCTGTTTCAAATGGGAAACGCCTCCAAACGAGATGGAGAAGATAATATGTATAATGATGAACTACATCTGCCTCCGCAGTATTTCTACGGCAACAGTGCCGAATCAATGATGGGCGGAAATGGCTTCGCAGAAGGAACATACCGTGATACGGGCATCGGTCAGCAAATGGGTGCTTCTCCCGTCGGTCATTACGAAAAAGGGATGGGAATGAGTGGTGGTAATCTATGGACGGACATCTACCACGGTTTTGAGGATATGGGATCTGACATCGGTAAAGCCACCGACTATGTATTCGGATCAGGTAAGCCAGAACATTTCCGTGTGCTGGGTCGTATGATCGGTCACAAGATGAAAGGAATGGGAATGAGCGGTGGCTCGTGGTGGGATAGTTTAAAGGAGGGTGTGTCCGATGTTGTCGGTTTCCTTCCCGAACTCGCCATTCACGCCGTCGGTGGCGATGCCCCCGCCGTGAAGGAAGTCGGTGGAGCAATCCTCGGTGATCCGAAGGTTGGCGGTGCGATTCTCGGCAATCCTGACCCTTATCCAGTCAAGGGCGATTCCCAGCGTATTGCGGGTCGTGGTCGTGGTCGTCCCAAGGGTTCAAAGAAGGGTGGAGCGAAAGAGATGGTAGGCGAGAAACAAGGCGACCTATTGGCGATGCCTTCGCCTGTTCTTGCTAACGGTGTCCCACCCCAGTCCCAATTGCGAGGCTCTTACGGCGGTGCGAAGCCAGATTCCGAGGCGATGAAGAAAGCCGTGATGAAAGCAGTAGAGAAGAAGATGAAGGGCGGTAAGAACCTATCAGGAATGACGGACAAGCGTGAAGTCGGTGGCGATAACCTAAAAGGAATGACGGATAAACGAGCCGAGATGTCAGGCGGTGATGGTCGCAAGAAACGAGCCGAGATTGTGAAGAAGATTATGAAGGAGAAGGGAATGAAAATGATTGAAGCCAGTAAGTATGTGAAGGAACACAACCTCTACAAGAAATAATCGGCGATAAAATACGGATTGATTTATTTTTTTATATTGACTAATATAAAAGAAGATGTCAAGTGCTGAAACATTACGAGCCAAGCAAAATATGGAAGTTCTTGATGTATGGAAGAACCTATATTCACAAGTGAATGCTCTCACCAAACGGCAGATTTCGGTATTCCCCGATACACTCAAACCCAAGACCCAGCGGGACTTGGAAACAGAGGTCAATGTTGATAAAAGCGTAGAAACCATCAACAGGACACTGGAAGGCAAACTAACCTCCTTGGAAGCCGTGATCCAATTCTTGGAGTTCCAAAATGTCGGTCTTCAAGGTCAGCCCATCAAACAAGCCAATGTCATTCCTTTCCAGAACGCCTTTACCAATGCTGTTAATACTGGCGATGTCATTCCATTGTGGAACAGTATCGTTCGTTTTTACACCAAGCAGGGATTATCCAAGCAATCCCAAGAAATGGTGAAGGTCAAAGTCCAAGAGTTGGAGGCGAATCTGGAAGCCATTCTGTTCGGTTTTCAACAGACCGTGGAAAAGGTGTTTGAAAAACGCTCCTTCTCTACCGCCATCGGTCTGAAAATGCTGGACTTTCTACGAACCCAATCCGTCTATCAACTCATCAAAGATCAGGTGGATAATTCCTCATTTGAACTGATTTCTGTTCCTCTTCTGGATACTGCGTTTAAGAACATCTTTGCGGAACTGACCCAAGAACAACGGGAACTTCTTCAATCCATCGCAGACCGTGGTGAGTTGGGTGAAACGCCTATCCGAAAGATTCCTACCATCGCCACAGGTGATTTTGATGAACGAATCCGTCAAGTCGCCAGTGAGTTGGGCGTGAGTGTTGCTCGTCTTCCTGTGGATCGGCTACGCACTCTGACCCAGAGGGATTTTCAGAAGTGGGTGGATCAAGCCATCCAAGAAGTGAAGGGACGCAAAGTAGTATGGGAAGAGAACGAACGAAAAGCCGTGGAACGACTCGCACAGAAGCAGGATGAATTGGATCAGATTGAGCGTCGGTTAGCCGATATTCCTCGTCTGGAAGGAATCTTGCGAGATCAGATTCGTCAGATTGAGGATGATGAGTTCAAGGTAGATGAGAGTGATCTAATGGAAGTCCCAGAAGCCCCTGTTGCTCCTGCCGACCCTGATGTGGAAGATTATGTAGATAGCGAAGGTCACTGGGCGGAAGGAGGTTATGAAGAAGCCTATGCGAGATACGAGAGAGAGTATGATATCTACAAGAAAGCCTTTGATAAACGCCGTGAAGTGATGGAATGGAATGACTTTGTCCGTGAAATGGCGGAAGAACGAGATAGAGAAGGTCGTGAAGAATTGATAAAGGATAAAGAGCGTGAGTTGGAGGAACTGGAACAATTATTCCAGCAATTACAAGAACAACGAGACAGCGTAGAGGAAGAAGTGAATGAGTTGATTCGTAATACGGATCGTAGTCCCTTCTCGGGTCGCAACGTAAGAAGAACAGGTAATGCTCTTGCCGAACTTGCCCGAATCCGTCAGAAATACCGTCATAAACAGACAATGGGTCGTGGAAAACCCCACAAGGGAGCGGACATTGATACCCGTGGTCTTGCCTCTATGCGTCATCATTACGGAGCAATGGATAAGTCCAGTGACAAGGATGATAGTGAAACAGATTCCGAATCAAGCGACGAAGAGGATGCGTTGGACTTTGATGACCGCCGAAACGATATGTATTACTCTCGTCCGAAAAAGTAAAAACTCGTAAATATCCTAATTTATTATATGCTGTATATAATAAAGATGGACGTTCTGGAACGCAAACCCGCCAGTCAATACAAGGATGACCTTAAACGCATTATCAAACTTTTAACCTATAAGAAACACAAGTTAGAACTAAAAGGCAGTTCAAGTCTTGCGTCCCAACGGTATTTTTCGGATTACGACCTCTTTTGTGTCGTAGAGAAGCCAATGGAAGCCGATTTCGTCAAGTTCTTACAAGATACATTACAAAAAATCAAAGAATCCGATGATATGTGGATGGTTGAACTCAAACTCCAAACAAAGGGACGGATTCCGAAGAAGGTCAGGATTTACCCAAATCAAACGCTAAAAGAGGCTGATGTGGGAAAGGTCTGGGATAAACTGGACTTTATCAAGTTGGATCTCGTAGCAAGAATGGAGAATCGTTTTACAGAGGTGTCGGTCATTTACAGTTTCACCCCAGCCGTTCCTACCAAGGAGGAATATATTAAATCGCTGGAAGACGACATTCGGGAACTCCGTAAGGAGAAGAAATACTACAAGATTCTCAAACGACAGTTCAATATCTATAAAGCCGAGGACGACAAGAAGCAACTTCTCCGCCTCTCCAAGATTTTCAACGGCGAACTCGGTAAGGAGTATCAACTCATTAGCAATCTGGAAGCCATCGCCAAAGTGTTGGAATATCATCAAGATCCGCAACTCTTTAAGAAGGTCACCATCAATCTCAAAGACCTCCACCAAGACTCCTCGGTTGCCGATGCGGAACACATTGAAGAGATGATGAATCGCCGTTCCAAAGAATTAAACGACAAGGCGAAAAAACTCCTTTAACAAGACATCTCTTTCACGTCTTCTATCGTGAGGTTCTGAATCGGAGGAAGGGGAATCATAGAGGAACTGTTGATGTTCTTGTAGGCTGGGTTTTTCGTGGTCTGTATTTCTGGTTCAAGGAACTCATTAAGGGAGGGATCTTCCTCAACGAGGAAGGTAAGGGTGGGAGTGATCTCAACCAGACGATAATTTTTTTCGCCATCTGCGGTTGCTGTGGTAAGTTTCGCAACAATAAACAAGGTAGAATCCTCATAATCAACAACATCATACTTCTGATCTTCACAGAAGTCTTTCGCCCGTTCCAGCGTCCAAGCAGGATGGTCGGATTCGGCTTTCTTCTCAAATAGGACGTAGTCAATCATTTTCTTTATTATTAGCAAATAATAAAAAAAATAACAATTTTACACGTAAGTATCTTAACAGTTATAATAGCCGATTCGTTCAAAATCGGCAACAGGAACAGACGGTAGAATCAATGGGATGTATGGGATGTTCGGAAGGGGTTCTTGTGGCGGAGGGAATGGGATGTATGGGATGTTCGGAAGGGGTTCTTGTGGCGGAGGGTTCGGAATGTCTTGGATCTGTGCGAGGCGTTCTTGTTTGCGTTGGTTGTAGCGTTGTTTCGCTCGGGCATTCAGGGCTTCCTTGTTCTCCTCGTAGTAAGTCTTGTGGTAGTTTCGGATGCGATCGGGTTGATAGGATGGAGGCACTTCGGGCTTATCCTTCTTCTTGTGGGAATTGTAATAGCGACGCTGGGCTTCTCGCAACTGGATACGACGCTTCTCTTCCTTGGTGAGGGTAGTCTCGTTATCAGATTCGGATGACATCTCTTTATCTATAATAAAGATTATCTTTTTAAATTAGTAATCACGCTTTTAATTTAATTATTCAAACCGGAAGCCGTCAATTTTATTATAAATGGAGGGATGGAGGATGTGGAGGATTCTCGGCGGACTTCGTAGCAAAAGTTGATCGGTCTGGGTTGTCTATCTTTTTTTTGTCAATCTGAAAATAATCCTCCATAACCTCCATCCTTCCACTTTCTATACCTTTGATGAGGGTTTCTGATTGATGAATAGTATTATTATGGAGGGATGGAGGATATGGAGGATCTTTTTGACTTTGACAAAAAAAAGTTTAGAGATTCAGACCAACCAACTTTTCCAGTGGAGACTGGCGATAATCCTCCATAACCTCCATTCCACCATTCGTCAAGGGCTTCGCCCTCATCATCAGAAGAACCACGAACACACACACACCTCTTTAAACCCCCCCTTGCGTCTTCGGAGTCTCCACCCCCGTCCCTCTTCCGGCACGATGAGGATTCCGGTGTTGAAAAATGAAATCCAGAAACCAAAAGATATAAAATTGATTAATCCTGATTGCGTTTTATTAACTTAAAAAGATAATCTTGTATATAATAAAAGAGATGACGACGATCACAACTTACGAAACCCCAAACCTCCTGACTCTGGAACGCCTGATCCAGTCCAAGGCACTCTCCAAGGCAGAGATACACGCTTTGAAGTCCTTCAAGGAGAAGATTGACCCCAAGACGAACTCCGTGAAAGTAGAATACACGACTGACGGCTTCGGTCGCTTCAAGGCAACCGCCAAGGGAGGCAGATACAAAACTTCTACTACGGCTACGGGGATGAAACGAGAACTACGCAACCTGATCTATGGAGAAGCATACGATGACCTTGACATCGTGAATGCCTCGGGACAGGTGATGTGTCAGTTGTTCCAACGCAACGGATTGAAGACCGAGAAGATGACCTATCTGAATGAGAACCGTGAGGCAGTCTTGGCGATGATTATGGACTTCCACGAGCAGAAAGTGGAACGAGCCACCGCCAAGGACATCCTCATTGAGGTCTTCTTCTGTGGTGGAGGACATTCCTCTCAATACTGGGAGTTCAACCCCTTCACCAACAAGAAAGAAGTCATTCACCGCTATGCCCTCCCACCGTTTGTAGAAGAACTGAAAAAAGAATACACCGCCAACCTAACCGCCGTCCTTGGCTTGGAGAAGTATAAGGCGTTGAAGGAAGGTGTCGTGAAGAAAGAGAAAGAACGATGCGAGAAGAGCGACGAGAAGTATGAAGAGCCGTGGATCGGTCAGTATGGTGCGACCCTGTATCAAGACGAAGAACGCAAGGTATTAGAAGTGTTGGTGAAAGCCATCCGCAAGTTGGCGAATGAGCGTGGTGTCAAGAACGATGTGATCGGTGCGTTAATCTATGATGGACTCCATACCGTTAAGGAGTTTGAGATCATCAACTACAAGGAGCAACTGGAAGCCTCTATCTTGGGTGAAACGGGATACAAGTTGAAGTTGGAGATCAAGGATATGATGGTAGATGATGATACCCGAGCCTATTATCTGGGCGATGTGAAGGGCGAAGTGTCCTATGAAGCCCATCGTGCGGAGTTTGAGAAGACCCGCTTCAAGACCAAGATCGGCAAGTTTCCCTTCCACACGATCCGAGGCAATGACATCATCAGTCGTGATAAGACGGCATTCCAAGTCTCCAACGAGGACTGGATGATTGGAGCATCGGACTTCCTGAAAGAATGGTTCGCCGATCCGTCCAAGCGTTCCTATGAAGAGATTGAATACGCCTGTGTGAAAGAAGAGAATCAGAAAGACAACATCTTCTATGCGTTTCCCACGTTACGCTACAAGACGATCGCCTCCGTTTCTACCGAGGAACAACGCCAAGACAACATCAAGTTCTTCCAAGAGTATGTTTCCTTACTGGTGGAGGGCAAACCCATCTTTACCAACGAGCAGAAGGACGAGGAACAGATGGAGAAGGAGAAGTGGGCGAAGTGGATGACCTTTTGGATGGCGGACATCCTGTTGAATCCTGATGACAAGGGCAAACAACCGATCGCTATTATCCTGTGGGCGAAGCAAGGATCGGGAAAAACGACCCTTCGTATGCTAATGGAACGATTCCTTGGAAAGAAGTGCGTCCATCACACCGAAGAACCCACCAAAAACGGCGACATCCTCCACGAGTTCAACTCCACTTTGAAGTATAAGTTATTCTTGGAGTTTGAAGAGATCAATATGCGAACCCATTCTGAATCCGTAGGTGCGATTAAACAACTCATTACCAACCACACACACACCATTACACACAAGGGACAAGACTCGGTGGATGTCAAGGCATCCGAACGAGCCATCTTCACGACCAACATCTCCAACTCTGCCTGTATTGAGAAGGGCGACCGACGCTATGTTGCGTATGCGATGTCTAACGAGAAGGTCGGCGACACGGAATACTGGAACAAGTTCTATACGAAGTTGAACGACGACAACTTTATCAAGGACATCGCCGACTATCTCTGCTCCTTTGCGGATCAGATCAAAACCTATGCCTTCCGTGATGAGCGACCCTTCTCTGCCTACTACAAGACCCTCGTCCAACTCTCAATGCCCTCTGAACTGGACTTCTTGAAGGACAAGTTGTTCTACCACGCCACCTCTATGGAAGGCTACAAGGACGAAGCGTCTAACACTCTTGTTGTCCCGAGTTCCACCCTCTGCGAACTCTACAACGAATGGCGTAAGGCACACGCTCTGGAAGCCAAGGTGTCTTCCAAGAGTTTCACCGCCAAGATGGAAACTCTTGCCGACGAGTATGGCGTGAGCCACAGGAAGATGTCCTCTTCCAATGTTTTCGTGATTGACATCGCAAAGGCAAAGGAGATCCTTAAAAAAGACTTTCACCTCACCGAAGACGATCCGAATGTTATGCGAATCCTGATCCAGCCTGTCGCCAACGGAGCATCCGTCTAAACGAACACACACACCTCTCTCTTTGTATCATCTTTTTTATGATATATGATTATCATAAAAAACAGGAATAAAAATTGATGACAAACAAGCCGAGGACTTAAAGACGACCACAATCCAATGACTACTTTAACCCGCTCTATCGGCAACGAGATCTTCAAGACCATCGTGGAGATGTCCTATGAGATGGCGTATTGGGACAGAGCCGACAAGGAATATGCGAAGTGCCGTGAGATACTGGACGAGTTCTACGATGGAGTCCAGACCAACAAACGCAAGAAACGAGTCTTACGATCTCATCAAGCGACCAAGGGCGAAACTTTCCGATCGCAACCGTTTATGCGTCTGGGAATCCCTCTCTTCTTCTCTATTCATATGGAATACGAACGATACACGGACACACAGAGCAAGATCCGAGAGCGTGGAATCTTCACCATCACTGTCTCCAAGAACGAACGCCAAGATCTCCATCACTATTCACGATTCCGTTATGAGTCCGACGAACAATGGCTCACCGAAAAAGCAGAACTCAAAAACATCTTCATCAACGGCGGACTCGGCTACTCACTGTGGGGTCGCCCCTCTAAAAAACGATTCAACTGGATCCTCCCACTCTCAATTAAACACTAAAACGACTACCTTCTCTTCTATCATCATCTTTGGCTTCTCTTCCTTTATTTTTTTCGGCTTTTTCGGCTCTTTCACCCTCTTCTCACGAACCTTTCTCGGTTTTTTTACTTTTTTCTCCTGATCCATCTATACGGGTCGGAGAAGATATTTACCACAAACTAAACTCACGGGACAAGGCTCGTCACCGTTTGATCGGCAGTTAATCCACGGCGTTTCTCTTCCTCTTCTACGAAATCGTGGAACTGTTTCAAATCCATTCCCTTTAACATTTTGAGCGTCCGTAGGACACACCAACGACCACAGTCATTTACACCATTGGCTTCCTTTTGATACTTGGTTTTGTTATAAACAATCTCGTCGGGTGAATTATCAAACAGCATAGATAGCATCGGTTTCCCCGCACCGAGTTGTTCCCGACGCTCCAACGGAGTCCAAGTCAGTGGGGCATCCACATAACCACCATACGAATCAAAGTATTCCGCTATACCATCCTTGGGGCGACTCACTACCGTCCAATGACCCTTATTTGGTGAATCTTCGTATAAGAGAAAGGAAAAAGATTTAGGGTTCGGAAGCAGATCGTGTAATGTTGGATACTTACTCAACTCGGAATACCGAAGAATTAAGGCATTCGGCAGGTAATCTCTTATATCACCATCCGATAATGGGACAGCCATTTCTTTTACAATCTTTCCAGACATCTTTATTAATATGCGATATTTTATTCTCTCCTCTATAATAAATGACGACGTGGAATATTCCGTTACAGTTAAACAATCTCCAAGCCGAGATTAGTCATCAACAGGCGATCGGCTTAACAAACCCTCTCAATACCAACATCCAAGCGAATGGGTTCTATTCATCGGGAGCATCCGCCCCTCCTGCGGGAACGGCTTCTATTGTGTTAGGTGGAGGACAACAGTTTCTGGTTGAAACCACCGATCTAACCCCACAACTATCCGTGAATAATTCAGGCGTTCAACTTGGATTACAAGGGACAGGTTATACGGTTACCGCTCCCACAGTTACCAATTCAGCAGACTCTTCACAGCAAGTCGCTACGACTGCTTTCGTTCAATCCGCCATCGGTTCGGGTCAATACGACGTGTTGTCCGTTTCTACCACTCTTTCAGGTCTTACTCCACAAACCGCTACCAAAGGTAATGTTGTAATCGGTGGAACACTTAATCCCGCTTCGGGTGGAACGGGTGTGACGACGGCAACAGGCTACCTGTATGGTAATGGAACAAGTGCGATGACTTCCAGCACGACCATTCCTACTACCGCTCTTTCTGGAACGATCACCAACGCTCAACTGGCGAACTCTACCATTTCAGGCGTAGCCTTGGGTGGAAACCTTGCTAACCTCACGATTGGTTCAGGTCTTACAGGCACTTCTTCTACTTATAACGGTTCAACTGCCGATACGATTAGCATCCCCACTTCGGGTGTAACGGCTGGTTCGTATAACACAGCAAACATTACCGTCAATTCCCAAGGCATCATTACCTCTGCTTCCACGGGAGCGGGTGGTGTGACCTCCTTCTCGGCGGGAACAACGGGTCTAACCCCTAACACCGCCACAGGTGGTGCGATTACTCTTGGTGGAACTCTTGCGGTGGCGAATGGTGGTACGGGAGTCACGACCAGCACAGGAACAGGATCAACTGTTTTATCCGCAAGTCCTGCTCTGACGGGTGTGCCTACCGCACCCACTGCTACAACGGGAACAAACACGACGCAGTTGGCGACCACTGCGTTTGTTAGTAATGCGTTGGGTTCAACGACGGCGTTTGTTCCACCTGCGGTGACGACTTATACCAGTGGTTCAGGCACATATACTGTTCCCGCCAATGCCCTCTATCTTACCGTTGAGATGGTAGGTGGTGGTGGTGGCGGTGGGGGTAGTGGTGGTGGTAACCTTCCATTACAAGGAGGCACAGGAGGCACAACCACCTTCGGAACATCGCTTCTCACCTGTAATGGAGGAGGAGGTGGAGCATACGGTACGCCATCTATATTGGGTGGAACAGCAACCATTTCTTCACCAGCCGTGGGAACAACCATTCAAGGAGGAGCAAGTGGTAGTGGTTCAACCAATATTTCAGGCTACATTGGAGGTCAAGCAGGAGGCACTTCCTTTTTTGGTGGTGGTGGTGGCGGTGGTAATAATTCCGCAGGAACAGCAGGAGCGTCTAATACAGGAGCAGGTGGTGGTTCAGCAGGAACAAATAGTGGAGGCGGAACCAACACAGGAGCAGGTGGTTCGGCTGGTGGTTCCATTACTGCTGTTATTCCTAACCCCTTATCCGCCACGTATTCTTATTCAGTAGGAGCAGGAGGTGCGGGTGGTTCGGCAGGAACAAGTGGATACGCAGGAGGTGCGGGTGGTTCAGGTGTGATTATCATCACTGCCTACTTCTCGGCGATCACCCAGACCCTCTCGCAGATTAACTCTACCGTTACCGCACAGACTGGAAATGTTAATTATTATCCAGTATTCGTATCAGGAGATACAACGGGTTCTTATCCCGTTCAAGTAGATGGAGGAGGTAAATTATATTATAATCCATCTACTGGTGTGTTATCTTCATCTTCATTACAATCCATAGCATCATCTGCCTTTGCGGTTATTAATTCAACCGCAACAGGACAGCCTCGTTATTTAGATCTTGCTAATAGTGCTGATAGTTCAAACTCATATATCTATTGTGCTGGTAATAGTATGGGTATCGTTCAAGCGGATTCAACAATTAATTCTACCTTGTATTTTTCAACACAAAATGTTGAAGCGATGCGTATAAATGGATACAGAAATATATTAATGGGGACAATAACCGATGTGGGTGCTAAATTGGGCGTTTTTAGTGCTGGTCTTATCGGTCAATTCACCGATAATAATTCTGTAAAAGCCACTCCTGTAATTCAAGCATCTGCGTATGCTACTGCTTCTACTTCGTGGTATGCGTTTGTAGCACAATCGGGCAATGGTTCGGCTGTCTCTGCGAATACCTGTTTCATTTATGGTAACGGCAACATTGTGAATACGAACAATTCGTATGGTGTGATATCTGACCGCAAATTAAAGCACAAAATCCGTGACTGTAATTCACAATGGGATGATGTGAAGAAACTTGGTAAAGCAATGACGAAATACACTCTAACAGCCGATCCAGAACAGAAGGAACACATTGGTTGGGTCGCCCAAGATGTAGAACAGATCTCCGCAGGAGCAACCTTTACCCATAACGATTTTGATATTGAAACGAACGAACCAACAGGTGACACCACGAAGGGAGTCGTTTCGTCTATCATCTATATGAAAGCCATCAAGGCTCTATCAGAGGCGATGGATCGCATTGAGGCGTTGGAAGCAAGACTCGCCAAAGCAGGATTATAATCTCAAATAAAAAATCTTTACCTAATAATAAAGAAATGAGTCTGAACTTTGATAGAGTCGGTCGTTTCCTTGCGAAACTGGAAGGAGGCAGATACGACAAGAAGATTGTTAGTGTATCATCCGAGGTGAATGATGACGCAAAAGAAGATGATTACACCAAGCCTTTTAAACAACTGAATGTGGATGGGAAGTTTCAACAAGTTCCCGATCCCGACACTGAACGACAGATTCTTTACATTACAGGAGCATCTGGTTCGGGCAAATCAACCTACACACGCAACTACATCAAACAATACAAGAAGATGTTCCCCAAACGACAGGTCTATCTCTTCTCCCATTTGAAAGAAGATGAATCCCTTGATGAAGTCAATCCACAACGAATCGCCATTGATGAATCATTGGTGTCTGAACCGATTCCTGTGGAAGAGTTTGCGAACTCGGTTGTCATCTTTGACGACATTGATGTGATTTCCGATAAGAAACAACGAGAAGCCGTTTATAACATTCTGAATCAGATCTTGGAAACGGGTCGTCACTTTAACATTACCTGTATCATTACCAATCACCTTCCCACCGCAGGAAAGGATACTCGTCGTGTTCTAAACGAGTGTCACTCGGTGACGTATTTCCCTCACAGTGGTTCAGCGAAAGCATTAAAGTATCTTCTGACCGAGTATCTTGGGTTGGATAAGAACAGTATGAAGAAGATTAAGGGATTGAAGAGCCGATGGGCGACGATCTTCAAGAACTATCCGAATGTATGTATGACCGAAAGCGATATATGGTTGCTGTGCGAAGACGACGATGATTAATTTTATTGACTATAAATAAATGGAACAAGAACCGATTCAGATCTCGCCCGAACTCTATCAAAAAGCCGTGGAAGGGTGGCGTAGTATGATTGCTACTTTATACGATATGGGTGAGGATTATGTCGCATTAGCATTAGACACTCCCGCAGGATGGGAAAGTTTTAATGTGGGATTCTTTGATCGGTATTTGGGGTTTCCGCAACGAGATCACCCGAGCGACTTCTATGCGATGGGATGGAGTCAAGGAGAACGACTCGGGCAAACTACGCAGGACGACAGCGTTACTCCTGTTTCTACCGAGGAACAACCAGAGGACGACAATCCAGACGATGAACCAAAGGGTTCTTTCCTACGACCCCCTCGTGAATACTGAATGGAGGAATGGAGGATATGGAGGATTATTCTAACTTTGACAAAAAAAAGTCAAGAGATCCAGACCATCCTCTTTTTCCAACGGAAACCGTTCAGTATCCTCCACACCCTCCATCCTTCCAAATAAAAAATTGAAATCCAAAACGGACGATAATAAAATTGACGACAGAAAAGATTATATCTTTAAGTTAATAAACCCAATACCCAACGATCCAAGAGAATGAATACCCACAAGGCAATTACGATGCGTGAGACCCTCCTTTCCAAGAAGGACGATAAGTGGATGGAATCCTACTTCCAAGCGACCTACACGAAAGCAGAAGACGACGAGAAGAACTGCCGTGTTGCTCCGTCGGCTACGCACGGCAACGGCGTGTTTGCGACACGAGACTTTAAGAAGGGCGATCGGATCACCCTGTATCCCGCCCACTTTGTGGTATGGGAGACAAAGAAAGGACAACTGGTGGCGACCCCC
>Ga0214167_1000824_pt1 | contig 13740 bp, 10 predicted proteins | sample TroBogypolimnion_45_FD_153006 | JGI IMG/M metagenome (GOLD analysis project Ga0214167, IMG submission 153006) | Freshwater microbial communities from Trout Bog Lake, WI - Practice 18AUG2009 hypolimnion v3 | ecosystem: Environmental > Aquatic > Freshwater > Lake > Hypolimnion/Profundal zone ... | reverse complement strand
TACAGTGAGTTGTAGGCCGGAATAAGGCTTTACGAGCGTAAGCGAGTAAAGCGTTTCCGGCATTGGCACACTGCAAGTTTCTTATAGGCATGGAAACTTCAAAAGCAAGGTACAAAAATCATAAGCGCGTCCACCCAAAAGCTTAACGATGAGTGATGATGGCTTAGTAAACTAGATAAGTGATCTTGAAGATACTACCAATTACCGTTTTTGCCATGTTCTTCTATGAATTTACTAAATTCAGTGGGTTCTTTGTATATTTCAAAGGTGAATTTTTCAGCTGGATCATTAGGTGATTCAAATTGCACGACTTCAATTTCAAATTCGGTAGCTTCAGTTAATAATTCGCCATCTTCATCATATTCAGCGTTAATGCCATAACAATCACCGTATACGCCCATCATTAGGTTGTCATAGATGCAGAAGTATTGTTCATCATCAGATTCATATTCTTGATCAGGTGACCATGCGGCAACGGTTGTAGGGTGAAGTTGCTTGAAGCTGATAGCTATTTCAATTTTTTGTTTATCTTTAATCATTTCTATGATGTGGTGGGTTTTAAGCGGCTTTAAACTAGGAGCACTTTCAATGTTCGGGAACTATCAGTGTCTAGTTTTCGATAAACTTCTTTCAGTCTCGTGTTTTTTGCGTATAGGGTCGGGTAGACCGTAGCTAACTCTAGGCTATTAAGGCTTCAAAACACCTCGGATAATATCAACAATTTTGTGTATATCTTCATCACTTAGGAATGGGCAAATGGGCAGTGAAAAACAAGTTGTTGATACATGTTCGGTAACGGGTAAGCTAATATCAGCACATTCTTCTTTAAAGACATTTTGCTGATGCAAGGGGACGGGGTAATAAACAGCACAGCCTATTTGATGATCTTGTAAGGCTTGCATAATGGCGTCACGGCGATCAGATAATAAAGTGTATTGATGATAAACGTGTACACCTAAACCATCTTCATAAGGCGTAATCAATGGTAAATCGGCCATGAGTTCCGAATACAAATGAGCGACATGACGACGACCTTGATTGTACTGATCGATACGTTTTAATTTGGCTCGTAAGATAACCGCCTGCATTTCATCAAGACGACTGTTATAACCAATCACATCATGGTAATAACGAACATTTGAACCATGATTACGTAATTGCTTAATTTTAGCCGCTGTTTCATCAGAGTTAGTCACGACTAAACCGCCATCACCAAAGGCACCTAAATTTTTGCTGGGAAAAAAGCTGTAGCCTCCCGCATGACCGATAGCACCGGTTTGTTTGCCATTAATGCTAGCACCAAAGGACTGACAGGCATCTTCAATTAATTTTAATTGATATTGTTCGCAAAGCTGCAAAATCTCAGTCATGTCGGCTGGCTGTCCAAACAGATGCACAGGCATAATAGCTTTGGTTTTAGAGGTAATTGCACTCTCTATGGCTTCTGGTGAAATATTGAAAGTCCTAGGATCAATGTCAACAAAAACAGGAATAGCGCCTACGTATTTTATAGCTTCAGCCGTAGCTATAAAGGTAAATGCGCTGGTAATGACTTCATCACCCGCACCAATACCCTCGGCAATTAAGGCTAAATGTAAAGCATCAGTGCCAGAGGCAACACCAATAGCATGTTTAACACCTAGATAAGACGCGGCTTCTTTTTCGAAAGCTTGTACATTGGGGCCTAAAATAAAAGCACAATTTTCTATAGTTTCAGCTAAGCCGCGCTCAACCTCATCTTTAATTTCAACATATTGAGCTTTCAGATTTACCATCGGTATCATGTTTTATTGCCTTATATCTTTTAGGTAGACGGGTCTCTACGAATGATTATGAAACTCTAAAATAGAGTTTGTTATTAACTTAATATTTTAAAAGGGCTTATGCAATACGCCCCTACGGACATCATCACAATAATATCGTTCTTATGTGTGAATAATTCAAAGCTAACTATTTATCACCTAGCAACTCGGTAATTTGGATTGCGGTTGCTAAGGCTCGCCGGCCAGCTTCTCCCGATACTAGAGGGGGGTGACCTGTTTGAATACAGTTTATAAAATGTTTTATTTCTTCAAGCAAAGCATCGCCGCCTTCGAAAACAGATTCTTCTGTTTCTATTTCAGGGATACCTGGAAACATTTCTTTGCTACCGGTGCGGTATTTGCTTAATACTCGATTTTGGAAGTCGACAGAAATATAGGAACTCGGCCTAAATAAGCGCATTTTACGTTCAAGCTTCATGCTAATACGGCTAGCAGTAACATTGGCTACGCAGCCATTTTTAAAGAGTATTCTAGCATTTGCAATATCAGTGCCTTGAGTTAAAACCGCAGTGCCACTGGCATCAATACGTTCTACTTCAGAATCAACTAAGGCTAAAATAATATCAATGTCGTGAATCATTAAATCTAAAACAACACTGACATCATTAGCGCGAGGATTAAAAGGTGATAAACGATGTGACTCTATAAACAGCGGCTTTTCATCTTTATCTAAACCTAAAACGGCTGAATTAAAACGCTCTAAATGACCGACTTGCAAAATAAGATTTTTAGCCTTGGCAATGGCGATTAATTCATCGGCTTCGGCAACGGTCACGGTAATGGGTTTTTCAACCAAGACATGAACGCCGGCATTTAAAAAGTCTTTAGAGACTTGATGGTGAAGAGTTGTTGGCACCACAATGCTGACTGCATCAACCTGACCTAACAGTGCTTGATAATCGGTTAAGGCTTGGGCATTGTGTTTGTCTGCAACCGCTTTGGCAGCGGCTTCATTAATATCAACTACAGCGACCAATTCACAATCGGCTAATGAGGCATATTTTTCAGCATGAAACTTACCTAAATAGCCGGTACCAATAACTGCACATTTTAATTTCTTCATTTACTTTGGATATTTAATTTAACTTAAGCCGAACAGCATTCTAAAACACTAAGGGTATTAGTCGCGCATTGTCCGGTGATCATGGCTAGGTATTGTAATCGATCAAGAATTATTCATAAAATTTATGTGCTTTATCCAGCGTAAGCGATTGGCGTTAGTGACAACTGTTACAGAAGATAAGGCCATAGCTGCACCTGCAATCATCGGGTTTAATAAAATACCAAACCAAGGATACAGCAAGCCTGCAGCTACAGGAATGCTAATGCAGTTGTAGAAAAAAGCCCCGATTAGGTTTTGTTTAATATTAATAACCGTGGCTTTTGACAAGGAAATGATTTCGGGAATTTTTAACAATGAGCCTTGCAATATGACGATATCGGCGCTCTCAATGGCGACATCGGTTCCTGTACCTATTGCTATGCCAACATTAGCCTGAGCTAATGCCGGTGCATCATTGATACCATCTCCGACCATGCCGACGATTTCGCCTTGTTGTTGTAATTCCATTACTACAGCAGCCTTATCTTGAGGTAGTACTTGAGCTCTAACTTCTGAAATGCCCGCTTGTTTAGCAATAGCATGAGCTGTTATTTGATTATCGCCCGTCACCATAATAATGCGTAAGCCCAGATTTTTAAGGTGTTGTACTGCAAGAGCCGAGTCTTTCTTGATAGGATCCGAGACTGTAATAATGCCGACGATTTTATCATTGACGGCAAGCAACATTGGCGTTTGCCCTAGAGCCGATAATTTTTCTAAGTTATTATTATAACGACTAAATTTGATGCCTTTAGTCTCCATCAAGGCTTTATTGCCGAAGACTATTTGTTGATCCTTAATCGTTGCAGTCACTCCAAAGCCTGGTATTGCTTCAAAGTTGTGGGCTTTATCTAAGGGCAGTTGTTTAGAGGCTGCAGTTGCTAAAATAGCGGCAGCTAAAGGATGTTCAGAGCCAGATTCTATACTTGCAGCCCATTGTAAGATTTGATCTTCACTATAATCTTCGAGAGCGACTAGGCTTGAAACGCTGGGCTTGCCTTCGGTTACTGTGCCAGTTTTGTCGAGAATTAAGCAACTTAATTTTCCTGCAGTTTGTAACGCATCACCTTTACGAATTAAGATGCCGGATTGTGCGGCTCTACCCACCGCAACCATCACAGAAATAGGCGTTGCCAAGCCTAAGGCGCAGGGACAAGCAATCACCAATACCGTCATTGAGGTGACAAAAGCATAGCCTAGAGAAGGTTCGGGGCCAAAAGTAAACCACATCAGGAAGGTTAGGGCAGAAATAACCAGAACTGCTGGTACAAAGACACTAGAGATTTTATCCGCCAAGCGCGCTATTTCAGGTTTGCTGTTTTGGGCTAGTCTTACACTGGCAACAATTTGTGCTAATGCGGTATCGTGGCCTATACGGGTTGCTTTAAATAGAAAGCTGCCTGTCTGATTGATACTGCCTGCTACCACTTCAGAGCCAATGGTTTTTTCTACGGGTAGGGCTTCGCCCGTCAACATGGCTTCATTAACGCTAGAATGGCCTTCGATCAAGATGCCGTCTACTGCAATCTTTTCACCAGGTCTGACGCGTAAAATATCACCTAAACCAACTTGTTCGATGGGAATGTCTATTTCTTCTGCATTTCGAATAACGCGAGCCGTGCGGGGTTGTAAGCCGATTAGTTGTCGAATAGCGCTCGAGGTTTTACCTCTAGCCAAAGTTTCTAAGCCAGAACCTAGATTAATAAAAGCTAAGATGACCACAGCCGCTTCAAAATAAGCGTGTTTAGCTAAAGCAGGTAAAGTGTCGGCGTAATCGATCACTATGCAGGAATACAGCCATGCTGAACCTGTACCTAATGCAATTAAAGTGTCCATATTGGCTTGTCTTAAGCTAAGTGACTTGATAGCGCCACTGTAAAAATGCCAGCCAGAATAAATGAGTATCGCTAGGGTAAGAACAGCAATTTCTGGCCATAGCCATAGGCCAGCAGTTGAGCCGATTTCGGGTAGCCAGCTAAAATGTTCAGCGGCCATTAATAACGCACCAAAAGCGCCTGCGACAGAGGCCTTTTTCATTAATGTTTGATAGCGTTGTAATTCTTGCTGTTCTTGCTCTACGGGATCTTCAAAGCCTTCCATCACCGCAGCATCAAAACCAGCCTCTTTAGCAGCTTGCTTTAAAGCTTCTGGGTCTGCTGGACCTTGAATGGTCGCAGTATGATCAGCAAAATTAACGCTGACTGCGCTAACGCCCTCGACTGCCGTCAAAGCACCTTCAATAGCACTAACACAGCCCGCACAGCGCATACCTAAAATAGATAGACGTATCTCAGTAGCAGTCTCTTCTGAACTCATGGCTTTTACCTAGCTGCTGTTTTTTGATGAGATTTATACCTCAAAACCTGCGTTTAAAATGGCAGTTTTGAGGGTAGCAATGTCAGTCAGTTCATTATTGTATTCAATACTAACTTCATTGTTCTTAGCCGATGCGCTGACTGAAATTACACCTGGGATGACTTTAAGCTTTTCAGTCACATTGGTCTCGCAGCCACCACATTTCATACCGGTAACGGTTAATGTTTGAGATTCAATCATATTTAATTCCTCCGCCAAATTAGGCTTGATTATAGGCTTCAGATAAATAATTTCCAAAACATTAGCTAACATTAGGTAAGTAGGAGCGACAAATTCGCCGCGTTTCATCAGTTGTAGGCCGGAATAAGACTTTACTAGCGTAAGCGAGTAAAGCGTTTCCGGCAGACATATCGATCGAATCGCCGGAAACGCCACCACGCGCTACACTTGGGTGGTCTTATTGCACCTACCGCGTTATTATCGTTAAAAGCCCAAATAGGATATAGTGCTACAAAAAGCATGGCTCTATGTTATAAAAATTATCGACCCATTATTAATCATGTCCAAACTAAATCCTCAACAACAAACGGCGGTTAAAGCCATAGATCAGCCCTTATTAGTGCTTGCTGGTGCGGGTAGTGGTAAAACGCGTGTTATCACCGAAAAAATCGCTTACCTCATAAAGCAGGGCTTACCTGCGCGACATATTGCGGCCTTAACCTTTACCAATAAAGCCGCACGAGAAATGAAAAGTCGAGTCTCTAAGCTAATAGATAGTTCTGAAACTCGAGGTTTGCGTGTATCTACTTTTCATTCTTTAGGCTTGGATATATTACGTAAGGAACATAAAGTCTTAGCTTATAAAGCCGCCATTACCTTGTTTGATGAACAAGATAAACAAACTTTATTAAAGAGTTTGATTAATTATGGCGCAAAAGATTGTGATATCGACAATATTGATCGCTATGCTCAACAAATCGGGCAATGGAAAAATGCTTTTGTCACACCTGAGCAGGCGCTAACATCGTCAAGCCCCGATCAATATCCTATAGCTGGCTTATACCAAGAATATACCCGTAGTCTTAAAGCCTATAATGCGGTGGATTTTGATGATCTCATTCTATTGCCAGTATTGCTGTTCCAGCAACATCGTGAAGTCTTAGAAAAATGGCAGAATAAGATTCGTTATTTATTGGTCGATGAATATCAAGATACTAATATCACCCAATACCAGTTAATTAAATTGCTTGCAGGTAGCTTAGGACGCTTTACCGTGGTCGGTGATGATGATCAATCTATTTATGCTTGGCGTGGTGCGCAGCCTGAGAACTTAGTGCAACTTCAAAAAGATTACACACGATTACAGGTTATCAAACTAGAGCAAAATTATCGATCCACAGGTCGCATCCTTAAAGTGGCCAATCACTTGATCGCCAATAATCCTCATGTATTTGAAAAACGTCTATGGAGTGAGCTGGGTTATGGTGATGCTCTACGCGTGTTAAGCCATAAAAATGATCAAGTTGAAGCGCAGCAAGTCGTGTCTGAAATTGTCCATCATAAATTTAAAAACGGTGGCCGCTATCAAGATTATGCGATTTTATATCGTGGTAATCATCAATCAAGATTGTTCGAGCAAGGCCTTAGAGAAAATAATGTCCCTTATTTAATTAGCGGTAGCACATCGTTTTTTAATAATGCAGAAATTAAAGACATACTCGCTTATTTGCGACTTTTTGTTAATCAAGATGATGATGCCGCTTATTTACGTATCATCAACACGCCCAGACGTGAAATTGGCCCGACTACTTTAGAAAAGTTAGGCATGTATGCCAATGAACGCCATATTAGTTTATTTGCTGCCAGTGTTGAGATGGGCTTAAAGCTTAAGATCTCTGAAAAATCGATACTCAGATTACAAAAGTTTTATGATTGGGTGCGGGAGACGGCTGTGCAAATTGAACGTGGCGATACTTTTGAAGTGATCGAGCAGGTGATTAATCACATCAATTACGAGCAGTATTTAAAAGAAAATAGTAAAAGTAGCGAATCGGCGGCGCGAAAAATGAAGAACGTGAATGAGTTGATTGAATGGCTCAAACGCATCGCTGATAAAGATACCGATGTTCAAAAAAACTTAGCTGAAATTGTCTCTAAAATTATGCTGATGGACATTATGGAGCGTAATCAAGAAGAAGAAACGACCGATCAAGTAAGCTTAATGACCTTACATGCGGCAAAAGGCTTAGAGTTCCCGCATGTATTTCTCATTGGCATAGAAGAAAATATCCTGCCTCATCAAAGCAGTATAGAAGCCGATAATATTGAAGAAGAAAGGCGCTTAGCCTATGTAGGTATTACTCGTGCACAGCGCACCTGTACCTTTAGTTACTGCACGCATCGCAAACGCTACGGTGAAATTGCTGAGTGTGAACCTAGTCGATTTTTAAATGAATTGCCAGCCGATGATTTGGAATGGGTTAATAAAAAACAACTCACGCCAGAAGTCATTAAAGAGCGAGGCAAGGCCAATCTGGCCAATTTAAAAACGATGTTATCTTAATGATTGATATGACTCTGTGAATAAACTTGTAGGGTGTATTGCATACGCCCCTACCGATCATAATCAACTACATGCTGATTTTAGGAGTCAAAACTCATGAGTTTTGCTTCCACCGAGAGCTACCAAAACACATATTACATGTGTCGGGTTAGCGATAGCCTAACCCGACATGATGTACCGATCATCACCACAATATTATGATTCCTGCTAGCAACTTAGGTAGCACAAATGCTAAGCTTCGGCTTACGCCCTGAGCCTGAGTTCAGGATAGTCTAATTCCCCTAAAGCTGAATGTTATGTATGCTAAAAACATCTGAAAATACCCTAGATCCAGCCAACTGGACTAGTTTTCGTCAACAAGGCCATGATATGCTCGATGGTATGTTTGATTACCTTGAGCAATTACGTGAACAACCTGTTTGGCAAAGCTTATCAACTGAACAGCGTGAGGTTTTTCAAAAACCTTTATCCACTCAGGCTAGCGACCTTACTGAAGTCTATACTAACTTCATGGAAACTATAGTGCCCTATGCGGTAGGTAATACTCATCCAGGTTTTATGGGTTGGGTACACGGAGGTGGAACGCCAGTAGGTATGTTGGCAGAAATGTTGGCGGCAGGTCTTAATGCTAATGTGGGTGGACGAGATCAAGCGCCAATTGAACTTGAAAAACAACTACTACGCTGGGTTATTTCGTTATTTTCTTTTCCAGAAACAGCAAGCGGACTATTTGTGACCGGTACTTCTATGGCTAATTTTATTAGCGTATTAGTTGCTCGTACCGCCTGCTTAGGAAAAGCTATCCGAAAACAAGGCTTAGGCAATTCAGAGCAACAGTTAGTCGCTTATACCTCGTCTAGTGCCCATATTAGCATTGCCCAAGCTATGGACATGGCAGGTATAGGCAGTGATGCTTTACGGTTGATTCCAACTAATGAAAATTACCAAATGGATGTGATCGCCTTAGCTCAGGCCATTAGTGCTGATAAAAAAGCGGGGCTTACACCTTTCTTTATAGCCGCAACAGTAGGTAGTGTTGATGTGGGTGCTATTGATCCTTTGTCAGCCATTGCAGACCTAGCAAGTTTAGAAAATCTTTGGTTTCACGTTGATGGTGCTTACGGTGCTTTGGCGATATTAGCGCCTGAATTAGCTCCGCGCTTGCAAGGCATAGAGCGAGCCGATTCTATCGCTTTTGATTTTCATAAATGGGGGCAGGTGCCTTATGATGCGGGCTTTATATTGGTCAGAAATGGTGACTATCAATTAGATACTTTTGCATCGCCAGCGTCTTATTTAAGTCGAGAAGCGCGTGGCTTATCGGCCGGATCACCTTGGCCATGTGACTTAGGTCCTGATCTATCTCGAGGCTTTAGAGCACTTAAAACTTGGTTTACCCTAAAAGTTTATGGTCAAGAAAAGCTAGGACAGGTCATTGCAAATACCTGTGTTTTAGCGCAAATCCTAAAACAGCGTATAGAGCAGCATCCACAACTAGAGCTCTTAGCCCCTGTAGAGCTTAATATCGTTTGCTTTCGCTATCGCTGCGAAAATCCTAATCCTATTAACGCAGAAATTGTCATTGCCTTGCAAGAATCGGGCATTGTGGCACCTTCAACCACCACGCTACATGGGCAGTTTGCGATTCGTGCGGCTATTTTTAATCATCGAACTACCGTGAGTGATATTGATGCCTTGGTTGAGGCTACGGTAAGTTTTGGTAAAGGTTTGATAGTATCTGGTTAGCAAATTTTAAGCATCGTAGGGGCGTATTGCATACGCCCTTTTAAAAAGGTTCTCGCAATCATCAATTTATAATCTTGAATGTTAAATAGATGGGCGTATTCAATACGCCCCTACGAGCCATCAGTCAGGTTAGCGATAGCGACCTCATTTACGCCAGTTCGTAAATAGTATTGCCTCGTAGCTTAAAAAGATCTGCAGCATGAAGTAAGCTTTCTGAATGTCCTGAGAACAACAGACCATGGGGTTCTAGCATAGGCACAAAACGTTTTAGGATTTTATATTGAGTGTCTTTGTCGAAATAGATCATCACATTGCGGCAAAAAATAGCATCGAATGGTCCTTCGATAGGCCATTGTTCATCGAGTAAATTCAGGGTCTGAAAACTAATCATATCTCGTAATTCCTTACGTATCTGAACTAAGCCGCTGTTTTTACCTGCACCTTTTAAAAAGAAACGTTTGAGTGTTTCCTTGGGTATCTTCTCTACGCGTTCTAATGAATAAACGCCGGCTCTAGCTTTAGCCAATACATTGGTATCTATATCGGTGGCAATAATTTCTACAGGAGGTGTGTAGCTTTCAAAAGCATCGATTAGGGTCATTGCTATGGTGTAAGGTTCCTCGCCCGTAGAAGCTGCTGAGCACCATAAGCGAAATGGTTTTTTTTCTAAAGCTAAGACATGGTCGTGTAGTAAAGGGAAGTGATGAGGTTCGCGAAAAAATGAAGTCAGGTTGGTGGTTAGTGAATTTATAAACGCTTCCCACTCATTGCTTTGGTCTTGATCTTGATCTTGTTCGACTAATTCCAGATATTCTTGGAATGATGAGATGCCGGTGGCACGCAATCGACGGCTTAGTCGGCTATAGACCATGATCTTTTTGCTATTGTTGAGTTTAATGCCGCTATGTTGATATAGCAGGGTACGCACACGCTCAAATTCAGCTTGAGTAAATACGTATTGCGTTTGCTCTGGGTCTATACTCATATCAACATTAATATCTAGGTTAAATTTGTTCTGTGGCTAGCTTATTGAATCGTTACAGAATTGTGACATTAATTCTAGCAAAGCAATAGCTATTATGGAATTTGAATATTCTTTTTTTTCATGAGGTTATTTAGTATAATCAAAGCTCCCTCGATAAATTGCCTATCAATATGGACTTAAATTACCGTTTAGAAGCAACCATTGAAGCCTTGCAAAAAGAGACAGAAATTTATCTCAAAGACTCACTCAAATTACAAGTGGTTTCAAGTCAAAAAACAATCGAAACTTTAGAAACAATTGAAATGCGTGATATGACTGTCATTATCGTGCTGAATGGTGCTATTGGTTTTTCGATTGCTTTTAGTTTTAATCGTGCCCTAAGTGCGGAGATATTGAAAATCGAGATGTCTGCTTATGGACTCGCTATTAAAGAAAGTGAATATGTCTTGTATATTCAATCGGCCATTGCAGAAATGGTTAATATCATCATTGGCAGGTCTTGCACTCTGTTACAAGAAGAAGGCAAGTTAATCAATATTACTACGCCAATGGTCATCGAAAAGACCGGTAAATTGCATCGTCCAAAAGATGCCTCCTTTTCTCAACTAACTATCAAAACTAATTATGGTGAATTCGATGTCAATTGTATTGCGCCGTCAATAATTTTTGATAAAAACTCAGCTAATAATCTTCAAGGAGATAGATAAAGTTATGGCGTCATTGAATGTACTTGTTATAGATGATTCACCTATGACTATAAAAATAATGGAAGCAACCCTTGATCAGTTAGGTCATATAGTCGTTGCTTCTGAGTTGAATGGCACAAATGCATTGGAAACTTATCGCGCTTTTAGTCCAGATTTAGTAACTATGGATATCGTTATGCCAGAAGTTGATGGTATTGAAGCGACCAAACGAATATTAGCAGAATTTCCTGATGCAAGAATTGTCATGGTTACTTCGCATGGTCAAGAAATGATAGTACAAGATGCCATGAACGCCGGTGCCCGGGGTTATGTTACCAAGCCTATAACTACAGATGCACTTGAGAAACAGATCAAGCTTGCGATGCAAAGTAACGACTAGTTGCTGGTAGGGGCGTATTGCATACGCCCTTTTAAAAAAGCTCCATTGCAATCATCAATCTATAATTTGGTAGTTAAATTGATGGGCGTAAGCATTACGCCCCTACAGTTGTTGATAGTCGGTAGGGGCGTATTGCATACGCCCTTTTAAAAAAGCTCCATTGCAATCATCAATCTATAATTTGGTAGTTAGATTGATGGGCGTAAGCATTACGCCCCTACAGTTGTTGATAGTTGGTAGGGGCGTATTGCATACGCCCTTTTAAAAAAGCTCCATTGCAATCATCAATCTATAATTTGGTAGTTAGATTGATGGGTGTAAGCATTACGCCCTTACAATAGTAATCATTAATCTACCCTAAGAATGTTACATGATACATAGCCGCAAACATTACACCTCTAAGCAAGCCTTACGGAGCCCTTAGCGAACCTTGCCGAGTGCTCATGAGGTCTTGCTGAGGCTTTGGGTACTCTGCAGAATGCTCGGCTAGCTTTGGCGAGTATTCCTTAAAGCTTGCCGAACGCTCAGCACTGCTAGCTGAGCCTTCTTGAAGCTTGCGGAGCACTCGCAATCAGCTGATGAGAGTTTAGCAAGATTGCAAAAATACTAAGCAAGGTCTCATGAACACTCTGCAAGGTCTGAATAATCCTCAGCAAGATTGGAGTAACCCTTAGCAATGTTTGATTAATCTACAATAAGATCAATGTCATGCTTAGCAAGAGGCCGCTACAGTTGTAGGCCGGAATAAGACCATTCAAGCGTAGCGCGTGATGGCGTTTCCGGCGATTCGATCGATACGTCTGCCGGAAATGCTTTACTCGCTTACGCTAGTAAAGTCTTATTCCGGCCTACAATTACTCCGCAAGTAAGAGCGAAACCCATCATGGTGTGATGGGTTTCAGGTTTATCTACCCATATTACGTTCTGTTGTTCTTAAAATACAAAATCAACTGATGCACTAAATAAGTCGATGGCATTGTTGGTGTTTGCAAAAACTTTCGTTGTATTTGTGAATAAGCCAATACCCGTCCAAGCTTGACCATTTTTGGTGCTAGTGTCTATTCGATCCCATTGCACTTTAAGGTCTAGATTTTTATAAAAATCGTAGCGGACACCTAAGGTTTTGGTGTCTTGGTCCATGTAGTTAAATTGGCTTAATATTTCGGTAAGAAAATAATTATTAAGTGTTGCATTAGCACCTGTGCCACCGCTAAAGGTGGTTGGGCTGTTGTTCACACTGGCAGAATAAGTAACATAAGGGGTAAATTTACCAAAACGCGCACCACCAGAAACATAGCCTGCGGTCATGTCGATAACATTACTCTGTGTGGTTTGCTTATTGGCTACTTCACCGCTAATAAAATAATCACCATTATCCCAAGTGCCACCCAGCGCTAAAACCTGAAAATCACTATTGGTTAAGGACAAGTTTTGTTGTTGTTGGCAAAGCGCAGGATCATAAAGGTTATAGCCATAATAGGTATAATTTGGATCATTACAAGCAGGCGACAAATAAGGCGTTAATACAGATTTGATAAAACCAGGGTCGTAATAATTCATAGACAAATGTGTATAACTACCCCGTAAAGTAAAATCACTGTAGTTAGCATTAATATTGATGCCAGTCATGTTATTGCCGGTAAATGAGGCATTCGGAACTGTTGCCACTTTAGTATTGCCGTAATAGGGCTGTATTAGCCAACTGACTGGGCCGGTTTGTGGGCGATACATTAGATCCACACCTTCCATATGACTGGCTATGGGTACTAAAGAGTAAAGCTCTGAGGGTGGTCTTACCCAAGGATTGGCGTAAAACATATCCAGATAATCGGACAGCATGAAAAACGCGGGGCGTATGCGACCCGCACGTATATCTAAGTTAGACAGGATTTTGATTTTAGCAAAAGCTAACTGTAGTTCAGGTACATAAGTGTTATTAGCGTCCTGTTTGCTGACCGCTTGAGCAGTAAAACTTAAGCGATCGAGTGCCTTCCAATCCATTTGTAAACCTATTCGACTTTCTGGATTTAGGCTAAGGCTTTCTGTGCTGCCTGCACCCCGAGGTTGAGATAAGGGATTAGTGACAAAATCAGCATTGCCAGTGCTGTTATTAACGATG
>Ga0214167_1000815_pt1 | contig 13813 bp, 9 predicted proteins | sample TroBogypolimnion_45_FD_153006 | JGI IMG/M metagenome (GOLD analysis project Ga0214167, IMG submission 153006) | Freshwater microbial communities from Trout Bog Lake, WI - Practice 18AUG2009 hypolimnion v3 | ecosystem: Environmental > Aquatic > Freshwater > Lake > Hypolimnion/Profundal zone ... | reverse complement strand
AATAGTAGTAATGATATTCAGGGTGCTATTCAGATTAAAAAACTGATGGAGCAAAGCGCTACAGCAGTTGAAGCCGCTAAGCCAAAAGCAAGAACAGAAGCCGAACCTTCTAGAGAGCAGGCTCTCAACCGTGTTGATCCTATAACTGAAGCTAGAGAAATCCGCGATATGGAAAACAAAGCTAAGGCTTTGGATGACCAAATGAAAGCGGCTGCCGGTAAAAAACAAGCGCTAGAAAAAGATGGTGAGCTTACTCCTGCCGGTAAAAAATTAGCGGCAATTCAAGTTGAACGAGACCAGCTGCTGGCCGACGCTAAAAGACGTCAAGATGCCCTTAATGCCCAGAACCTCAGCGAAGGTTCTTCCAAACAAACTACTGCTGCAATAGCTAACGCGTTCCCTAAAAATGAAATGCACCCAGAAGTAATGGGTAAACTAGCTACACTAAAACGCCATGTTGGGGATAACTTAACATTACGTGGCGCTCTAATGGGGCTAAAACGCAAGTTAGATTTGGCTCGTGGCAAACGCAATCGTTCTACTGCTAATAGAGAAGAAGTTTCAGAAGTTATTGGTCAGATGCGTAATTTGGCTGAGCGTATTCAACATTTAGATAAAGATATTGATTTGCCAGTTGGGGAACATGTGCCAGGAAAAATAAGGGCATACCATGAGCTTCTCAATAGTGTAAGACGTACTCAGCGCAAACATTTAGAAACATACCTTGATTCTCTTAGCGCCCTGGCTAACCGTGACTATATTGGTGGCGATACTAAGCGCGCAAAAGTAACTAAGGGTGTGTTGGAAAACCGCGTGGCGCAAGTTGAAAAAGCTTTTTCTGATTCTTTAGTTGATGAAGTAGCTGCCCACCGCCATGTTGCGGGTAGTATGCCGCTAAATGAACAGCAAGTAAAAGAAGTTAAAGCTAAGTTCATGGAAGCTGTTGGCGATATTAAACGTTTAGCCACAGGTGAAATTGCATCCCCAGAAGCAGCACAAGCGGTTATTGCTGAACATATTGCTAACGTAACCCACGATGCCGTTTCTATTAAGAATCCAATAAGCAGATATACCCCTGAACTTAGAAAACAGTTTAATGGTGCTGATGAGCGTTCTACAGAAATTAAGTATCAAGAAGCGCGTATTAAAGAAGAACGCAGTAGCGAGAAACCCGACTTAGAAGTAATAGCTAAAGCCCAAGAAAAGATTGGTAAGCTGGTTAAGGAGTTGCGCACAGAAGAAGCACAACGTATGGCGGAAGAAGACCGCAAAGCTAAAGCCCCAGACGTATCTAATGTAGGTAACTTAGAACAACAAGATTTGTTTGGTAAAGAAAACCAAGAAAATACACAAGCAGCTAACGTTGAACGTATTGAACGCGCTATTAAAGAACAAGAAGATATTGTTAAGGAAGTAAATGCCTCTAAGTTCCCTGATTTAAAACGTGGATTCGAGGCTCAGAATAAAGCCGCCGAGTTACGCAAAGAACTAGAGCAAGCTAAAGAAAAGAAACCGCTAGCTAAACTAGAACCAATTGCTACAGTACGTGCAACAACATCTAACTTTATGCGCCTTGTAGAAACTCAAGGTAAAAAACTTAAAGCCGCTAAAGAAAAAGTTGCAGCTGAGCTAGATGCTTTAGAAAAGCAAGCAGAAGAACGTAAAGCTGCAACAGAGAAACGTGCTGCCGCCAAAATGGAAGCTACTGAGGAATCCATCGAAGAATTACGGCATCAAATCGATGCGCAGAAAAAGTTTGTTGAAGACGTCGCTAATGCAGACAAGTTAGTTAAAGGGCTTGTTAAACAAGCTAGTGGCTTATGGATATCAAAAAATTCTATTACGAAGCAAATAGAGAAGCTAAAAGCTAAGCGTGAAAAAGAAGAAGGTACATCACGCCACTACACAGAAGCTAAGTATGAGCTAGATAAACAGATTAAAGCTGTTAATAAAGAGCTGACAGAACGTTTAGCGGAAATCGACGACCTCCACGCTCGCGCCAACAAAATAAAAGAAGCAAACATTAAAACTGAACGCGCTATTCTTTCTAGCATGGAGCGTAAATATAAGCAAACGCCACAGGCTGCACTAGAGCGCCAGATTGAGCAGGCTAAAACAAATATTCGTGTTCAAGAAGCTGCGTTGCTTAAGTCCATAGAAGATAATGCAAAGCAAAATCGTGAAAACGAACAACGCCTACTAGAAGGTTTAGGCCTTCCAGGAACCAAAGTAACTGGCGATGTGGTTGGTTTGCGCGGTGAGTTAGTTACTTTACAGGCTAAACTTAAGACTGCTAAGGGTAAAAACCGCGATAAAGTTAAAGCGGCTATAGAAGAAAAAGAATCCGAAATTAAAGAAGCTGTTGCGCCCACTCAAACCGTAGAAGAAAAAACTGCATCTGATAGATTAGCCCTTGAAAAACAGCGTGAAAAAGATGTCGATTATTCTACACGTAGAAAAGCGCGTAATGAAGTTATTGCAGAAGCGAATCTACAAGGCGCTAAAGAACAAGCTAAAAAACAAAAAGCCAAGATTGATGGTGAAATTAAAGTTTTAGAAGAAAAGATTAAGAAAGTAAATACTCCGGAAGCTGCGGCTGAACGAGTAGTAGAAGCTAAAGCGTCTGTCGCTGAAACTCGCAGAAAACTGGCTCAAGAACGCAATCTACTTAAAGAAAAATACGAACGTACAGACAAAAAATCTGTGGCTGCGAGAACTAACTTTCTTCAAGAAGCTAATGCTATTACTGAAAAAATGAAAGCAGCTAAAGCTAAACCGTTAACAGCGGAAGAGGCTGCTGCAAAAATTAAGTCAGATATTGCGGTACTTAAAGCGAAGCGGGATAACGTAGAAGCTAAAGTTGAAGTAGAGCCAAAACAATCTGAAAGAGCTAAAGGCCCAGCAGTTCGTGTAGTACACTCACCTAAAATGTTTGAACGCGGCACCAAGAAAGAAATTACCCCTGAGCAACGTAAGGCTAATGAAAAAGAACTAAAAGAAGCGATAGAAGCGGAAAAAGATTTTGCTGAGCTACGTCAATCAGATTTAAGCGCTGAAGATTTCGGTGACTTATTTAGCGGTTTAAATTCTAATGACTGGGAAGCTCGTACGGATAAAGCGCATGGCAATGAAGGTATTAACCACGCAGAAGCCAAGGCTATTATTGGCGGTGTAAGCAAACCAAAGGGCCTTAAGCTCATGGTCGTTAAAGAAGCAACGCCTACACTACGTAAAATCATCGAAGCATCTGGCCACAACCCAGATGAAGTACGCGGGGGTGTTTTGCCAGATGGAACAGTTTTTGTTATTACTAAGAACCACGCTGACGCTATTGACCTTAAGAAAACTATGGCCCACGAAATTACTGGTCACTTAGGGGTTGAAGGTGTGCTTGGCGATGAAGGTGTTAGAGCGCTAGTAAACAAAATAGCTAAACAAGAAGGCGGAGTCTTTGGGCTTGCTGAGAAATTAGGCGTTCGCGATGATGCAGAAAAAGCTCATGCAGCAGCGCTCAACTCTGGTAAAACAGAAGCAGAAGCAATGACAGCCGCTGTTAAGGAAATGATAGCCTATACTGAGGAAGCAAGGCCGTCCAAGAGTTTTGTTGAAAAAGCAAATGAATGGCTTAAAGCTTTAGTCGGCGCGGTTCGATCTGGCTTACGTAAAATGGGCCTTGATTTAGATATTAGTACTTCTGACATTTACAAGATTCTTCGTGACGCTAGAAAAGACTTTGACGCTTCGCGGCCTATCGCCTCCAGATTAGAAAACGGCGAAGTGTCTTTTGCAAGCAAGCCTTTTTACAAAGCAGGATTTGATACGTCTCTTCAAGGATACGCAAAAGATGTTATCGCCCAAGAAAAACCCTTTACCGATAGAATTAAAGGTAACGTTCTTGGTATGAGCTTAATGCATCGTTTTGTTGACCGTTTTGCGGGTCTCGAATATATAGCACGGGCAATGTCAGACAAACTGCAAGCGGTTCAAATGATGTACTACAACCGCCTGTATGACCAACGTAATAATATGGTGTCCGAAATAGCTACGCACGGACCTATTAGACTAGAAAAGAATGAGCTTGGAGAACATCAATATAAGAGTGCAAAAAAACCTGGCCTTAAAGATATATTTGCAACTATTGGTAAAGCCATACCAGAAATTGGTAATGCGGAAGCAGCCAATGAGCAGTTTGGTTTGTATTTAGCAGCCGAACGTGCCTCATCTACACCAAATGGTTTAGAAAAATTAAACCTAGCAGGCAAAATTTCACAAAAGCAATTAGACGATATTTTAAAATTTGGCCGCACTAACCCCCACTTTCAAGAAGCTCGTAAGATGTACCGCGAGTATAACAACGGGTTACTAGATTTTGCTGTTCAAACTGGGCGCTTATCTAAAGAAGCTGTTGATAAGCTAAAGCAAGGTGACTATGTTCCTTACTATCGCGAACGTGCCGATGGTTCTGTATGGGATGAAGAAAACCACATCCGTATTGGTGATATTAAAACGCAGCAGTATCTGAAAGAGCTCCTTGGCGGAGACAAATCAATTGTTAACTTTGAAGTAAGTTCGCTTCAAAATACATACATGTTGACGGACATGGCTATGAGTAACATAGCTACAAAAAATACAGCCCACACATTACGCACCTTAGGCGTTGCGGAAGTTCATGATGGCAATGGTCCTGCTTCTCCTAGTACAGTTCGTTTCTATGATAAAGGCGAAGAGAAACACGCCGTAATCCAAACTTCAGGCTTGTCTACCCAGCTTGAAGACCGCCTTGATAAAATGCGTGCAGAAGGTAAAGCCAATACTGAAGAGTACAAGAAGCTACGTGAACGTGCAGAAGTTAGCCGCCAGTCTGAATCTTTGTTTGGCGATATTCCTGGCGATATGATTGCGCGCGGCATGGAGGGCGTATCTATGACTCTGCCTTCCGCCATTAGTTTTATGCAAGGCCCAGCCAATTTACTTCGTAAAGCCGTAACAAGATTTCCAGCTTACTCGGCCCGTGTGGCATTTAAAGAGTCTATTGATAGCTGGATTAAGACTGGCGCAGATGTACGCCCTATAGTAGATGTCCTTGGCAACATAAAGAAAAGTTGGGAAGGTTCTTCTCCTGAAGTTCGCATTCTCCAAGAGCAGGGTATTATTGGCGGCCATGTATACGCCGGTACTATGGCTGATATGCGCACTATCTCGCAACAGATGGCCCGTGGTCAATCAGGTTGGGAAAAACTTTGGGCTAAGGCGGACAGATTGGCAATTGTAGCTGATGAATCCGCTCGTTTGACGCTATACCAAGGCTTTATTAAAAAGGGTATGTCTCCAATGGAAGCATCCTTAGCTACCTTAGAGTCCCAAAACTTTACCAAGCACGGCTATTCACCTAGTGTGCGGGCGTTAAGCGTCATGATTCCTTTCTTTAATGCGCAGATCCAAGGCCTTAATACTTTGGCACGCGCTGGTTTAGGTAAATCTTTGTTTGAAGATAAACTTAATGTAAAGAATACGCTACTTAAACGCGGTGCTATGGTCGCTGGTATGTCATTACTTTATACCTCGCTAATGCAGAATAACAAAGCGTACAAAAATGCTACGGATGAAGACAAGCTTAACTACTGGTTTATTCCAATTCCCGGCATGAAAGACCCAGTTCGTGTACCTATTCCATTTGAATCTGGCGTTATCTTTAAAGCGCTACCAGAAGCAGTGTTTAACTTGGCGGCTACTGATGCAAAAACAAAAGATGTTCTTCCCGCATTTGCTAAACAGTTAATTGGAAACGTACCTGGAGTGTCTACTGCATTCTTGCCACAAGGGGTTAAGCCTGTTATTGAAGCATTAACAAACACTGATTTGTATTCATTATCCCCGATTGAAAGTGCCCGTGATAAAGCGCAGCAAGCAGGATACCGTTCTCATGCTAATACGACTGAAGTATCGAAGCTTGTCGGTAGCTACCTCGGTGTTTCCCCCGTTCAACTAGACCATTTCATTCAAAGCTACACAAGCAGTACTGGTATAGCTCTGATGTCTATGTTTAATCCTGTTTTGCGTAGCACAACTTCTCCTGAAATGACAGCGCATGACTTGCCGATAGTTGGCGGTTTTTTCCAACCTTCTGACGGTGCTGGTTTGATTAACAAAGCCTACAACTCTATGGTTAACATTGAACAGCTGCACAACACCTACACAGCGCTTGAGGCAGAAAACCCGGACAAAGCAGATAAATTCTATCAGAAGTATTCCAAAGAAATTGACTCTACTTCCTCAGCTGGAGCATTCAAACAGCAAATGGGCGATCTTAATAAGCGTGAACGTGAAGTACGTGGCGATAAAACGCTAACACCTTCACAAAAACGCAAAGAACTTGATCTAGTTAAGCAAGATAAAATTGATTTGGCAAAAGACTTTAGGTCTAGCGTAGGCGGGTAAACCAAACGCCTAGCTTGCCATCCTTGCGCCCTATTTCTGCCTTGGCTTGTACTCGGTGGTAAAGGGCGGCTTTTAAACCGTTTACCTTTACCACATCCAAGTTTAAAGTTGGTACGAAAAAGCCCCCTTGTGGGGGTACTTCTAACCACGGATAATGCACTTTAATCTTCCTCACTTATCACCAGCGGCCGTGTAATTCTCATTACATTGACTCGCATCGATGGGCCGCGTGTCTTAGCCAGCATGTCTTTGCGCATGTACGCTATCTTGTAGTTAGGTAGCGTTTCAAGCTCCTTCTTCAAGTCAGAGTATCCATAACTCATAGTAGAGCAGTGTTGTTTAAGCAATTGCTCCTCAATGAAGTAGTCAACGTGCCCCGGGGTCATATCATGCTCAACCCTTCCAGCCACATCTGACCTAGTTAACGACTGGTCGATTTCATTGTTGCCCCCCAGCGTTGCCTTAGTAATACCGTCAATGGCTTTAACCACAACGAATTTACCGTAGCACTCACGGGTGTAAGCATTAAGAACGTCTTCAGCGGAACGGCGGTTGCCTCGTACTGCAGCTCTAGCTTCATTAACCATGCCACGAAGGGTTTCTATAATTGGACGAATAGGGACATCAACAATGCCTGCGTATTTTTTGCTCATAAGAATCACTATAGCTACGATGGCGGCATTACCAGCAGTCCAATAACGCTCGTCATCTGATGAATTAAATTCCGCTTTTAACTTCTCGCGGGTCTCTTCAAAAACCTTAACTGCGGTTTCTCTGTTCCTGACAATCCAACGAATCAATTCACGACCTACGACACCGTAATTAGACTTTAGGAGATCAACAGTACTACTCTCTGTTGACGACGCCCATTGAACTTCCTTGGCAGGCTTTACTTCCAGCATACGGAGCATTTCAGCTTGGGATGTGTGCTTGCGCCCACCCGATAAAAAGTCGTAAATATGAGTGTTGCTTGAAAACAACACCATCAAGTTCCATACAGTTGTGTTCAAACGTTCCTTATTGGCGCCTTGTTCCATGCGCTCTTTGCCCTTACCTTGGGTTAAATCCAGTAAGAACTGGGGCAACCACTCAAATGACTCCCGATTTTTGTTTGTAATCTCGTCCATTACAAGCGGGAGGCTGTTTAATAAGCCCTGTCTTTGCTGTGCGGCTACGGCTGAAGTTGATTGCGTGACCCTGTAGAGCTCTGGATGACCCCAAAAACTAGCTGCAAGGGCTAAGGCAAGCGATTTGCCACGACCTGAACCCGAAGACCCAAGGTGATAAACAACGCCCCTAAAGCCCGAGAAGTGCATCAGAATAGACGCAGGCCCCACCATACCCATGGTAACAATCTCCCACAGCTCCTTGGCGATGTACATATTGAGAACTTTCTTCCACTCATCAAGCGTGCCCATAGGTTTAGTAGCGTAGTTAACGTTAGCCATACCAGGGGTCGGGACATATAGTTCCTTGCCATCAGGGGAGAAGATGGTGCTGTCGTAAACAAACGAATTGTCCTCTTGCCAGCCGCAGCTATGAGGAACCTTGACCGCCACTTTATTAGAACTGGCGTATTCCACACAACCACGGATGTACTCGTATAGGTGGACATCATTGCCCTTGCCGTAGACTGCGATTATATTGTGGCTAGCTAGCATCTTCACAGTCTCATCCTTACTTACTGCCGATTTTTGAGGCATTATGATATCTGAGGTGTGGGTAGGGCGGCAAACAATCATATGAATCAAATGCTCATCGCCATTATCTAGGATATCAACCACAAACAAATCGTAAGGCAGGATCATTACCTGCTTCTTGACCTTTTCTCCGCCTTCTTCTTCAATTACCTTGTCGATAAAGATGCCCCCATTAGCCCCATAGCTAAATCCGCGGGGTGGAATTGGGCGCACAATCATTAACTGCTCGGCAGGTTTGTCTGCTGTAGCCGCCTTGGTTTCTACTATGATTTCCTTGGGCTTATTGTCGACCTTAATTTCACGTCCCAATGCTAGCGGGTTAGTAATCTTACCGAAGTGTGGGCAACCTTTACATAAACCTGGGTTTGCCTCGTCAAGCTTTAAGCAACTGTAAGGGCCTTTGATTTGGTGCCACTTGGTATTGTGTCGATCCATATCGTAGGGGTGCATGGCGGATAGGGCTTGACCTTCTTCCTCGCCATCTTCGCAGTACTTAGCTATGCTGAGGATACCCCGCCACAAAGGTTCCATGCCGTCATCTTTAGCATGTTCAATGTAATGGTTTATCTGTTTGCATTTGGGCGCCAAAGTTTTAAAGAACGTGATGCTGTTCTCAACTATCTTGACGTTTGATGCGGAACCTTTTAAGTCTGGACGCTTGCCTGGTAAATCAAATTTAGGCAGCATTTCATGGGAGTCTTCCCCGACTTTTTCCCTGATGACCGTAGACAGTTGTGTAAAGTCAAACGTTACCCCGACCACCTTGATGGCAACAGACCGCGGCTTTTCCTGCTTATAGTTTTGTGTATCAGGTACACGTAGTACTCGAGCTGCATCGCCAGTAACCATGGCGTCAATCCGCAGGCCTTCTTTCTTACAAAGGCGCTTGAGATTTTCTGCTACTGGTTTCCATGCGGATATATCTACTTCGTCAAAAAACGGCCAGTATACGTGCAATCCGCCACCACTAGATACGACGTATGGGGTGCCCAACTGGTCTAACGAAGTTGAAGACAAAAAGCTACCCAATGCTGCTGCTGCTGCCTGCTTATTAGGATAATCCTTTCCTTCACCACAATCAATATCCAAGAATAAAGATTTTATTTTTAATGCGTTTGTGGCTAATCGCTTGCCACTTGTGTTGAATGATGCTAAGGCGTAGAAAGCGTTTAAACCTTCTCCACTAAAGTGTGTAGCGTTGCTATACAGTTCATCAATCGTGTCAACAAAGACATGTTCTTTTTTAGCTGTGCTAAGTTCGCAGGCGCAATATTTACCCGAAGACGGAAGCACAGTCGCTAGGAATTCCTGCGACTTCATAAATGCTCCTTGGGTTAACCGTTAATGCGTTGATTGAATCTTTTTAGTAATTCCTTCTGAAAACTTAACGGCATGCCAGTATCAAGGTAGCGTTCTGCAAAGCTAATTAGTTCTTTGTCGGTTAAGGCAGTTGGCGATATTGCCGATTCTTTTATTTGTTCTGCTTGCATTTTTTCATTGCCTCTTCAACAGTACTGCTTGTTTGTAGTATGCGTAACAAGTTGGTCACGCTCGTTCTGTACGATGGAGTAACTTCGGTTCCAGCGAACCAGTTATAAACCGTCTGTCTTGTTGCGCCTGTGTATTGCGAAATCTGAATTACAGGTAAATTTAATTTAATAGCCCATCGACCTAGCTGATTGCCTAGAGTCTTCTCCGCCTTAGCGGTGGACTGCCTTATTGTTTCTGAGTAAGCCATAGTCTTTTCTTATTTGTAGGGTGGGGAGACAGTCTTTTTAGTCTGAAATCTCTAAGAGCCATAGAGCTGAATAGTGTCAGCCTCCCCGTAAACTTTATCCTGAGCAGGTCGTAAAACAGTTGCCAGACCAATCACAGCAAATAGTACAGATTCGTCCTGTTTGCATATCAGTGTTTGTCATACATCCAGCATAAACAGCGGATGCCGCTAAGACCAGCCCAAGGGCTACGATAATTTTACTCATCGTCTGTATCCCACTCATCAACAACAGAAGCTAAGTCACCAGTTTTCTTCTTTGGTACCGCTGATGGTTTAACTGTAGGTTTACGCTTCTCAGGCTCATCAAACGACTCCGCTTCTTCCTTAGGTGCGGCTAATGCTGGAGCTGCTTTCTTTGTACCTGCACTTTGGGAGACAGACATTGTAACCGCCTGCTTAGCCTCCTTAGACTCGCTCTTTTCCTTGACGCTCTCATACTCTTCCTCAGACAACCAACGCATAGGCTGGAAGAACAACTTAGGTACTGCGGCTTTAGTATCAAAACGCAACCGAGTAACAACAGTCTCGGGGCTAATGCTCTGCGCGGCTAAGAATCTTGCATACGCTTGTAGTGGGCGCTTGTCGCCTTCTTCTTTACCGAAGATTGATGTAGCAGATAGGGTTAACTGCATAACATCGCCAGTTACATCGTTAGACAATACAACCGCAAGACGCTGACTGAAACGACACGCACGGGAATCACCTTGACCGGAGCCTTTGGCATTTTGTGGGCATGACGCGCAGTTACTAGATTGCGCTTCTTTAGCGGACGCATCGGGTTTTTCACCGTCAGCAGACCAGCAATCGGGAGCCTTTGATGCGCCTTCTTCATAGCTACCAGCGTAATATGTACGGCTGATCTTTGGGGCGGCTTGAATAATCACCACATCAAGATGGCGGTCTTCGATAGCTGCTACCTCATCACTACCTGACATTAAACGAAATACACCACCTTTAACGGAGATGCGCTTACCAAAATTACCACTACCACCGCCTGATAGGCTTCTCGCTAATTCAGAAATCTCTACCGTCTTAGCAAATGCTGGTAGTTGGGCGGGGTTAAATGCTGTGAGTTCTTTACTCATTTGTTACTACTCCTGTGCTATTTGGCTTAGCTACTGCTTCGCCTGTTTGTAAAAATTCTAAAAATGTTGCGGCGGCTTCGGTAACTTCGAAAGCATCACCTTCATACATAGTTTTTGCAGCTGTATCCAAAGCCATTCGACGAAGGTCTAATTCCAGCATGATGTTACGTGCCGCGTTCTCTACTGCCTGTTGTTCTGGTGTTAATTGAGCGTCGCTCATGTAATTCTCCTTATTTAGTTGGTTTGCGTACTGATACTGATACTTCGGACATGGAGTTTAAACCCATTGGTACAACGCCAGGGTTTTCATCCAAAAACATCGCCATATTCTTTTGAGCAATTCTCTTTTCAAAAAGATCAAGCGCATCGTGCTCTATCGCAAACGTCTTAAATGAATCCCAGTCGTCTGTGTAGTAGCGCGTCTTTTGCGACAAGATAATAGTACCTTCATCTGTTCGCACAGATTGAAGACCGAGCGCCACCATCTGATCCTTCATGGCGTTCTTAATTTCTTCTTGCTGCAGTTTAAGTTCCTCAAGCTTGGACTCATACTCCGTCGTAAGCTCATTAGTCCTGCTATATATCTTGCGATATATCTTTGCTAGTTTGTCTAGCGGAATCACTTCGTCTGACATACTTCCTCCTTTGTCAATAATTATACATCAATACAGACAGCTGTACAACCCGATAATGGGTTTTTAAATTTCGCCTATCTCCTCCTTATACAGATTGAGCAGAATGTCATGTCCTTCAACACGCTTTTCTAACTGCGCAAACATCCGCTTTTCTATATCGCTACCTTGTAAGTGTATCACAGTAACATTCGTACTTGTCTGTCCAATACGATCTGCTCGAGCAATACACTGTAGATAGGTTTCTACAGACATAACGGGGCCATAAAATACTACTGTATCCGCGGCTGTAAGCGTTACCCCATGAGAGGCTGACTGGGGTTGGACTACCAGTATACGCGGATTAGGTTCTGTTTGGAACCGTTTAAATATATCGGTACGCTTATTAAACGATACGTCACCATGAATCACCTCTGCCGCCACGTTATGCTTAAGAAGGTACTCGTGGATGGTCTCGATGCTGTGCCTAAAGGGTGCAAATACAATCACCTTTCTGTTGGTTTCTTCCAACACTTCTAGCAAAACATTCAAGCGAGGAGCGCAGTCAAATTCCACGACCTCATGGCTGTCGGTGTATGCCGCACCAGCAGAAATCTGTAGTAGCTTGGATACACCAGCCGCGGCGTTAACTGCCGTGATAGTCTCGCCCGAAGCCTGCATAACCATGCGCTCTTTGAGGAGCTTATAGTACTTGACTTGCTGTGGGGTTAGGGGTATCTCTCGTGTCTCAGTTAGTACTGGTGGTAGGTCTGTACACTCTTCTTTGGTAAACCTAATGGCAGGTTGCAACGCAGCAAATACCGCCTCAGCCGCCCCGCTCTTAGGAACCCATTTGAATTGGGTAAGCTTTTTCATAACCTTGTCGCGCCACGCAGTAGCAAACTTTGGTACACCAGTCGGGTTAACTAACTTAGCTAAACCATACGCATCCACAGGCGATTGCGCAGAAGGAGTTCCTGTCATCATCCACAACATTGAATCAGGGTGCAGAATTCTATTAAGGGACTTCCATCGTTTAGTTGATGCGTTCTTGTATGCGTTGGCTTCATCTACTATGACTAAATCAAACCGCCCATCGCGTGCAACTTCCTCGGCAATTAAGTTAAGCCCATCGTAGTTAACGATAACGAACTCATAGTCGCCTTGAACCATCTCGATACGCCGACTAGCCTGAGCATGATGCGCCGCAATTGCAGACCGATGGATTATGCTGTTAGATATACCGCTCATCCAAGCATCGTGCATGATTGATAAAGGGCACAAGATTAAGCAACGCCTGACTTTCTTTAACCGCATCAAGTAATCCGCCGCCCATAAAGCGCTAAGGGTCTTACCAGTTCCCGGGTCATTAAATACAAATGCTCTTGGGTTAAGTGTTAAGAAGGAGGATGTTTCAACTTGATGCGCAAAAGGTCTATGCCTGCCTGGCCAATCATACCTAGCCGTTATGGGCGAGACTAAATCTTTAACACCTAAGTTTCTTAATACCCTTACTTCCTCTAGACCCCAAAATACTGCCATCTCATATACACCACCATTCTCACCAACTATCTTACTGCGCGGAATAATACTGTACTTATCGGGGTCACGCGTCCTAAATACTAGAGCTTTGTTCTCTACTATTTCCATTTAGAATTCCCATGTTTTTGTGATTGTAATTTCTTTTTCATCGGTAGCTGCTACTACTTCTATATCTATACCTTTTTCTTCTATGTAATCTTTCAATGTTTGTTGTTTCTTCTTTCCAAAAATTCTATCGAAGTTGGTATCAAACTGATCCATTGTTACACCTAATGGGCGAGGTGTATCGCCTTTGCCGCCATCTCTCATTCTTTTTCCTTTGCTAATATCTGAGCTGCTCTATGAATTTTTCCATCAAACCAACGACGAACAACATAACTGCGAACAACAGAAATGACTGTGTAAAGTAATCCCATGTAAAAGTTGTTAGTAAGAGTAATATGGAACCCAAAAAGAGGAAGGATAAAAAGGTTAGCAGTAAAATTAATGCCAAACCCAATAGCCACGTTAATGCACGCTTCATAAAAACTCCCTAGTTTAGTCTGTCTCATTTCTCTTGTTCCTTTACATAGGTATGTAAATTAAACCAATGCTGACGCATAGACTCAGGATACATATCAATTAACCAGTCTTGAAACGCATTGGCTGGGTTTATATTCA
>Ga0214167_1000802_pt1 | contig 13946 bp, 18 predicted proteins | sample TroBogypolimnion_45_FD_153006 | JGI IMG/M metagenome (GOLD analysis project Ga0214167, IMG submission 153006) | Freshwater microbial communities from Trout Bog Lake, WI - Practice 18AUG2009 hypolimnion v3 | ecosystem: Environmental > Aquatic > Freshwater > Lake > Hypolimnion/Profundal zone ... | reverse complement strand
TTGGTTGAATGCGAGCAACTTTTTTACGAGAGAAAAGGCGACGCCGGGCTTGGCTGGCGCGTCTAGACGTTCCAGTTGCAGCGCCATGTAGGCGCGGTCGTCGGTCTGCTCGAAGACCTTGTTTTCTTCCTCGAAGTCAAACAGGGCGCGCGACGAGATCGCGACCACCAGCTTGCCGTCCAGGGATGCGCTCATGTCTGCAGGAACATCCGGTAGACCGGATTGCTGGTTTCCTCGACGCAGGGGTAACCGAGCGTGACGAGGAACTTGTCGAAGGCGGCGTTGTCGGCCGGCGGCACTTGAAGTCCGACCAGGATGCGTCCGTAGTCAGCGCCCTGATTGCGGTAATGAAACAAGCTGATGTTCCAGCCCGGGCGCATCAGGTTCAGAAACTTGAGCAGTGCGCCGGGCCGCTCGGGAAAGACAAAGCGTAGCAGGCGCTCGTCCTGCGCCAGCTTGGAGGCACCACCCACCATGTGGCGGATGTGCTCCTTGGCCAGTTCGTCGTGCGTCAGGTCCAGGGCACCGAAGCCGTGGCGCGCGAGATTGGCGGCGATCTTGACCGACTCACCCTTGCCGTGTGTGGTCAGGCCGACGAAGACGTGGGCGCGCTGCTGGTCGCTGATGCGGTAGTTGAACTCGGTCACGTTGCGTGGGCCGCCGGGCAGATTGCCGATAAGTTCGCACAGGCGTCGAAAGCTGCCGCGTTCCTCCGCCAGGGTGATGGCGAACAGGGCTTCGCGTTCCTCGCCCACCTCGGCGCGCTCAGCGACGAAGCGCAGGCGGTCGAAATTCATGTTGGCGCCGCACAGGATGGCGGCGTAGGTCTCGCCCTTGGTCTTGTGACTGGCTACGTACTGCTTGATCGCCGCGACGGCCAGCGCGCCGGCCGGCTCGACGATGCTGCGGGTATCCACGAACACGTCCTTGATCGCGGCGCAGACGGCGTCGGTGTCGACGACGATGAACTCGTCGATCAGCTTGCGCGCGCTACGGAAGGTCTCTTCGCCTACCAGCTTGACCGCCGTGCCGTCGGAGAACAGCCCGACGTCGGCGAGCGTCACGCGCTTGTTGGCTGACACCGATTGCATGAAGGCGTCCGAGTCGTTCATCTGCACGCCAATGACCTTGATCTCCGGGCGCAGCGCCTTGATGTAGTTGGCCACGCCGGTGATCAGGCCGCCGCCGCCGATGGCCACGAACACGGCGTCGAGCCGGTTCGAACCCAGCCCCTGCAACTGGCGCAGAATCTCCATCGCGATCGTGCCCTGTCCGGCGATCACGTCCGGGTCGTCAAACGGATGGACAAAGGTCAGTCCCTGCTTTTTTTCCAGCATCGCAGCGTGGTTGTAGGCGTCGGAATAGCTGTCGCCGTGCAGCACCACTTCGCCGCCAAAGGCGCGCACGGCGTCGATCTTGAGCTGCGGTGTGGTGGTCGGCATCACGATAACGGCGCGCGTGCCGAGCTTGTGCGCGCTCAAGGCCACGCCCTGCGCGTGGTTGCCGGCCGAGGCGCAGATCACGCCTTTCTTCAGCTGCTCAGGGCTAAGCTGCGCCATCTTGTTGTAGGCGCCGCGCAGCTTGAAGCTGTGCACCGCCTGCTGGTCTTCGCGCTTGAGCAGCACTGTGTTGTGCAGGCGCCGGCTCAAGCCCTTGGCCGGCTCCAGAGGCGTCTCGACCGCCACGTCATAGACGCGAGCGGTCAGGATCTTTTTCAGGTAGTCGGCGGGTTTCAGATGTGGGGTCTTCATGGAGACCCAATGATAAGCGCCGCGACAGCAGCGACAATGCCTGCTTTTAAGGCAAGGGATAAGGGTCACCATGGAATGCACAGTCAGTTGGACCGGCGCGTTGGCCACGCGCTCCGGCATGGGTTTTGTCGCCGAGACCGGCAGCGGCCACGTTTTGGTGATGGACGGCGCGCCGGACGCGGACAAACCTGAGAACGGCGGCCTCAATCTGGCGCCGCGTCCGCTCGAAACCGTGCTGGCCGGCACCGGCGGCTGCACTGCCTATGACGTGGTGCTGATACTTAAGCGCGGCCGGCACAAAGTGACGGGCTGCTCGGTCAAGCTCACGGCCGAGCGCGCCGAGGTCGATCCCAAGGTCTTCACGCGCATCAATATGCACTTCACCGTCACCGGCCAAGGCATTCCGGCCATCGCGGTGGAGCGTGCCATCGCCATGAGCCACGAGAAATACTGCTCGGCCAGCATCATGCTGGCCAAGACGGCACGGATCACGACCAGTTTCGAGTTGCTGGAGCCGTAGTTGTCATCCCGGACCCGATCTGGGATCCATGGATTGCGGGTGCTTACAAGTGGGACTAGATTCGGTGGGCGACTGTTGTCATCACCTTGGCCGCCATGGTCATCAGGCCCTTGACCGCTTGTGGCAGATCCGCCGCACCGGCCTTTTGCGCGTCAAGCGCGTGACGTGCCTCGTCATCCTTCATTTGCGCGACGATGGCGCGTGATGCGTGGTCATTGGCGGGCAATAACGTCAGGTGACTGTCCAAATGCGCTTCCACCTGGTTTTCGGTCTCCACCACAAAGCCCAGACTGATCGGATCGCCGAGCCGGCCGGCCAGCAGTCCGAGCCCGAAGGCGGCGCCATACCAGAGCGGATTGAGAAGCGACTTGCGCTGGCCCAGTTCTGCCAGGCGCTGTTCGGTCCAGGCCAGGTGATCCGTTTCTTCGTGACTGGCGCGTGTGAAATGGGCACGCAACGCCTCGTTGCGGGTGGCAAAGGCCTGTGCTGTGTACAGCGCCTGGGCGCAGACCTCGCCGACATGGTTGACGCGCATCAGCGCGCCCGATTGCGCCTTTTCGGCATCCGACAGCTCGGTGCTCTGGCCGGCCAGCGTCGGGCAGGCCTGGCTGGCGCGCGGCGTGGCAAACAGGGTGCGCAGGGCGGCGTCGGCGGTTCTTAGAAGGGAGTCCATGGGGTGATTGTAAAACGCCGGGCCCGCTGGACCTGTGGGACCGAGGGTTTGCCAGCGGCTCGATCACAGGGTGATGGCTGCCTATAGCGTATGTTGCAGCCTCACAACGAAAAGGCCCGCTTTGCCTAAGTTTACCGACGTTTTCTTTGCCAAGCATGTCGGCCTCTGGTTCAATCTGCCTAGCTTCCTGAAAAGGAGGTTGGCCCGGGGCCCGAGACCCTATCGAACCGGAGCCTTATGTTTAACCTTGGAGTAATTCTGATATGAAAAAAACCCTCGTAGCTCTGGCTGCCCTGGCTGCCACCGGCGCCTTCGCACAATCCACCGTGTCCATCTGGGGCGCAGTTGACGCTTCCTATAACTATGCCAGCGCTGATCTGGCCAGCGGCAATCAAACCAAGTCCTTCATGGGCAATTCGCAACTGGGCTCCAGCAAGCTGGGTTTCAGCGGTCTGGAAGATCTGGGCGGCGGTCTGAAGGCCGAGTTCTGGCTCGAAGCTGGCCTGGCCAATGACAGTGGCGCCGGCAAAGGCACCAACACCAACAACCAGGCATCTGGCGCTGCTGTTGCAGTTGCTGGCGCTCAAGGCATCGTGTTCCAACGCCGTTCGTACGTCGGTTTGGTTGGCAACTTCGGTGAACTGAAACTGGGTCGCGAATACGTCAACACGTTTATCGGCGTGCAAGGTGCTGTGGATCCGTTCGGCACCAACGGCCCTGCTGATTCGACACAGATGATGCTGCTTCTGGGTGCTGCTTCCAAGGTCGCCACGATCACCAATGCGTCCAACATGATCACCTACATCACACCGGACATGAGCGGTTTCTCCGCCAACGTTCAGTATTTCATGGGTGAGAACACTAGCGGCGCCGCCAACAGCGACGACGGCAATGGTTACTCGGTGACCGGTCAGTACGCCAAGGGCCCGATCTTCGTGTCCCTGGGTCAGCAACAGACCAAGTACGCTTCGACAGCTGCTATCGGCGACTACACGCTGCGTTCCTTGTCTGCTTCGTACGACTTCGGCGCTGCCAAGGTTGTTTACACCTACGCACATGAAGAAATGGCTCTGACGGGCGCTACACCGAAGAACGACAGCAACCTGATCGGTGTGATCGTTCCGTTCGGCGCTGCCAACTTCAAGGCTTCGTACATCCGCGCGACCAACAACATCGCTACCGTTGCTGACGCAACCGGCGAACTGTTCGGCCTGGGTGTGGACTACAACTTGTCCAAGCGCACGATTGCTTACGCAACCTACGCTAACGTGAAGAACAGCGACGGCGGCAATCTGTACAGCACCGGCGGTGTTGGCGCAGTGGTTGCCAACGGCAGCTCGAACAACCTGGCTGTTGGTATCTACCACAAGTTCTAATCTGACGCTGACGCAAGTCAGCTAGGATTCGAATCATAAGAACCCGCTGCGGCAACGCAGTGGGTTTTTTTACGCCCGCAATTTGTTGCACATGAAATTGATAAATTTCATCAACGACAGCGCCACCGTTCAGTCCGCGTCGTCCTCTCTCGGTCAAACAACGCCATCAAACGTGTGGCTTGATCGTTGTCCCGACTGTTGTCCGGTGTAACTGCGACATCTTCTGTCTGGACTGTTGCATTTTCAATTGCTCAGCACTTATGTCGGCTTGAACCTTCATCTGCTTGGCACGTTCCTTCGCGGCGTTTGCATTTGCTTTCAAGCGATCCACTCGCTTCTCAGCGGCAGTGCCATTTTTAATCTCGTCCAGTCTCATCATCAAGCCCCCAAACATGTATTTATCGGGGGCTTGGGGGCTTAGTCAACGCACCAGCACAGGCATGCTCACGACATTGCTTGCCCCGTACTGTGCGTCAATCATGGCTCTGGCCGAAATGGTGTTCTGTGCAGTCACCTGCACGGTAACCACCATTTTCCAGTGTCCAGCCGCCCCCGGCACCTGCACACGAGCTTGGTAGGTGTTCACAGCAGCACCCTTATTTCTTCTTCTTGCCAAAGCCAGCACGCAAAGCACCGCTGACCTGTTCCATCTGCGTGTCAAGTTCACCGGCATCCACTGCGTCCTTGATGACGCCAAGCGTGGTGATGAGTTCTGCCATGTCAGCAATTTCGATGGCGTTCTTGCCTTTGACGATTTCAATCGGCTTTGCGCCATACCGCAATGCCAAGGCCAACTTGCCGTTTGGCGCAGTAAACCACCATTGTTTGACGCGCTTGGACACCTCGACCTGTGTACGCTCGCCGGATTCCGCATCGACGACAGACTTTACGCGTTTGCCTGCATAGATTTCACCAGCGGTCTGCGCTTTCGCCATAGCAATCTGCTCGACCAGATGCGCGGTCAGCTTGTTGCGACGCAAGACGGTCGGAGATTTTTGACCTGCTGCAACGCTCACGAGTTTCAATTTAGCCAATGCACTCATTTCATTCCTTCAAGTAGTTAGTGGAAATGCAAGTTTGTTTTCAGACATTCAAAAGGGCAACCGGAATCCGTAGTCATCACGAAAAGACTTTTGACCGTGAGAAAAGAGCCACGAATCGCCCAATAGATCAGCCTGATTCAGGTTGCCCAGACAGCAAAGTGACAATAACGTTACTCCATCAACAATGGAGTTCACATGTCACTATTCAAGTTAGGATCAATCGTTGCAACACCGGGGGCTTTACAGTTTTGTGAAAAGCACAACATCAACCCGCTGTTGCTGTTGAGTCGTCACATTGCAGGTGACTTTGGTGATCTAAGTGCAGATGATGTTGCTGCAAATGTCCACGCCATCCAGCACGATCTGCGTGTGTTCAGCTCATACAAAGTCGCAAATGGCAAGGTTTGGATCATTACCGAAGCTGACCGCAGTTCCACCTGCATACTGCTGCCGGACGAGTATTGAATTATTGATAGGCGAAAAAAAAGCACCCGAAGGTGCTTTTGCATTATGATTTTAGGCGGTATCGTTATCAGCGTCTGTTTCATATTCAAACAGAACCTCCCATAGTTCATCGCCTTGTTCCTGGATGCTGGCAACCGCCATGTCCATTTGCTTTCGTGTCTGCACGCTGGCAAGCTTCAGAACCTTTGCTGCGCTGTCGTCCTGCACCGCATCGACCAGACACATAGCCTCACCGTTGCTGAATAGAATGTACTCCGCACTGTCCCCCTCCGCATCTTGCAGATCGTTCTCGTCAAACCATTGCTGGAATTCAGGAACTTGCTTGCACAAATGCTCAACGCATAGCGCCCATCTGTCGTCGGGACTTAGTTCAAGCCAGTCTTTACCATCGCTATTGCTCAGCGGAATCCCGCAAGCAATATAGACCTTCGAATCGTCCCTACACGCAACGTTAATGCTTCCGATCAGCACTGTTGTCATTTCGCTCATGCAATTTCTCCTGTCGTTTCTGGACTATGTCCAATGTTGATATAGATTGACTTGCACAAAGGTGCAAGTGCTTGCTCTGTTCTGCCCCACTTCAATGCTTCATACAGCAGCTTAGATTCGTCTCCCCCATAGTCGAAGCTTAGTTCAATCTCGTCTTTGTGCACTCCGATGTCATACACCTCCGAGTCCGAACAATCCAACGAAGCATGCAGCGCATCCCACACCGACCTAATTTCAACATCTTCCTTGGCAATCAACCACATAACCGCGGATTTCTTCATACATTTCTCCAAGTTGTTTGTTTAAGTCGCACAGTGCAGATATATGCTGCACTGTACCTATGCGCGTCCTATCTACATAGTCGCGGTGTCCCGCAGCACTGCCTTAACTTGCTCCAGTGTCATCCCAAATTCACTCTGAGCTGACATGTCCCACAAGTGCTCTGCGCGTGCCAATACCTTTTCCTTAGCTTTCTTATCACCTGCTCGACGCTTGATCTCTGCAATGTCATGCTCGTAGTCTGCAATATGCTTTCGCATTTCCTTTTGTTTATCGTTTGCCATGCGCCGCTCCAATTTGTTTGCTCAAACTGCACAGTGCAACTGCATGTTGCACTGTGCTTGCCCCACCTAACGCTTACGCCTTGCGTGCCTTGTGCATCGCAATGTTTGCAGCGATTGCAGCATTCAGTGCCGCGTCACACTGCCCCGCTGCAATTTCTGCCATTGTTTTGTCCATCTTTGCCACGCACGCCTCCCTGCTTTTAGCAACAGCGATCTTGCCTGCGCCGTTGTTGAACACGCCCTTCACGTACTTGTTCCCGTACTTCACCCCCACGTAATACTTTCCATCTTTCACCTTGTACACTGCCTGTCCGTCCAGTTTGCCAACTTCCCCGTTTGCTACGTGCTCCCTGTTTGCCTTCAGTTGCCCGAGCACTTTCTTGCGTGCTGCACCGATGTCGTCCCCTTGCTTTGCGCTACGCACCGGCATCTCGTCCACGTACTCGCACTCGTCGTTGTCCACTTGCGCTTCCTCTGTGTAATTGTCCATGTCTAGCTCCTTTAGTTAAATTAAATAAAAATCATTCATCAATGCATCATGCAGCAGCCGCGCAAGTAATAGCGCAGCAGTGCAGCAAGCATTGCCGTTTTGTGTTGCAGTTAGTTGTTAAAGAGCGTCTGTGCTGCTAAGGCGATGCTTTGCAGGCACAAACGAACTTTAGAAGAATGTTTTCTCGCTGTATTGCGAGCAAACCGCCGATGAGCGGATTGTTCTTAGCGGAAGTCTGGGAAACGACCGTGTATGGTGTTTCGTACTAAGGCGTCGAAGTCTTGACCTGCCCTGGCAAGCATCTTCACTTTTGAGCCATTGAAGAGTGATTTTTTGAATGTGCCACGTTCATGTGCGACTTTGTCGCTTTCTGTCATTGCCCATTTGAAAGGATTCTTTAGGTCTTGCATCGCAGCAATGACAATGTCGGTTTGACTTAGTGCTAATCCATCTTTTCTGATACGACGATACATTGCGACATATATTGCCTTTCTCACCGAACCCTTCGTTGCCTTATTGAAATCGCCATGCAGAGTATATTTTGGTTGTGGTAACGGTCCATGAATTAGCCGCACGGACTCCTTTGAACTATCTTCAACAGCACGCTTACGCATCTTATAGACAAAGTCAATGTGTTTTTCTAAACTGGCTAACGTGTCATTTTTCTTTTCAAAGAGCGGCACCTCGATTAGTGCGTGACCAGCTCTGTGCTCATACTCCGCAGGATTCTCAATCCATCGAACCATGTCTAATTGCAAGAATAGCTTGCTTCTTTCACCTCTCCATAACTTGAATGTCTCGGACTGCCCCCTGAAAACAATATTCCGAATATCACCCCAGTCTGCATACAAGTCAGCAATGCGTTCATACTTCGCTTCAAACTGTTCACAAGTGACTGCATCACCCATCTCCTTTGCTATGCAGTAGGCCTTGTAATCTGCATTCTGCTTAAAGCAGTACAACCACTTATCTAACCAGTTATGGTACAAAGCGTATGGCGTTGACATTTTGTCCCCTGCAAGCGTTTATTTAACCGTCCAGCACCCAGAGTAGCTGACCCGAGCATAACGCAGCTTGTAGGGGCGTTTTGACGTGTTGCTTGCGCTTTGTCCTGTGCAGTATGATCGCGCATTACCACCCGCATTTTGACAGGAGCATTGAATGGCTACAAGTATCGACAAGATGAGTTACGCAAAGTTGATGGCGCAGAAGAAGGCCATTGATGATGCACTGTATGCACGCCGTGGTGAAGTCGTGCAAGCGTTGGCCGACGACTTTGCCAAGAAACTAAAGGCAGATGGCTTCACGGTGACCGAAGGGATCGCTGCTTTGCGTAGTGCAGATGCGCCAAGCAAGCCAGCAAAGAAAGTGCGGGTCAAGCGTGGCACGGCACCGAGTCGGAAAGCACCTGTCAGCATTGACAGTGAAGGTAACAAACCCGGTATCGGTGTGACCTACAAACACCCCACAACAGGTGCAACGTGGACGAAGCAAGAGAAAGGTGCTCCCAAGAAAGAGTTCATCGCTTTGATCCTGGCAGGTAAGACGTGGAATGAACTGCGTGCAGGTTGAGTTGCAGATGCAGACCGGCTGAGTCAATTTTCCAGTCCAAAAATAGCCGGCCCGGAGTCGGCTTTTTTGTGCCCGTATTTTTCTGGCGTGGACCGTGGCCGGGATGAAAAAAGTGTGGGGCTTGTAGTATGCAGAACAGGCAAGACACGACACAGCACATGGGCTCTATACGGCATATAGTTGGCTTGGCTGCTTTATTAGTCTTGCTTCCCTGTAGTTATATGGCGGCAAAATCCGTGCTGGCAACGGGAAAATTGTATAAATAGTGTGGGGTCAACTGCGGTTTAACGCACTTTCGTGAATCAGCACAAAAAGTGTGGGGCTTGTAGTATGCAAGACAGATGAGACAGAGACAGCACATAGAGGGTCTATATTGATGGTGTTGTTTGAATGCACATGTTGATGTGACTGCTTGCTTGATGCTGCTTCCCTGTAGACCTATAAAGAACAACTATAAAGGACACATTGAAATGAAAGCACAGCTAACAAAGGCATTGAGGACACGCTACCCGACCATGAAGCCTAACATGGCGGATAGATATGTAGATAAATACGTGACTGCTGTAATTGCAGAAATTGCCACGCAATACATGCTAACGGACAAAGACGACATTACAGATGAAATTAGTTTTGCGGCTGATAAAGTAAATACGGCAACTGGTCGAACAAAGGCAAGCGGCAAGACCGAATACATTTACAGCATGATGCAGGCATGCCCGAGCACATCGCTTGTGATAGAAACATACAAAGGCAACAGCTTAACGCACCGGGTCAGTAAAGTAGTATTCAATCCGAGGTACAAAAAGGGAATAATGGACGAACTGCGTAGCATGACCATTGAGCTCAATCCACAATATCTGCAAGACCTGGATGACAAAGCGAACAATAGTGTTGCTGTTGATGTTGAGACGCTTGGCAGCTACATAGAGCACACTCGGCAAGCACTGAGCAATCCACCAAGTCAGGCCTATGCAGACAAATTGTTGCGTAACCTACTTGTTGCCAACCAACTGCTGGCGCAAGTTAAGGAACAAGACAGCACGCATTGGGTCGATGAGTATTGGGAACAGATAGACAGCGGACGCATACAAGGTCACGGCATCAGCTTGCAGCGTATTTCTAAAGAGGTTCGTCATGCTGCGTTAGGCCGTTGTCATCGTTATGACTTCAAGGCTGCAAGCTACGCATTGATGACATCACTTGCACTACAGCTTGATCCGGCAATTAAAGTGGTTGTGTTGAAGGATTACATCAAAAATCGCAGTTTTATCCGCAAACGCATTGCAAAAGACATTGGGATAAGTGAAGGCTGGATGAAGAGTATTTTTACTTCGATTGGCTTTGGCGCTGAGTTGAAGGACAATCCATACAATAGCATCCGTGGGATGCTTGGTCAGGAAAAGTATCACAAGCTTTTATGCAACTTCGAGTTTATGTCGATCAAGCAGCAGCTGGATCAGGTCAGCACGACGATACACAAGAACAGCGCATTTCCAGATGCGGGCTTCAAGTTTCTTGGTCGCACCTACACACAGATCAATCCAAAAGATGGCAAGAAGCGCACGAAGAATCAAAAGCTTGCTTGGATTTACCAGTGCATGGAGTCCCACGCATTGGGATTGTTTGTTGACATGGTACCGGAAACTTGCAAGATCAAGTTGATGGTGCATGACTGCTTGTATATGCAGAGACCGTTGGCAACGCAACACTTTGCAGATATACATTGGAAACTTTCACAGTCCTATCCACTGCTTACCTTTGAGCACGATGCCATAGTGCCGATTCATGCGGAAGGGTTCACCGGTCATGCTGAGCGTGAAATGCAGCAACAAGAGCAAGACCATAAGCTGCACATTGCTTCGGAACGTCGTGATGCGGATAAGTTTGCTGCACAGGGCTATGTTCCTGTGGGTTCTACAGCTTCGACGACACCGTTTGTGCAGCCGAAAAAGCAAGTAATGACACCATGGGGGCTGGTCGATGCTGATTTGATGTCGGAGGTGGTTAAGCCCAAGAAGAAAGTGCAGATTGATTACGACATGTGATGCTGCAAAGACTTGGCGCAGTTTGCTCACGCAACTGCTGCACGCAATCACTAACGCATTAAAACCCGTTACAACGCAAAAATTCAACGCCGTACATACATGGGTAGCGAGACAGTGAATTAGTGCTCATCGGGCTAAGCTGCATATTGTTCCTTGGTGTGGGATTTATGCGACCATCGATAGACTATTAGAACAAAGAAGATGATCTGTCAGGTTTGACTACACCTTAATCACGCACTTTAATTTTACAGATTAAATGTAAATTTAGGGCTCATTTGTGCATTGATTGACACATTGACTATAGGCTCTTAAACTTTAAACTTACACATTGTGCTTAAGCAGCAAAGTAAGGAGAAAATTAATGATAGGGCAAAACGTCGGGTACATCCGAGTGTCGACATTGTTGCAAAACACATCAAGACAACTTGATGGTGTAGTGCTGGATAAAATGTTTGAGGATCATGCGTCAGGAAAAAACACTGATCGCCCCCAGCTGGCAGCATGTCTGACCCACTTAAGAGAAGGTGACACACTCCACGTTCACAGCATGGACCGGCTTTGCCGTAACCTTGATGATCTGCGTCGTATCGTTAAAGAATTGACACTACGTGGTGTTATTGTCAAATTTCACAAAGAAGGGTTGTTGTTTACCGGTGAGGACTCACCAATGTCCAATTTGCTTCTGTCAATGCTTGGGGCAGTTGCTGAATTTGAACGATCCATCATTCTGGAACGTCAGCGTGAAGGTATCGCTATTGCAAAGGTAGAAGGAAAATACAAGGGACGTAAACCGTCACTAACAGTCGATGGCGTCAAAGAGCTTGTGCACCGTGCTGGTTCCGGTGAAAAGAAGACCTCACTTGCACGTGCATTTGGCATCAGCAGGGAGACTGTTTATTCTTACATTAGCGCCGCTGAAAGATCGGCAGTGCTTAATGTTCGTTAACGCTTACATTGATGATCTAACGGACAAACAATTAGGCGGTATCCGTTCATCATGGCGGTGTATCGGTTGTCCATAGCTGCTTCTGAAAATACAGTTGTTGCTGTTACATACAAATGGAGAACAGCGATGACACAGCATCTGGCAACACTGAAACTCACTTCGGCCCGTAAGCAGCGTGCGCTACCTGGCGTTGTTCGGCGTCGTAACAAGCTGCTGAAGAAGCTGATGGAACAGCGCGACTTGGCACTTGCACACAATGAAGGTCGCAATTACGCCCCTAAACGGCTGCGGACAGTGCTCGACAAGGAAACCGACCGTCGCATCGTACGTGAATTGCCGGTGCGAATAAAGCCGTGTTGGTGGATTGGTGAAAAGGGTGAAACGCTACTGGCGGTGACCTATGGCAGCAAGACGCTTGAATTGAGCAAGGGCAAGACCGCGGTTGAAGTCGGCAACGAAAAAGACGTTGTGACCGTGCTGGACGTGATCATTCGGGCCGTGCAGAACAGTGAACTTGACACCCAGATTGAAGCGGCCAGTGTGAAACTGCGTGACGGCTTCAAGAAGTAGTGCGGCTTCGGCGACTTTGCAGCATGCCGATGTTCTGCTCGCCGGTCACCGTGCTGGCATAGTGGCTGTTGATCATGTCGACGCTGGTGCGGGCATTGCGTGCCAGGGTGAGCAAGTCGATACCTTGACCATACAGCAGCCGGAAAGTGATGGATGAATGACGCAAGCTGTACATCGTGCGTGGCTGACCATGTGGTCCCTTCTTCAAACCAGTTTCTGCCAAGATCCAGTTGAAGTGCAGACTCAATACAGAGCCTGCATAGTTCCGGTCAAGTAACTGCGGCAGGAACAAATAGTCATCGGCCTTTGCGAGACCATGTGGCTGTTGGTGCTTGCAAATCTGCTCGTATATGCGGACGGCCGGTTGCAATGTGACGATAGGCTTGCCATGCTTCTTCGTTTCCGGCAAGGTCAGACGCAGATAGGTGTTCTGTCCACGCAAAACTTCGACGTGCCGGTGCTTGAGCGTCTTGAGGTCGCTGGGTCGGATGAAGCTGTTGACCATGAACACGACAGCCCATGCAACATCTGGCGGCATCCGTTGCTCGGCGTGGCGCAGCTTGTAGGTACTGCGAAGCACGCTGCGGCACTCGGGGTGCAGCAAGTTACGCAACCTGCGGGCAGTGCGTGCGATCTTCCAGTATTCGCTTGGCGTAAATGCTCCGCGAGAGTTCGTCGTGACTTTGATCTTGGGGAACTCTGGCAGCTTATCAAGCGCACCGATGGCAACCGCATGCGTCAGCACTTTGCGAACAACAACAAGGTACTGACTTACTGTGATGGTGCTCATCGAAGTGCTCAGGAATTGTGTGAAGTCCAGCAATGCTTGATAGTCAATCTCGGCAGCCGACTTCTTTGCCCATCGCGGCAGAATGTGTGCGTCGAGTCGGTTACGCAGCACTTGCAAACTTCCAACAGAAAACTCTCCACGGTCATGTCGGGACTGTTCATTTGCGTACATCTGTGCGGCAAGTGCACCGAATGTTTGATGTGGCTTGATTGAATTTGAAATCGTTGCCGGCAACGCTGCATTGACTGAATCGACGCCTGCGCTGTTGTGCTGCTTGACCAATAACAACTCATAGAACTGGCGGGCATCGCTTTGTGCGGCACGCAATGACTGGGTGCGTGTGCTGCGCCGATGTGAACGACCTGCGATCCAGCAGCGTACTTGCCAAAACTTGCTGGCTGCCATTTTGAACACTGACAACTTGTCGGGATACCCCGGAACTGCTGTGACAGTTTGCGGCAGCGGCACGGTTCGACTACGCAAATTGATCCGCACCTTGGCATCGTTGGCAGCATCACGGTTAGGGTCGGTAAAGCGGGTCAACATCACTCAAGCGTACAGTTGCACAGTAAGCGGCTAGCGAAGTCATCTTGAATCCGGCGGCCAAGCGGGTAAACATAGTGTCCACGAAACAAGCAGGTGGACACTATGGA
>Ga0214167_1000794_pt1 | contig 14039 bp, 8 predicted proteins | sample TroBogypolimnion_45_FD_153006 | JGI IMG/M metagenome (GOLD analysis project Ga0214167, IMG submission 153006) | Freshwater microbial communities from Trout Bog Lake, WI - Practice 18AUG2009 hypolimnion v3 | ecosystem: Environmental > Aquatic > Freshwater > Lake > Hypolimnion/Profundal zone ... | reverse complement strand
TCGGCTGGTGGGGCGATGTAGTGGACGACTTCTTGGTAGCGGGCGATTTCACCCACGAACACAGGTGACTGACGAAGACCAAACTGTTGTAATGTTGTTCGCTTGCCTAGTATTTCAGATTGCAACTCAGCCAGCGATGTTTGATTCAAAGTCCATGATCCTTGGCCGGTGCGGCGAGATAACACATCTGCAAAACGCTGGATTCGATCGGATTGATTGGCTTCGCCCTCAATCGCAAAGCTGGACTTACTTTCGCGCAGCGTCATCCAGACGGCTGAGCGCATCAACAATTCCTCACCAAATTCAAACGTCAGATCTTGAATCAGTCCTGGAATATCTAGGTCCATGGCTTTCAGCAAATCACCTGTTTTACGGATTACAGGACAAAAAGCGCGTGTGCCCGGAAGGTTGTTGCGAATGCGCCAGCGTCGGTTAGGCACTGAGTGCTCAGGCGAGGCGGCTACTAGTTTATTGTCATCGATAGCATTAATGTAGCCCCCCGTGACTTCTATATCAATTGCCAGTTCTAGCCCAGTGAGAAACTCATAAAGGAAACCAGCTCTCTTGATATACTGCCCGGAGGGTTCATCAGTTACCCAAACTGACAATTCCCGGGGATCAATTTTTCCGAATAGTTGCGATAGAAACGCTAGGTGAGGTATTTCATGTTTGAGGTGAAAAGTCAGATGCCCGCGCAACGTCGCATTTGGGCGCATACTCTCTACGTAGGTCTCAGTCCTAATGTTCTCGATAACCTGTGTCGTACGGCGTCCGCCAATGCGGCTAAGGGTCTGCAGCGGCATGACGAGTTCGATGTCATAATTGGCGACTAACCAAGCTCCGCCGAGTAAATTTTTGTTTTTCATGCGCTCATTATGCATAAAAATGATCATGGATGTAAAATTTCTTTATAAATTCGCTACTTTTGCTCAAAAACAATAACACAGCCCGATTCAACCTATTTTGTCTACTCATGGCCTTAATCATTCTCATATTAATGTTACTCACTCTTAGGAAGCAAGGAATTCTCTTGTTTAGGTGAGGGAGGATTTAAATTAAACCCGCTTCTGAGTATTTGCCAGAAACACATTCATGGCAAAAGCCACAATGAAAATACCTGCCGGTATCGATTGTGGTGGTATTGGAAATGGCAGCGTTAAGCCCATGAACAGCAAGTACAAAGCACCCAGTATTACATACAGACTATAGCGATGCGCCATAGGGCTGGGGTAATCGAAATTGGTCTGGCTGACTTTCCGTCGAATCAGTCCGTCGATTGTAAAAGGTATCAGCGCAACGCCTAAGAAGGGTGACCAAACCCACGCCATGACAAAGCGTTTGATCATCTGGTAGAGTGTATCCATAAGCACATCCAATCGACTTTGGATAAAGGGAAATAAATCATAACGACCAACATCTTCGAAACCTTTCGATAATTGCCGCTCGCGTTCAGTCGGAATGAAGTAGCGGTAAACACTTTCTCTAACACCAGTTTGTACGAATAACCGATCAAACCATTTTTGACTGGTTTGACTAATTTCAGCCTCTTTCTTAATTCCCATATAGGCAATCAGCATCTGATCTTCGGCAATCTGTATGTCCCGTGTCCAGCGATCAGACACAAAACTGGCCACCAGAATAATTTCCAGTAGCCAAATCACCAGACTGAGTAGTAAATTGCGCTGCATGGTCAAACCTTAGTCGTATCGTGTGATGAACGCAGGATCGGTAGTCGTCCTTTGACGATTCGTCCCCCCGATAATTTAGCGATGTAATGCAGGTCAGGCAGTTGCCCTAATAACTGTGGTGCAAACAAATCACCTTCTTCTTCCATCAGACGTTCACCGACATTACCGGAAAAAACGCCAGGGTGAGTAGCACTGGTGGCAACACCCTGAGTACGCATGATATATTTCAAACGGGTTTTAGGTAGGTTGTCGGTAATGTACTGCTGGGTCTCGCTGTCCACGATGCGCAGAGCAATCAGGTTATTGACGTTGCCTAGCACTTGCCGAGCTTTATCTTGGGAACCCGTGCGTGCAGCAAAGTCGGCAAAGGTCTGGGTAGCAATAAACAATCGTATTTTAGCGCCGCGTCCTTTGTTCAATACCTGAATAAAGGGATCATTGATCACTTCAGCCGACTCATCGACAAACACATTGACCGGTCTATCTGAGACTCCGTAGTTATAGCGATCACCTGCAACCGCAGCCAGATCAGCTAGCAGTATTGATCCGATGGCGCTACCGACCAGTCCATCCGACAACGAATCAAGGCCGATATACGCTACTTGGGCTTTTTCGATGATATGACCGGTATTGGTGATGGGGCGTAGATCATCGACATCCAAGGGATTTGGCGATAATAAGGGCCCCAAGGGCCCTGAGGTCAGCATGTTCATGATCGGAATTAAGGAAGCGACCATCTTGCTGAAATGGGTGCGGTCGTGTTCGAACAGCGATAACAAGCCTTCTAGATCAAGATTAGCGGCTTGCTGTTGCACGACTTCTCGATAAAAGCGCACCAAGCTAGTTGCTTTGGAATCAATGTCTTTGGCCGTTTTCAAATAAGGTCTGGCATCGCGTCGCCAATCGCCTAACGTGGTGTCGTAATAGCGCTCTAAAGCCTGGATCACCAAGGTTGACGGGCCACCTTCCAGATAGCGACGCAGTTTGGCTAATGTGGGTCTTTCCTCAATGACCATCAGTCCTTGAATTACGTTATCCAGTGATTTCTGCCCAAAGGCTTTGAAAGGGTCATTGGTGGTTTCACCTGGCGAAATGGCAGTAATGCGGCTGGCGATTTCAGAAGGTCGGTTGAAATTATGCAAGGGATCTAAGCGTACGCTGTCTTCTGGAAAAGCCGGATGAAAATATACAAAACGATCAGGTCGCTTTGCTAATAAACAGGCTCGCTTGGCCGACGCCATCAAATCCTTGTCGCCTTTAGGGTCGATAATGATCACTGCTTCACCGCGTAGCACGGCTTGTGTCACCAGCACATCAAAGGCCCTTGTTTTTCCTGCGCCGGTGGTGCCGACAATCAGAGTATGTCCTGCCGTATGTTGAAGGGGTTGACGGACATCGTTTTCTGAGATTTCCAAGCCATGTATCCAAGCTGAACCCATGCGCTGATGATCGGTCGGAATCAGCGTAGATACATCGCGTTTGAGAATTTCATAAGCGAGTTGAGCATGTTTTTGCACCCAATCAAAGCCCCAGCCAAACCATAATTCTTCAGGATGGCGTTTCACAAATTGTATGAGCTTATCGGCTTCTAGGTACTGAAACTTGAATTGTCTAAGACGTCTTTTTCGGTACCAAAGGCTAAGCGCAGCAGGCAATCGCCATAACACCATGACGCCACAAAGTACCATCAGCCAGTCGAAAGGTTGTTCCGGCAAGTCCGACCAATGACGACTCAGATAGGCGAGGGCTGCGCCACCTAGCCAACCAGCAATAGCCGTAATTTCGTAGATGGGTCGCCAAGGGAATTGATAATCGTAATCGGAATTCATAGGGTGATTCTGACTTTGATGCCGGTTTCATCAATATGACAATCTGGGTGATTAGCCATTTCACGTAAAAAAGCACTACGTTTGAGTCTAGGCTGCTGTTTTAAAAACTGGGTAATCTCCGATTCTGCAACGCTATGCCAGAGCTTGTCTGCTGTGATTGCTTCTGAAATCGGTCGAGTTGTTCGTAGATAATTGATCAAGGCCATGACCGCTGGACTCCCCACTAAAGTGCTGGGGCTTGAGTGTGTAACTGAGTCTGCTATAGCTTGGCGTTTGTTGGCTGGTTCTTGCATATTCGCCGCAGGGCTTAGCTTTAGTTTTTGCGGCTTAACAGCTTGTTCAGTTTTGCTAGCAGTCAAAAGTGTTACCTTGTTGTTTTTAGCCACTGTAGCATTGAGGTCTTTTGGCTTTTGCATTGAGGGCGCAACAAATGTGCTGGATACAGTAAGCAATTGTTTCATAAAGCCACTGGGTGCTGTGGCCAACAGCACCCCCCGTACTTGATTGATCATCTGTATCTTACGCATGGGCGAGAGCACATCCGTCACCAACCAACCGGTATCTTCCAAGGTTTTGATGAAGAGGTTAGGTTCAATATTAAGTTTTTGTGCAGTGTCTGGAAACGGTAGTAAATACTGGTCTTGGGCCTCCAATAGATCAATACCTAGTAGCAAACGCTCAGCGTTGATTTCAGAGGCTAGCTGAATGAGCCATGTTCCAGCCAGACCATGTGCTTGTAGCCAGTTACCGGCACTATCAATGCTATCGGCCTGAGACGTATGAGTAGTGAGTGCTTGTTCGTTGATAGCTTCAGGCTTAGATGGCGTGTTTGTGCGTTTGGATTTTTTAGCAATATCGGTGGCTGCAATGAATTTTGTAACTGGAGGGGAGCTTTCAGCGTCAACGTTTGTTGGTTGAGTAATGGTCAACGGAAGGAGCTTTTTATGACTACTTTGATCATTAGTCGACTGTTCTTGGTCATCTGGAATAAGGTGTTGATCAGTTGTTGCACATCCTGGAGGATTTCCTTGAGGTCTGCTAAGTTTGTTAATCTTTACATCCGGCTGAGACTCCAGTGGTGTGCTATTTTGTACTGAGTCAGCGCTAACGGCTATTTCAGGCAGGTCTTCTATTTCGATTCCTTCAACCACGACTGGTGGTTCATTGGTAAAAATCAATTCGGCAGATGCTAAACGCAGCATGTACAAAGTTACCTCTAAGCCTTGAGGCTGCATGCGCCAATAACGATATTGTCGGCCATCCGGCATTATTTTTGGAATTGCTAAGCCGCGCTCGATCAAAATATCGGCTAAAGTGTCTTCATCACGGGGAATGCCGGGGACCTTGTCTCTGGTTAACGTATCTACTATGTCCTGAGCGCCGGTGCGCCAGACAATATGTAGACCTTCCTTAAATCGCCACAGGCGAGCGCCTTTTTCGTTGGCCTGCCAGTGTCCGGACTTTATTAAGCGCCGCATGGCATCGAATAGGTATTTCTCAACGGGCATACCCATCGCCGAATCGACGGTGTGGGTATGCGCTTTTAAGTCGCGCTCTACGCTTTTGCAATCGGCGGCCATGACCAGTTCATATAATTTGGCACCGCGATCAAGGCCATGGATGGTTTCCAGCATCGCCTGCATAATATCGGGGCCTGGAGCCAAAAGATACGTTCGTGAGGCTCGAGTCAGTACCCGTTCAAGCACAAGGGCAGAGAACTGCTCATGACGTTTGTGACGATTTTCCCGCCAGCGTAAAAAGTAACGGTCTATGCCGTTTTGGGTAGCCCAGTCGGTTAGATTTTCATCGCAAGGATTCCAAGTATATTCGCCGTGTCGGTCAACGACCGCCATATCCGAAACCGGTTTGCCTATGTCATGTAGTAAACCGGCAAAACAAACCGCAAGACGCCAACGTAGTTCCAATTCTTTGCGTTCGCGAGGCGTGGACTGGGTCGCAAATAAACAGCCTTGGGCTGCTTGTGTTGCCCAGTGTGCCACTTCTAGGCCATGCCGGAATAGTCCGCCGGCACCACGATGATGATGTGACTCCGAGGCGGGCAACAAATGGCTAAAGGCCGCGTATCTCGCAATTACGGGTGCTGCGATGGTTTGATAGAGGTCGTCCGGCAAGGACAAAGCATGTTCGATGGCGTTGATTAGCTCGACTTGAGTAGCCAAAATACGTTCCACTGGCGCAGCCGGAAGCCCCTTCATGAACGGCGGGTAGCGAGGAATTTCTTCGTCGGGCGCTACCGACTGATCTGCTAGTAACAAGGGGTGGTTTCCGAATAGGTTAATTCCGTAGCGGTTAAGTAAGGCAGTCATTATTTTTCCCATAGCGGTCTATGGTCACAAAAATATTTAACGTGGGACTTACAAAAGATGGGTGTATTCGCAATCTTTTGCACTATTGCAGGGCTTTGTTACTTTTAGTGTGACGACTTTCCATTACACTCTGGAGAGTTCATTATGAAATCTAACTTACCTTACAGCACACTCCTTATCAGCACCGTGTTGAGCACGGGTTGCACTAGCACTATACCCTCGGTCGCGGTGAATGAAACCGTGATTGAATCAATCTTATCCTCAACGCAAGCTGAAAAGCCTTGGCGACTCGATAGCGCTTGGCAAGGCAGTAACCTAGGAGGCGCAGCGTTACGTGGTGCGTCGATTGAACATGTCATTCGACAAAATGATAAAAAAACTTCTAGCGTTTCATCAGTTTCACATGCAGTTGTCCTTAAACCCAAACCAGTCCCAAAAGTCGTGCCTAAACCTGACTGTAATCCCAGTAGCATCGTGAAGTGAGGTGGTTATGGACTATTCAGAAGCTTCAGTAAAACACACGCAACATTCAGCTCCTGACAACCTAGACGGACTGACCGAGCGCTTTAAAAGTTTGGTGGAGTGCAAAAAAGCACAGCTACACGCTGTCAAAGCGGTGACCGCTACACCCAATTGGCCAGCACCGATGCGAGGCACACCTAATGCTTGTTTGCGTAGTGCCTTATTTGCCGGTATCCAAGGCAATGAACGTATCGTCTACAAAAAACGCACCTTGCTAGCTTCGGTGGATGGAATAGAAATTCGATTTCTGGGCGTACAACTTAACCAATCGGATCTTGATGTCTGGATGCACATTGTACATCTGTCTAGGCAACAGTTACCGGGCTACAATGTTTGCTTCAGCGCCTACGCCATACTGACTGCATTAGGCAAAGGTACCGGCAAAAGCCAACATGAGTGGCTGAAAGAATCGATGGCAAGACTTGGCTGTGCTTTTGTGGAAATGACGTTCCATGGTCGCGATAGCTTTGGTGAAAAAGGCTTTCTGCGATATTACCGAGACGAGACTACCCAGCGTTACGTGGTTGAACTCACTGATTCCATGCTGCGATTATTTGAAGACGGCTACACGCACATTGAATTTGAGCAGAGGCAAAAGCTGCGTAAACAACCGCTGGCTTTGTGGCTGCATGGATTTTTGTCATCCCATGCTGCGCCTTATCCGTTAAAAATTAGCACCATTCATCGCCTAAGCGGGAGTGGAGCTAAAACCCTTAGAGACTTTAAATACCGAATGAGTAAAGCACTGGAGGCGTTAATTACCATTGGAGCCATCGATAGTTTTGTGATTAATGAAGACACCGTAAAAATTAAAAAGAATCCGACACCAAGTCAACAACGCTATTTGGATGCAAATAAAATGCCATAAAAAGCACGGCATTCGACCGACGCTATTTTGGGTCTTCTAAAACACGACGATACGGCATTAGGCCGACGCGGACACGGCATTAGACCGACGGAGGCACGGCATTAGGCCGACAGGGTAACGGCATTAGACCGACACCCACGGCATTAGACCGACAAAAATAACGGCATTAAGCCGACGTTTGGCACGGCATTCGACCGACGCAGAGCTGATTTTTATAAATCGCTACAAGCCACGTAATTCATGGCTTGTAGCGATTTTAAAAACACCAAAAAACAGCCTGCTAATCTATATATAATCTTTTTTTAATCTTAATAAAGGGAAAGCATGCCTGTGGATAACTTTAGTGATTTTGATGTGCTTGTGTGGCTTTCCGATAACTCTGCACAGTATCACGAATTTTTCCCAGTAAATGGATCTGCTTTCGAATGTCTGCAAATTCGGTTTCCAGTTCTTCGACCAAATCAACTTCCCAGTCGGGTTCTCTTTTCAGGAGTCGTCCTAAGGGATAGCGAAAGCCTGGCCCTTTTTTGAGATAGTGGGCTATTGGTTTGATGTGTCCGTTTTCGCGAATCATCGCCATCTGAAACCACTCGATACTGAACGAAAGACAGGTTTCCCGTTTTCGAACCCGAACGCCTATTCTTGCTTTTACCGATGCCGCATGATTTTTTTGCTCACTTTTAAAACGCCGCCAATAATCATCGACCAGTACTCGGGTTTCAGCATGTAACTGATCCACTTTAGCTTCAATCCAGATCAAGACGTCATCTTCTGTTACTGTGGATGACAGTTTATTCGAAGGTTCATAGTTCATATTAAAATCCCTAATACTTAACTGTAGGGATTTAGGTCTTAAATCCCTAAGCAATTTTATGGTGAAAGAGGGCCGTTTTTAAGGCTAGTAAAGCGCTAAAACGACCTTAATTTAGTGGTTTTTTTTTTCGGTTGTTCCCTATGTATTAGGGATTTAAGGTTTAAAAAAATCGTTTTTATGCGCTATAAATCCCTAAGTAAATACAATCAGCTAATTCCCTATTTAGGGATTTGGTCTCCAATTTTCTAGAGTTTTTTGACCATCAAATCCCTAATTAATAGGGCTTTGTGCTGGTCATCCCTTTGTGAAATTAAGTGACGTAGTCCTTTACAGCAGTTAAAACGCGGCTAAATTTTATTTGCTCCTGTGATTGTGTCTACGCAAAAAAATCAGTGATAAGCGTATTTTTACGTTTCCCCCATCCGATTCATGAAAGCTGAGCAAGAAGCAGATTACAAAAAAGACTGATTTTGCCAATCTTTTGTAACCTGCAGTTGCTAGTCATGAGTAAGAATGCGGCTATGAACCGAAAATTTGCCTTATTGCTGACCATTATGACGTTATTACTTCAGGTATTGACTGCCTGGGGTATAGAGGGTGATGAGCCTAGCGTTTCGTATTTTACGGATAAGCAACGAGGCTGGTTCTGGTACGAAGTTCAACCTGAACCGGTGTTAAAACGTAAGCCTCAACCAAGTAAAGTTGTGCCGAGTTTGCCATCCATCACCGAGATACCGCCAAGGCCAATAACACCTGTAGAACCGGAACCACTTACTTCGGCTTGGTTACGCAAAAACATGGAAACCTATCTGAACAAGGCGATTGATGAGCCCAGTCATGAAAACGTAGCGGCGTTTTATTACTTGCAACGAACGATGATGGATAAAGCCGAGCGCTTTACCAATGCTGCTCGTTATGTGGTGATGTCTGATCCCCAGTTGGATGAGACTGTCAGACGTCCGGTGGCGACCTATGCCGCCAATGAAGCTAACCATCAGGCCAGTGTGATGGCCGATCGAGCTTTGAAAGATATTGCCGGTGTTGCTGGGATATTATTTTTCTTTCGTTCCGATTGTCCCTATTGCCATGTGCAGGCGCCGATATTGAGCATGTTGGAAAAAGCCTATGGTTTTAAAATCTATCCAGTCTCATTGGACGCACTGCCGATGCCGAATGGTTTGTTTGGAAATTTCAAGTTGGATCAGGGGCAGGCGGCCTTATTGGGCGTTGAACAAACACCGGCACTATTTTTGATGAAACCGCCAAAACAGATCTTGCCATTGTCTCAGGGCGCATTGTCACTGGAGGAACTCACTAGTCGCATTCTTCTGGCGGCCAAAGAAGCGGGTTGGCTGGAGGCCTCACGGTATCAAACTACCCAAGGTCTTCGCTCCACTCCACAGTTATTGCCAACGACAGGCAGCATCAATGCGGCAACCGCTCAAGATCCGATGGCATTGATACAAGCCCTGCAAAACAGTGCGAAACTGGGGGGAGCGCCATGATTAAAACCGTGCTTAGGAAAATAGTCATAGCTCTGCTGTTGTTAGAGTTGCCGATACTCGCTTATGCTGATTTACAACAGGAAATGGATGGCATGTTTGGCACGATGACCAACTTTACGTCACCGACGGCACATCTGGGTCAGCGCCGGGGTGTGATCACCGGTGGAAGTTTGATAGCTCGCAACGGCATTAGTAACACTAACCTAGTGTCATTTGTACCGCCATCGTTCAGTGCTGGTTGCGGGGGGATTGATCTGTTCGCTGGTAGTTTCAGCTTTATTAATTTCACTCAATTTGTGCAATTGTTACGAAATGTCGCTGCTAATGCCTCAGGTTATGCCTTTCAATTGGCGGTAGGAGCGATGTGTCCTTGGTGTGCATCGGTGATGACCGATATGCAAAAGAAAATCCAAGAGCTTAATCAGATGTTCAGTAACTCTTGTCGACTGGCGCAAGGGATGGTCAACGATACCCTCAAAGCGACTGACTTGCAGAGTAAAACCAATCTGTCTAATGCATCAATTACTCAGGGTATCAGCGATGTGTTTTCTAGTTGGACTAATACCAGCACCTTAGGTGATCCGGTACAGCAGGTTAAACAAAATGCACCCAATGACATGACCCAAAAAATACAAGGCAATCTTGTTTGGCGAGCATTGATTACTCAAAACGCGGGTGCTTGGTTTCACTTTGGCGGTAACAGTTTGTTGGAAGCGGCTATGAGTATTTCCGGCACCGTTATTGTCGATGCCCCGCAAACTGCTCCGGATGGCAAGGGTGAAAACAATCCGGTGGCTGCACCACCACCGATATTGCGCATTAAAGACTTACTGTATGGCAACGATGCCAATAACAGTTATCAGACAGTTAATCTCTATAGTTGTTCGGATGGGCATGGGGCCGATCAATGTCTCAAACCGGTGATTCAAAGCGTCACCCTAGTAGGACTCAAACAACGGGTGATGGATATTTTGTTAGGCTCAGCTACTAATGGTAACGGTTTGATTGTGAAGTTCTCGACCAATCAAGGACAAATCAATGCCACTGAACAGGCCTTTATGCAAACGGTACCCGATGCTATCGGCGGCATGATTCATAATCTGGCTCGTGAGGATGCCGGTATCGCCAAACTTTGGGCAGAAGAGGCCGCTCCAGTGATTGCTCTTGAACTGGCGCAATTGATTGTCAACGATTTACTCAGTGCGGTGCAGACGGCAGCGCAGATCAACGATCATGCTTATGCCAAGTTGCTGATAGAGGCTCTGAAAGATGCTCGTGAACAGATTCAGGACGAATATGTCACTATTGCGGGGCGTTATGGTAATCCACAAACGTTGATGGCGTTTTATCAGCAATTGATGAATACCGTTAAACCACGGCATTACGGTACGGTCGCACAGTTGCCTGCGTCGGCGACAGCCTGGCCCACGCCTTAAGGGTTGATATCGGACCCTATGTTAACGGCTCTTCGACACTATCTACTCTGAGGCAGCAAGCCTATGTTCGAAATCTTTTCCGTGGGCGATTCAGCTTATTTGCAAGCGGTACTCAATGCCGTAGCGATGCTATCTGGTACAGGTGATTACCGCACTGCAGCCTGTGTAGGTGGCCTAATTGGCGTTATTATCATCATGCTACGTGCCTTAATGCAGTGGGATGGTCGTGGCATACGCTATCAAGATTTATTTTTGGCCTATGTGTTGTGGCTCATGTTGTATGCACCTACCGTCAAAGTCTTGATTGAAGATGCTTATACTGGCAGCGTGATTGCAGTGGATAATGTACCTTTGGGGCCCGCTGTAGTGGGTAGTGTCATGTCCAATATGGGTTATCGCACCACGCGTTTGTTTGAACAGGCTTTTGCCATGCCATCGATGACCGGCCATGGTTTTGCCGATAGTTTGCAAACTTTGACAGCAGTACGTAAAAACCTATTATCCCGCGTCGACTTAGGCGCTGCCAATACGCCCAACGCTGGCAGCGACATGGAAACCTCCTTTGCTAATTATGTCCGAGAATGTACGCTGACAGGGGTCGATTTAAACCTAAAATCGGTCGATGCTATTCTTCGCGATGCCGATCCCCTCAATGCCTTGCGCTTTGACTCAGACATCTATATGACTGAAATCTACATAGGTGGTCAGTCACAAACCAAAACGTGTACTGATGCTTGGACAGATTTGGGCGTGGTGGCTAATGGTGCTTTCACGACGGCCCTAGAAAATGTGTTACAGCATACTTTGGGCGTGACTGCCGCTGCCGACACCGTACCGAAAATACAAGATGCCTTTGATGCGTTGGCGGGGCCGGGGGTTATCAACGCCGGCAATTACATGTTGATGTCGGCTATTATGCCGATGTTCGAAAAAGGCGTCATTGGCCGGCACGAAGATGCTATGCATTGGACCAAAGCCTCGATGATCGAACAAGCTATCCAGCAACGTAACACCCAGTGGGCAGCGGAACAGACCCTGTTTTCAAAAATTGTCAGGCCGATGATGGCGTTTATCGAAGGCTTGAGCTATGCCATTGCACCCATCATGGCTTTTGTAGTGCTGTTTGGTAGTGTCGGGTTACGCATGAACATAGGTTACTTTACTATGCTGCTATGGATACAACTGTGGATGCCAATTCTGGCAGTGATCAATTTGTTCATCAATATGTCAGCGGCTGGAAAAATGACGGCGTTGACCTCAGCCAACTACAATTTGCCATCGATGATGGGTATTTACCAGATGGATATGGAATTGCAGCAGTGGTTGGCCATTGGCGGCATGTTAGCTGCTTCGACACCGGCTATTACCTTGATGCTAATCTATCGTGGAGCCGTCACTACCACCCATTTTCTGGGGCGCATGGACGGGGGTGATTATGTTAATGAAAAGATTGCGACCCCTGATTTTATAAGTCCTGCGCCGGTATTAAACGCCCAGCCACAGCATCAGTATAGTCCTGTGTCGGCAGTTACGATGACTGGCAGCGATAAAGTATTACCCAGTTTTACAGCAGGGCGAGATATGAATTCTGCTGTAGCATCCGCCTCCCAAGTGTCTGAGCAGGCTACCAGTAGTTTCATGAGTAGTCTGTCGTCAACGGCGTCCAAATCCAGTAGTATTAATAGCGATGCTTTTGACAGTCGATCCCTAGGCCAACAAATTGCTAGCAGTACTAGTCATACTGATGCCTATAACCACCAATTCGGTGAAGCCTTTGCCAAAAAGCATGCTGATACGGGTATCTCGGCTGATCACTTTTCAGCACTGGTGGCCGGTAGCGCAAATGCTAGTGCTAAGTTCTCAGATGACCGCTTAGGCGCAGCCATTTCAGGCCGATTACAAAATGACTTTAAAGTCGGTCAAGATAAAGCCGATACGATTGCCGCCGATATTACGCAAACCGTTAACGACACTGAGGGCTATCAGGCAGGCTTGGCTAAAAGTCTAGCCTTGGATGCGCAATCCGGTACGCGTAACGTAGCTTCAATAGGTTTACAACAGCAATCGTTATCGTCGTTACAACACAGTGCCACCGATGCCGTTTCAGCATCGGATACTTATCAGCAGACCTTGTCAGCACAACAGCGCTTTGGTGCTCAGGCTAGCTTCGGTGCCGCAGAAACGGGTTTGAAATTGGCCAGTGATGGAGCGTTAATGGAACGCTTGGATCACACGCTGGATCAATATGGCTTACGCGGCGATGCCCAGCGACTAGCGTCACAGTGGAAAGCGGCCAGTTGGATAGCCGATAACGATCAGGCTTATGCAGCAGCAGGCATGTCCTTGTTAACTGGATTTTCCTCACCTAGTTATCGAGCCCTAGATAATCAGCAGTCGCGTAGCGCAGAAATAGCCGGTTACCAGCTATTGGGTGATGCCTTTCATGCACCAAAATCTGATTCTGCCTGGCATCCAGAGAAAAACGAAAACCTTAAAACCCACGCACCCGCACTTGGAACTGTTCAGTCTGTGGTTGAACAGACAGGCTTTGCTGATCCTCGTCATGAGGCAGAAAACCTTACACATCAGGCACAGAGTCAGATTAACACAACACACAGTCGAATGAAGGCGGGTGAAAAAGCCATTGATATGGACCATGCTCAGAACCTCAAGGCAACCGATCAGCAATCGAGTGCGGGTTTTTCTGAGATGGGGAAAAAGAAGGTCGAATATTTTAGAGCGGAGATTGCCACGGCTGCCAATAACACACCTTCAGCTGCGGAGTTCTCCTACAACATGCTGGGTGGCAGTGTTTATAATACGGCTAAGGATATTGAGGCGGCCGGTTCGGTCGGCAACGAATATGTTAAACAATTTATAGGCGGGTATCAGGACGCGACTTCCAAAGGTGCAGATACATGGGATGCCATTAAATATGCAGCATCGCAATCTTATCCTGGATTTATACAAGCAACGCAAACTTGGGCTGACCATCGGGTCAATGAGGTGGCTGATAAGCTTACACCGAGTCAACAAGACTATTATCGTGC
>Ga0214167_1000793_pt1 | contig 14042 bp, 14 predicted proteins | sample TroBogypolimnion_45_FD_153006 | JGI IMG/M metagenome (GOLD analysis project Ga0214167, IMG submission 153006) | Freshwater microbial communities from Trout Bog Lake, WI - Practice 18AUG2009 hypolimnion v3 | ecosystem: Environmental > Aquatic > Freshwater > Lake > Hypolimnion/Profundal zone ... | reverse complement strand
CGATCTATAGAAATAGTAGTCCAATTAGTTCAACTACTACTACCAGTTTTATCGATAGTAGTGCTGTAGCAGGAACGACCTATAATTATACGGTTATTGCCCTTGATGCGAGTGGTATAGCTTCTGCTCCAAGTAATGTAGCGACGGTTACAACACCATTGCCAGCAATTAATATAACATCGTCTAATGTTGGAAATATAACGGGCACCAGCGCGACCATTAATTGGACAACCAATATTTCTGCTACAGGTCAGGTTAACTATGGAACCGCAGCGAATAGCCTTACTTCAAAGGTGGCGATTGGCACGAGTACTACGAGCCAGAAAGCCATGATCTCTGGCCTGAATAAAGCGACTACCTATTATTATCAAATTGTGGCTACTAGTGGAGTTGCTAGCACTTCATCGGCAACGAAAAGTCTTAAAACGCTAAAACGTTAATAAAACGACGGCAGATATACGTTGCTATGTTATTTTATTTTACGACGCTGAAAATCATGGAAATGGAGTACTAGTTCTCTGAGTCTGAATAATTGCCCCTCTTTTTCAAAGGAGGGGCAATACTCACTGTATTTGACATGATTTTTAAAGCATATATCTTCTAACTCTATTTTCACAAAAAGAAAAACCGAAAAATTAACCGTTTTGAGTATAGTGGCGCATTAATATTTTGCGCTGTTCGCTTGAATCGAAATTTCCTTAGTATTTTAAGACTCTCTTCTGCTATCGTTGCCCTTGCTTGTTTTGTTTATGATGTACATTCAGTGCTGGCCCAAGCCATTGAGCAGCCGTTGGCATTATCAATTTTATCAACTCAGGAGTTACTCATGTTTCATCTCACGCCACCGCCTTACGGCACTGCTATTACTCTGAAAAACGGTAAATTAGTCGTACCTAACAACCCCATTATTCCTTTTATAGAAGGTGATGGTACAGGGCCGGATATTTGGCGCGCCACGGTTCGAGTTTTAGATGCTGCTGTTGCAAGTAGCTATGCTGGGCAACGAAAAATCCACTGGCTTGAAGTGCATGCGGGCGGCAAAGCCCATCGATTGTTTAATACCTGGTTACCTGATGAGACGGTGACGGCGTGTAGCGATTACCTCGTCTCCATTAAAGGCCCTTTAACCACGCCGATTGGTGGCGGCATACGCTCTTTAAATGTAGCCTTGCGGCAGATGCTAGATATGTATGTGTGCTTACGTCCGGTACGCTGGTTTCAAGGTGTGCCGTCTCCGGTCAAAAATCCGGGCGCGGTTGATATGGTGATTTTTAGAGAAAATACCGAAGACATCTATGCCGGCATAGAGTTCGAACAAGGCAGTGCTGATAACAAATTATTTCTAAGCTTGTTACAGCAACACTTTCCTGAGCAATACGCCAAGATTCGTTTTCCAGAAAGTTCAGGCATCGGTATCAAGCCAGTTTCACAAGCAGGCACTGAACGTTTAATCCGCTCTGCTATTGATTATTGCCTGATTAATAAGCGCAAAAGCCTAACGATTGTGCATAAGGGCAATATTATGAAATTCACCGAAGGTGCCTTTAGGCATTGGGCTTATGCACTGGCTGAACGAGAATATCCTCTGCAAACTTACAGTTGGGCGCAATGGGAAAAGACTTGTAAGCAAGCCGGCGAAGCAGCTGCCAATCAAGAACAAGCCGAGGCGCTGGCACAAGGACGCATCTTAATTAAAGACGCTATCGCCGACATTGCCTTGCAACAAGTGTTAACGCGCCCTGAAGATTTTGATGTGATTGCCACCTTAAATTTGAATGGTGATTATTTATCCGATGCTTTGGCTGCACAAGTTGGCGGTATTGGTATCGCGCCAGGCGGGAATATCAATTACCAAACGGGTACAGCCGTTTTTGAAGCTACCCATGGGACCGCACCAAAATATGCGGATCTTGATAAAGTGAATCCCGGCTCACTGATCTTATCGGGTGAAATGATGTTGCGCTATATGGGCTGGACTGAAGCCGCCGATGCCATTATTAAGGCGATGGATGCCGCTATCGCCAGTAAACGAGTCACTTATGATTTCGCACGCTTAATGGACAATGCCACCGAAGTTAAATGTAGTGTATTTGCTGATGTCTTAATTGAGTATTTGTAAGGCTGGTCATGCGTCGATTTCTATCTGATAGTAATCATCTATATAATGGCGACCATGTTGAGCAATTATATACACAATCACTTATGGCTCTCACGCTTTGCCTATCTACCCACAATTAAGTAGTTAATTACTTGGAGTAAAACAGCTTTAGCTGTTTTAAAAGACAATAGCTGAAGCTATTGCACTCCACGCTTTTACTGTTTTACCTTAACTATGGGCAGTGACGCTCCGCGTGGGAACGATAAAACATCGCCCATGGGCAAACTCTATCAGGAGCAAAAATGACTAAAGAAATCATATCAACGCCACTAGCACCTCAGGCTATTGGTACTTATTCACAAGCCATTAAAGTCGACCATACGGTTTATCTTTCAGGACAAATTCCCTTAGTGCCTGAGACCATGACCATTATAGCTGGCGATATCAGCGCACAAATTACCCAAGTCTTTGATAATCTACAAGCTGTCGCTCAAGCGGCCGGTGGCGAGCTGAGTGATATCGTTAAATTAAATGTATTTTTAACAGATTTAGCTAACTTTCCACTCGTTAATGAAATTATGGGGCGTTACTTTGAAGCGCCCTACCCTGCGCGTGCTGTCGTCGGTGTTGCCGCTTTACCTAAGGATGTAGGAGTTGAAATGGATGCGATTATGTTTCTTAAGGTGCAAGAATATCCGATTTAAATCTTACACGTCTCCTCACGGGTCATGAATCAACTTAATGTATCGGTTACTCAGTTAACGGGCATAGGCGCACAAACTGCGCAGCGCTTAGAAAGACTGGGCATCCGTGTCATTCAAGATTTAGTTTTTCATTTACCGATACGTTATGAAGATCGTACCCGCGTGGTTCCTATCGGCTCATTAATGGCGGGCATGACCGCCTTGATTCGCGGCCGCGTTGAGTTTATTGATGTTTTACCTAGAGGCCGCAAAGGACTGGTGTGCAGAATCAGTGATGATACCGGCTCTATCTCTTTAAAATTCTTTCATTTCAGCGCCCATCAACACAACTCGCTAAAACCCGGCACCTTAATCAGTTGTTTTGCCGAAGTTCGACACAGCTATGCCGGACTGGAAATGACTCATCCTGATTATCAAATCTTGTTTAATCCTGAGACTACTATTACCGAAACGCGGTTAACTCCGGTTTATCCTTTAACCGAAGGTCTAAGCCAAACCACGATCAGGAAAGCAGTTAAACAAGCCTTAACGCTATGCGAAAACCAAGCCGACTCATTGATTGATTGGATACCCGAGACTATTTTAAAAAAGCAGGCTTATCCCTCCTTAGCCGCCGCTATACAAACGTTACATGCGCCCGATGAATCAGTCACGCTGACGGCCTTAGAAAACGGCAGTGTGCCAGCGCTGAAACGTTTAGCTTTTGAAGAACTACTCACCCATCAGTTGAGTATGCAAAAAGCTAAAAACAAAGCTAAGGCTTGGCGCGCACCTAGTTTTTATGGCGATGCTGCGGCCAACGCTTTATTTTTAAAAAATTTACCTTTTAAGCTAACCGGCGCTCAACAGCGCGTTATCGCAGAAATTTCCGATGATTGTCTTTCCACTCACCCTATGATGCGCTTGGTTCAGGGCGATGTCGGTTCAGGAAAAACTATCGTCGCCGCTTACGCTGCTTTATTGGCCTTAAGTGCCGGCTATCAAGTTGCGGTGATGGCACCTACCGAGTTATTAGCTGAACAACACAAACGCAATTTCAGTCTCTGGTTTCAAGGATTTCAAACGCAAGTGGTGTACTTAACCGGACAACTTAAAGGTAATGCCCGTAAAGAGGCTTTACTCAGCCTAGCTGATGGCACGGCTGGCATTATTGTCGGTACTCATGCTTTATTTCAGGACAGCGTTAACTTTCATCGCTTAGGTTTGATTATTATTGATGAACAACATCGTTTTGGCGTGCATCAACGTATGGCACTGCGTGAAAAAGGCCAACAAGACGATAGTAGACCGCATCAATTAGTGATGACTGCCACACCGATTCCACGCACCTTGGCGATGCTGCAATATTCTGATTTGGATATTTCCATTATTGATGAGCTACCACCGGGCAGAAAGCCGGTAGTCACCTGCGTGATTCCCTCCGAACGCCGCCAAGAAGTGATAGACCGCATTGAGCATTGGGTAGAAAAAAAGTTTCAAGTCTATTGGGTGTGCACGCTGATCGAAGAATCTGAAGTTTTAGAATGTGAAGCTGCTGAAAAGACTGCTGAACAACTCACCCTAGCCTTACCTAAAGTGCGCGTTGCCCTGATCCACGGCCGTATGAAAAGTGCCGACAAAGATGCGGTAATGCAAGCCTTTAAAAATCATGACATTGATTTACTAGTCGCCACGACCGTGATCGAGGTCGGTGTTGATGTACCCAATGCCAGTTTAATGGTGATAGAAAACCCCGAACGCTTAGGGCTGTCACAATTACATCAATTACGCGGACGCGTAGGTCGCGGTGATAATGACAGCTATTGTTTATTAATGTATCAATCGCCGTTATCATTAACCGCTAGACAACGCCTAGGGATATTAAGAAACAGCAGCGACGGCTTTGTGATCGCTGAAAAAGATTTAGAATTACGTGGCCCAGGCGAACTCATGGGCACACGCCAAACCGGTGCTGTGCATTTTAAAATTGCCGACTTAGCCCGTGACGCCGATTTGCTAGATGCCGTGCAACTAGCCGGCACTCAACTGTACACCGAATCGCCCCACGCCATACAGCCACTCTGTGATCGTTGGCTGGGCACATCGACCGATTATGCCGAGGTTTAGTTTGACCCTATCCAGCGTGTTATTAAAACGTGAACCCTTATGGCAAGAAAACCGTCCGGGTTTACGCCATAAAATGCCCTTAGCCGTGCAATCATGGGCTTATGAATCAGGCTCTTTAACCCAACGTTTACGCGATAGATATGGCAATGCCGTGCAGATTAAGGTATTACTACAGCGCTGGTGCACGCCTTTTTTAAGTGAACGTCGTTTAATGGGCTTACCGGAACAGCGCTACCATCTAGTTCGCGAAGTATTATTGCATGTAGACGGCACACCGCTGATTTTAGCCAGAACCATTATTCCTGAAACGACTATCAAGGCGGTTAATAATAAATTAGCGCATTTAGGCAATCGGCCTTTGGGTGAAATTATTTTTTCTTATCCTAAACTCGAGCGTGTATCTATGGATATCAGCCTAGTTAACCCACAAACCTGGACAGATAAAGTCTTAGTCGAAGCCGACATACAGCAAGCTCTGTGGGGACGAAGAACTGTGTATGGTATCGCTCATCATCAGATGCTAGTCACTGAGTTTTTTTTACCGGTCATTTTAGAACGCGTTTAGCTCATAAACACACTAGCCGTCATACCGGCAGTCCATGGAATGACGTGCTTTTCGCAACCGAACACTTTACCCAAAGCGTGACGGGGTTTATAACCCCGTCACTCACGTTTCGACGTTATCGAAGCATTTAAACGTTTCGGTCGGGGTTGCAAACCCCGATCGGCATTGGGATAAAGCCATTAACCCAACAACAACTACTCAGGAGTCAAACACCATGCGCTATTTACACACCATGATTCGGGTTAATAATTTAGAGATATCCCTAGATTTTTATTGCCACAAACTAGGGCTAAAAGAAAGCCACCGCTTTGACAGCGAACCTGGTCGCTTTACCTTGGTGTATTTATATGCGCCACAAGATGAAGCCCTCGCCTTAGCTGGGCAAGCACCCTTGCTAGAGCTGACTTATAACTGGGATAGCGAAGACTATACTGGCGGGCGCAACTTTGGTCATGTGGCGTTTGAAGTCGACGACATTTATCAAACTTGTGAAAACTTAATGGCCGCCGGTGTATTAATCAACCGCCCACCGCGTGATGGCTACATGGCTTTTATTCGCTCACCCGATGGCATTTCTATCGAACTCTTGCAAAAAGACACACCATTGCCTGCTGAAGAACCTTGGTTATCTATGGCTAATATAGGCGTTTGGTAAGCTTCATATCGCTGGAGTAAAACAGCTAAAGCAGCGGCACTCCTCCTTTACACTTAACTTAATAGCTGTGTAGCCATAACTCATGACTACACTAAGCCTGCCGAGGGCTCCGCCAACATAGGCTAGCGCACTGAAATGTCTTATCTCATTTTTAGTGATCTTGCGTAGCATCTCTCTAATCTGATGTAATTCTTTACGAATCTTGTGTAGTGTTTTTCTAATCTTGCCTAGCGCTACGTCAATCTAACGAAGGCTTATCAGTCTCTAAGCACTACTCATGACCATCTTAAATAGCGCTCAGCAAACCTAGCCTAGCACTACTCAAGCCTAAATCAGCCTGAGTAGCCCTTGTTAAGCGCTACTCAAGATTAGAAGAACATTACGCAAGCTTAGAAAAACAGTCATCAAGATCAGAGTAACAATGATGAAGATTGCCAGAATACTACGCTAGATTAAAATAACCCTACACTAGCTTGGAAAAACTGTCTTTAAGATTGGAGCAACGCTAAACAAGATTACAAAAACAGTCATCAAGTCCTGCGTAACACTCGGCAAAATCCCCAGAGCACTAAGCAAGCTAAGCATAACACTAGGTATAGTTCAAAGCCCATCACATTTTAGTCGACATCAAATTTAGAGCTAGTGTCAGGTTTTTTTACATCTTAAAAAGCCCTTAACCATCAGTCTCTACGTTAAAGCCAGTTAACTCAAAGCCCTTGCTCTAGTAAAAAGCGTCAGGTTATTTTACAGTTCTGCCTCTCTCATGGGTTTTGCAAGTATTTTCAAAAATCTATTAGTACCGCAAGACTTTATTTAAATAACTAAATACTCCATTATCAGCGCCGCTAAAGCCAAGCAGAATTTAAACAAAAAAAGATTATGGTTCAGACAATTAGACAACCATCTTCTGATATTTTCAATATTCAACAGCCGCACTTTCATGAGTAATAATCCACCCAACAGCTAGCATATTAAATAATTGGCACACTGATTGCTTTAACTAAAATACTTGTCTCACGACAGGTCTTAGAGTCGCTCTAGGTTTTGGTTATAGTAAACCTAGAGCGATTAAATATTTTACATCTTAATCACAGGACATTATTTATGAAAAAAACTTTAATCTCTAGCGCAATTATTGGCCTATTGGCTGTTTCAAGCGTAATGAATGTAGCGAATGCAAATTTTCTAGAAATCGTTAATGGCAGTGGCGGAGCACCCAATCCATCATATCAAGAAGCCATCGGCGACCCAGGCGGTACTAATTATACAAATGGCCCTACCTCCGGTGCCAGCAATGGTCTAGGTATGCCTACCGATCTTGGAGGTTGGCCTGCTTCTTCAAATTTTGCAGCCGACACCTCTTTTGGCAATGCTTTAGGTATCACTGGTTATGATGGCTCTTACCTTAAATTAGATCAAGCCGGCATGGTCACTTTCCAATTCATGGGTAAAGGCGATTCAGTGGATCATGATATTTTTCAACTATGGTTAAATGGCGCTTGGACAACTGTATGGGATAACCAATCTGCTAGTAACGGTACTTGCGGCGTGAGTGGCACCACTCCAAATTGTTCTTCTTCTCTAAGTCAGCAATCTTATTACCTAAATGCAGGTCTGATTGCCTTTCAATTCGAAAACGTAACGACTGGAGATTTCAGTGTTAACGATGGCACTAATAACTTTAAAGATAACTTAAATGGCCCTGCTTACTTCTTAGGTGTAGATCCTTACTTGGCAGGTAGCCAGTATCAAACCTCCGGCGCAGCCGTCTATGCAGGCCTTACTGACCTGCCTTTTGGTCTAGCGGGAGATCACGACTACGAAGATTTAGGCGTACGTGTCAGCGTTCCAGAACCTAGCAACCTGTTGTTATTAAGCGCTGGTTTATTAGGCTTAGGCTTAGTACGCCGTCGTCGCTCAGCTTCAGCGACCGACAACTTATCAGCTTAAGCACTTAACAATAAGTACGACAAAACCCTCGTTAGGCTTAGCCTAGCGAGGGTTTTTTTATGCCTGTTGTTTAGAGAGGCCTTAATATGAATAACCTATGTGTCAGTTTTTTTTACACTGCCCACCGCACTGAATTCCTTACACCCTAGACGATGCTTTCTATTAACTACATACCACCAACCAAAAATTGTCAGCTTTTTTTACACTACCGACCCCGTAGTTGTTAATAGCCATTGCGATATAAGTCGATGAAAACAGTTAAGTCATTGTAAAAACTAGTTTTATATAGGCTGGCATGGATGCTGCTTTAAGTAATCACAGTGCCATCAAAAATTAAGGTGCTACTAAACAATAAATGCAGCAATGCGTTTATACAACAACATAACCTTAGGAATATCATCATGAAACTTAAATTATTAGTCAGCAGCATGCTGATGGCAAGCGCATTAATGTCAAGTGGAACTGCTTCCGCTTTCGCTCTTCCATGGGAATGGAGTGGCACAATGGCCAACTGGCAGAATGCCAACTATAACGGTAACCCTGCAGGTGCGATTGTTGACATCTCTTTACCGGCTCCGAATACCGGCTTAGTGACGACTGGCGCTGCAAGTGGCGATGGCGATACCACGTTTACATTTCTTACCAATACTACTTCCGGAGGAGCTGGCTTCAATCCCAATACTGCTGGGGTCAAGTTATCAGAACAATTGAGTCCGTCAGGCGTCGATATCTATGGTGTGAATGTTAGCTTTGGAGTAGCCGCAACTTCCGGCCTTTACGGTTATTCGATAAGCACTACTGAACCACAAGGATTAAACACAGCGCGCTTAGATACAACGACCTTACTAGGTAGTGTTACTAATAATAGTGTGAGCAAGTATTTGTACTCAAACTCGACTGATTATAATAACGCTCTTGCTTGCGCAACTGTTGCTTGCTATCTTACTAATGCACTTATGAATCCTGCCCTTAACAGCATTAATTCAATTTCAGCTCCTAGTGCTGGTTTGGCTTCTTTCCCAACCCAACAAACATTTTATGCGCTAGACGTCATAAATAGCGGTGCCTTAACCAACATCAATAACCAATATAGCATCACCAACGTCCCAGAACCTATGACCTTAGTCATGCTAGGACTAGGGTTAATAGGTTTCGGTTACAGCCGTCGCCATGTGTTATCTAATACTAAAGGTATGTCGGCTTAAGCCTAGTGCTTAAAAGTCATAAAGGGCGGCGGGATTTCCCACCGCCTTTTTTTTTGCCGAACATTATCCCCACTAAGCATAGCAATCTATACTTGATAATTTAGCGCTCTGCCACAGTATTGATCTAAACACTCGCCTTAAAACTAACGATTAAGTAACAGGCTAAACCACTTAGCTCGGCATTGCATGATTTGTGATGAGACCTAGATTGTATTAGTTTTTAGCTTGTTATACACTTGCCGTGGGCAAAGACCCTACTTTACATAATAATAATCCCGGAGAACAGCATGAGTACAGAAGAAGCAAGCTTATCGTTATATGACAGAATCGGTGGCGCAGCCGCTGTTGAAGCCGCCGTCGATGTTTTTTATGACAAAGTCATTAACGATTACCGCATTAACCGTTTTTTTGATGGCATCGATATGAACGCTCAGGCTGTTAAACAAAAAGCTTTTTTTACCATGGCTTTTGGCGGTCCCAACACCTATACCGGTGCAGATTTACGCACAGCTCATGCCCGCTTAGTTAAAATGGGCTTAGGCAATGATCATTTTGATGTAGTCATGGAACACTTAGGTGCTACTCTGCAAGAACTAAATGTGCCTGCTGAGCTTATCGGCGAAGCCGCAGCCCTTGCTGAAAGCACTCGTAATGATGTGTTAGGTAAATAAAATATCCCGTAGCTTGGGTTAATGGCTTTATCGTTAACCCAACATTGCCCCATTGTAGATTGGCTTGCGAAAAGCATGCAGCCCAACCTACCCTACCGGCCACAAACAATCTGGGCCATTATGTCTAGGGTTATTAATCAAGGCACTCACTGCAGTCAGCTCGATATCGCTATAAACATCGGCCCCTAAACAGTGAGCAACATCAGCCTCATCATCACTATGATCTAACCAACGTTGATAATGATCGGGGCTAATAATAACCGGCATACGTTCATGGATACGGGCCATTTTACCTTCAGCAGCCGTGGTAATTAAAGTACAGGAATAAACCGATGCTTGCTCGTGCTGCCAATGTTCCCATAAACCGGCAAACGCAAATAAGCCATTATCGGCTCTATGAATATGGTAGGGATCTTTGCCCGTTTCGGTTTGATGCCATTCAAAAAAACCCGTCGCTGGTAACAAACAACGCCTATGCTGATAAGCACTTCTAAAGGAGGGTTTTTCAGTTAAGGTTTCTGCTCTCGCGTTAAACGTACGACTGGCTATTTTTTTATCTTTAGCCCAGCTCGGTATCAGTCCCCAGTGCAAGTTAACGGCTTTATGGCTGCCATCTTCTAAGCTAATCACGGCAAGAACGTCTTGTCCCGGAGGAATATTGTAATCCGGTTGATAATCAGGCAAACAGGGCACAGCAAAATGCGCCATAATCTCAGCCTTCGTTGCAATTAAGTTATAACGTCCACACATAAGTTTTATACCATCCAGAGTAGTCTTACTAGCCCAATAACAACAAAACACATAATCGTTTATACCAACGGTGGTAAATATTGGCGACTTGATTATAAGCTTGATGGTAAACGCAAAACAACTACGCAAGAATCTACCCCACTATCTCATTAAAGGTTGTGCGAATTGGAGATGAAAAAATTAAAGCGACCCATTAGAGATGGGCGGCATTTAAAAAACACTCAACATTACGTATCACTTTTGATACAATAAAAACATGAAACCAATACTGTCCATTAGATTTTTCGCAGGCGAATTAGACAAAGAGCCGGTACGAGAATGGCTAAAAAATGATTTGTCAGCACAAGATCGAAAGATAATAGGTGAGGACATTAAAACTGTTCAATTCGGCTGGCCAATTGGGATGCCGTTAGTTGATCCTATAGTAGGAGATATTTGGGAAGTTAGAATTAAGCTAGCTAATAGAATAGCTAGGGTTCTTTTTGTGATAATTAACAATGAAATGGTTCTGTTACATGGGTTTATTAAAAAATCTCAATCAACTCCAAAGCCAGAACTTGATATAGCTAAAAAACGATTAAAAATGTTAAAAGGTGAGAAATGAATACAAACAATCCACATATCGGCAGTAGTTTTGATGATTTTCTAATTGAAGAGGATATTTTTGAAGCTGCTACAGCTACAGCTACCGCCACTAAGCGCGTTATAGCATGGCAAATACAACATGAAATGGACATACTTAAATTAAATAAAACCACTATGGCTAAAAAGATGCACACTAGCCGTGCTGCACTTAATAGATTACTTGATGAAGAAGATACCAGCTTAACCCTTTCGACTTTGATTAGCGCAGCTAAAGCTTTAGGCAAGAAAGTAAAAATAGAACTTGAGCCTGCATAAGCCATGGCAATGCATAATCCACCACATCCCGGCGAATTTATACGAGAGGTCTATTTAGAGCCCTTCGCGATTACTGGTAGGCAGTTAGCTATTAAGCTTGGGGTTGCGTCATCCACATTAAATAGAATATTAAAAGGTCCTAGTGGTATTAGCTCAGAAATGGCACTGCGTCTTTCAAAGGCCTTAGGACGATCACCTGAAAGTTGGCTGGCCATGCAAGACTATTATGATTTATGGTGCGCCAGACAATCTGTTAATCTTGATAATGTTGAGAAGATAGACTTTAAGGCTGCATAAATGATTAAAAATAGTTCATTTAGAAACCGTCATAAAAACAAATGCCTCTCTCATCATAATCAGATAACCTCCACACATCGATGCACCCTGAACTGATTAAACTGGAAGAAACCTTTAAGCCGTCGCTACTCACAAAAATTGATGAGCCTTTATGCGCTCACAAAGGTATTGAATTATGGATGAAGCGTGATGACCAACTACATCCTGTTATATCAGGCAATAAATGGCGTAAGCTAAAATTTATACTTGATCATGCGCTGTACTCAGGTGCTGATACTATCATCAGTATGGGTGGTGTGTATTCTAATCATTTACACGCCCTCGCCTACATCGGTAAAGTGCTAGGCTTAAAAACCATCGCTTATGTCAGAGGCGAAGCACCGGCGGTATTAACGCCAACTTTAGTTGATTTAAAAACTTGGGGCATGGAACTTAGGTTTATTTCTCGTACTGAATATCGACAACTCAGGCACTATAAAGGCTGTTTAGATTTACCAGGATTAAAGCCACAACAATACTGGCTGCCCGAAGGTGGCGCTCAAGATTTGGCCTTGTGCGGCGTGGCAGAACTCGTAACAGAAATTGATATCGCTTATGACCATCTCTGCGTACCCTGCGGCACTGGTGCAACTTTAGCAGGACTGATTTCCGCAACATCTGATAATATCTCACTAATAGGCTTTGCTGCTTTAAAAAAGGCAGGCTTTTTAAACGCGGATATCAGTTCCTTATTAAAGCAATCTAAAAGCAACTGGCAGATTAATTTAGATTACCATTTTGGCGGCTTTGCCAGCACCACACCTGATCTACTGAACTTTATATCAGCCTTTGAAGCTAAAACAACCATACAGCTTGAACCTGTTTATACCGGAAAAATGATGTATGCACTTTATGATTTAATTAGCCAAGGGCACTTTAGCGCGGGTCAACGCATTATTGCTATTCATACTGGTGGCTTACAAGGCGATAGGGAGCGCAGTCGATGAAACGAACATTAGAACCCGAACTTATGATCGATGAACATCAGGTCAGGGCTTATGCAGAAGCGGACTTTGAAATTCCTCATCAAGATTTTATAAAGCGCTTAAGCACATGGGTTCATGAACCCGATTTTTCGGGTACGGCATTAGATTTAGGTTGTGGCCCTGGCGATATCAGTTTTAGATTTACTAAGATTTTTCCTTTAAGTAATGTCCATGCCGTCGATGGCTCACTCCCCATGCTCAACATTGCACAAGCTGCGTTAAGTCCTGATTTAGCGACTCGCCTACGTTTTATACAAGGCCTGTTGCCAACTGTCATATTACCGCAATCTGACTATGAGATAATTTTCTCTAATAGCGTCTTGCATCATTTACCCGATCCTCAGGCGCTTTGGCAAACCGTAAAAAATTATGCTAAATCCGGCACACGTATCATTATCATGGATTTATTACGCCCTGCTAATTTAGCACTGGCGCAAAAAATGGTAAAAGACTATACCGCTAATGAACCTGACATTTTACAGCGGGATTTTTATCATTCTTTATTAGCCGCCTTTAGCTTAGAAGAAATAAGTACACAATTAGCACAAGCTGATTTACAGTTGCATGTAGAGCAAATCAGTGACCGGCATGTTTTTATCACAGGTGTTATTCGATAATTTAAGGATACAAATGGACAGCAGCACAATAGTTGAAAGCGTAGACCTCGATCGACCAGATCTCTATATTAACCGTGACTTGAGCTTACTAGAATTTAATAAGCGAGTATTGGCACAAGCAAAAAATGAAGCCGTTCCCTTACTTGAGCGCCTCAACTATCTGTGCATCTCTTGTTCCAATCTCGATGAGTTTTTTGAAGTGCGGGTCGCCAGCGTACTCGAAATAGCCGCTATAGACCCTAAAGCGACTGCATTAGACGGTTTGACACCTAAAGAGCAACTAGAGCAAATCGCTATTGATTCCCACAAATTAGTAGAAGAACAATATCAGGTTCTTAATGAAATATTGATTCCGCAATTAAAAGCTGAAAATATTCGCTTTATTCGCCGCCATGATTGGAACGAAGCTCAACAAAAATGGTTAGCCAAATATTTCAATGATGAATTGTTGCCGATTTTAACGCCTGTAGGCTTGGATTCGGCCCACCCTTTTCCACGC
>Ga0214167_1000792_pt1 | contig 14058 bp, 12 predicted proteins | sample TroBogypolimnion_45_FD_153006 | JGI IMG/M metagenome (GOLD analysis project Ga0214167, IMG submission 153006) | Freshwater microbial communities from Trout Bog Lake, WI - Practice 18AUG2009 hypolimnion v3 | ecosystem: Environmental > Aquatic > Freshwater > Lake > Hypolimnion/Profundal zone ... | reverse complement strand
CTGCGTAGCGCAGGAATTTTGAACACTCCCACAATTGATGCGACGGCTCAGAAGGCAACGAATGCCGCTCTCACTTGGGCTCCGGACTCAGCAGAAGGGTAGTCACGGACACTTGTTCTTACTGCAATTTGGCAAGCCGACAGCTTCACCCTTAAACCCGAACGGCCAACCCTACAATGCAGGGATCCCTTGGAACGAATTATCACAAAATCTTGTAATCACTTGAATCAAACCAGACAGATGTTACCTCAATGAGCTGTTGTTTATTTATAGCGACTTATAATCATTCATCGACCTGGGCATAGAAGGTTTTGCCGAGTTGTCCGTGCCTAGGAGAAGCTGAAGCAATGGGCGACGCCGCTCGTCAAACCCCACGCGAACTAATGAGCTGGGCAGGTCCGTCGATTCATAAGGTGGATCTCTCGCGCTTAAGACCAAGTGGAAGAATGTGAGTTCCTCTGTTCCAAGCATGCGCCCACTTCCTTTACGCTCTTCTTGTTGAGTCTCTCCTTTGGATAAGCGCGGCCCTTCCATCTTCCTGGCCCTGACGTTTGTGGGCCTGATCCTGGGCGCTCTGGGCGTGATCTCAGTCCCCCTGGGGCACGGCATCAGCGGATTCTGGGCGGCCGGGGTCGTCCAGGTGGCCGGAGGCATATGCTTTGGGGGCTGGGGCGTGCTGGCGGCCGCCTTCTTCCCCTCGGTCAGCAATGCACTCACCCACTCAACCTTCATCAGCATCCTGGGCTTCATCCCAGCAAACTTGGTCCAGAGCCTGATCCCTGCTTGGGCCTTTAGGCACTTCAAAGTGGATCCAGGTATACCTGGACGGAAGGGCATCCTCTTCTACCTCGTATGGGGCGTTCTGGCTTCGGCCCTCGGCGGTTCCATGCTGGGCGCGTTCTCCATCGTGCTTTTGGGTGGCGCGCCCTGGGCAGCCTATCCAACTCTGGTCGCGAAATGGGCCATCTCCAACATGGTGGTCTCGGTACTGATTGGCATCCCCATTCAGCGGGAGTTGACACCACTGCTGCGCGATCTCGGCCTTCTTGTTAAGGGCTGGTGGGCCCTTGAACGACAGGAGGACCAGCCTGGTTCCTGGCGACTCAGGGACCTCCCAATCCAGGTGAAACTCGCGATCGCCATGTGCGCCGGTGGGCTGTTGCCACTGTTGATCCTGTCCATGCTGGAGTTCGCAAAGTCAGGAGGCAACACAGTCCCTGGCAACCTGACTCCCCTGTTCCTTATCATCAGTTTGGTGGCCGTGTTCATAGGCATTGGGTTCCTTTCCCGGGAAACCGTCAGGCCCCTGCGTGACCTCGAGGTGCAGGCCGAACGCCTCTTGAGTCATCGGGGCGGCTTGCTAAACGTGGATCGCGGCGACGAGATCGGGAAGCTGGGCAAGGCCTTCAACGCACTCTTTGAAGTGGCGAGCCGAGAGCGGGCCATGGCTGAGCGTTACCTCCAGGTGGCCGAGGTGATCCTCGTGGCAATTGACGCTCAGAGCCGCATTACCATGCTCAACCGCAAGGGCCATTCGGTTCTGGGTTACGAGGAGGGAGAACTGATTGGCCGAGACTGGTACCAGGTCTGCCTGCCTCCTGATGACTATAAAATGGTGCATGCGGTGGCCAAGAGAATCATGGCCGGGGACATCGAACCAGTGGAATATTTCGAGAACTACGTGCTCCGCAAGGACGGTACGCGACGCCTCATCGCCTGGCACAATTCGATGCTCCATGACGACGAAGGGCGGATCATCGGCACGCTCAGCTCAGGTGAGGACATCACTGAGCGCAGGATCGTCGAGCAGGCACAGCAGAAGAGCACCTCCCAGCTGCGCACTCTGATCGACACAATGCCCGATCTCGTCTGGCTGAAAAACACTGAGGGAGTCTATCTGGAGTGCAATCGGCGCTTCGAGCGGTTCTTCGGAGCCAAGGAGGCGGACATCGTCGGGAAGACTGACTATGACTTCGTCGCCCCCGAGCTCGCAGACTTCTTCAGGAAGCATGACAAGGCTGCGATGATTGCTGAAAAGCCGACCATCAACGAAGAGGAAATCACGTTCGCCGACGATGGGCATCACGAGTTCCTCGAGACGATCAAGATGCCTATCCGGAACGTCAACGGGGAAGTCTTGGGTGTTCTCGGAATTGGGCGGGACATCACCGAGCGCAAGAGGTCCGAAAAATCTCTACCTGATTATCGGCGACCCTCAGCCTGAAAGCCAGGCATCGGCACCCGAAAAAGTGTAGGTGCTGCCTCAAATTTCTTCGGATGTGACAAAAAGTGTCCACCACCTGAACCGATGATTTCGGGGGTGAACGCGACATGCCGAGATACGACATCCAATTCCAGAAGGGCCTTTCCCTCCGGGAGTTCATGGCCCGGTATGGCACTGAGGACCAGTGCGTCGAGGCCATCTGCAACGCTCGTTGGCCACATGGCTTCGAGTGCCCTGAGTGCGGGTCCACGCGGCACTGCCGCCTGTCCCGTGGCCTGTTCCAGTGCCAGGACTGCCGGAAACAGACCAGCCCGACCGCTGGAACTATCTTCCAGAGCACGAAGCTCCACCTCACGGTCTGGTTCCAGGCCATGCACCTGTTGACCCAGGGCAAGCACTCTGTCTCGGCTCTGGAATTGAAACGCCAGCTCGGGGTGTGCTATGAAACCGCCTGGAACATGAAGCAGAAGATCCTCCAGGTGATGCTGGAGCGGGAGGCCCAAACGGTCCTCTCAGGCCGGATTGAGGTGGACGACGCCTATGTGGGCGGGGAACGCCACCGGGGAAAGCGTGGTCGTGGCGCCGCCGGGAAGACTCCCTTCGTCGTGGCCGTCCAGACCGACCCAGAGAACCCCGCTTCCGTCCTCCACCTGCGGATGAAGGCGCTGAGGCATGTGGCGGCCAGGGATCTGAAACCCTGGTTCGAGTATGGGTTCGTCAAGGGCTCCACGATCCTGACGGATGGCTGGCAAGCATACAACTTCCTGGATGAAGCCGGGTTCAAGCATGAGCCCCACAAGATGCCTGGCGGGTGGCGCTCCGCCAAGCACCCAGCCTTTCCTTGGGTGAACACGGTCCTGGGGAACCTGAAGGGCAATATCGTGGGCGTGACCCGCTGGGTGAGCCGGGTCCATCTGGACCGCTATCTGGCTGAGTTCCAATACCGCTTCAACAGGCGTTTCGACTTAAAATCCATGTTGTCTCGGTTGCTGACTGTGGCTGTCCGGACTCCGGCCATACCCCAGTCGTTGCTGAAATTGGCATGGATGAGACAGGTCGCCTAACGGGGATCAACCCAATGCCTCTTCCTCTTATTAATCGGCGACGGACTTCCCGCCAAGGTCAGCTAACGACCTCTTCCGGGACGGTCCCTGGTCGAGTCAATCTGATTGATGCTTGGCGATGGCGTCTTAGGTGCATCCGGCACGGGTCGCGTTATCGCGGGACGCATGATCCTGTTCATCTCGTCTTGCAATTCAGACAGGCGATACATGATCTCGTTAAAGTCAGGGTTGCGACCGTAGAACATGCCCGCATTGGTCATCTGACGGAAGTCTGCCTCTAGGTATTTTCGGCGATGTGGCTCTGGTACAAGGACAAGTCCGCCGGAGACGCATGCGTCGTAATCTGCATCCTTGTCACGGAAGAACACGCTCTTGTGGCGAACGACGCTTTCTGCAAGTTGTCTGTCAGTGATCGCCTGCTTGCCAATCGAATGGTCGGCCAAGACCGCGAGATCGGACCAGTGACGGGACATTCGTTCCCCCTTCCCTTCAGTCCTATCCTCGCTTTTCCGACATTCAAGATGGATGAGCGTGGCCTTTTCCCAAAAGGTCCGCATCGGAGACAAGACAGCGATGTCGGCGGACGGGAACTGAATCTCCGGCGATGCAGTCGCCAGATATGGGCTAATCTTACGCATGTCCTTAGGATCAGTGGTGTTCCGACCGCCAAATTCCAGTAGGAGTTCCGGCCGGAGATATCCCATTGGGTCTGGAATCACCGATGGGTAATGGATCGTCATTCGCTCCCCGGAATCATCCAGTTCGATATCGAGGACTCTGGTCCCAAACCGGCGATTGGCTTCGGCCATCATCCAAGGCATCACAGTCTCAGCGGTGTATGCCTTCAATGAGGATTCCAACTGTTTCCGCAGTCGATCCGATTGGCTTCGACTCAGTCCGGCCAAGTCATCCGTGATGTTCCCAAGGCTTCGGAAGTCAACACTCACATCCACGTCTTCAGACACGCGTCGAATTGCATCGAACGCCTTTGAAAGTGAGGTCCCACCCTTGAAGGCCATAGGGAGAGCGTCAGGTGCACGGAACAGGGTATCTAATGCCCAGCAAATCCAGACGTCCTTCTCGATGGCCTCCCGCGATATTCCGAGTTCGTTGTTGCCCCAATCGAGAAGGTCACGGCGGTCCTGCGCGGGAAGATTGAAGTAGTCCATCACAATTTAGCCTTTCCCGATGGTTTGAATCCCTTGATCGCTTTGGCGATCCAACCACCTTCGGCCAAGGCTTCAACCCGAAATTCCTCCCATTCATTCGGAGGCAAGGCGGCCCACAGCTTCTCCATCGCCAATCTTGGAGACGCAGGTTCATTCAACCATCGCAACGCCAGAATCGCCCTCCCAGATGGCTTTCCCGCAAGTCGCATTTCGATGGGGGAAGCATGCCGCAGCGTGAGCAGAGCCTTCCCGACATGCAATCGTCTGTCGCGGCCATCCGTAAGGTAGGTCGAACTGGTCATTACCTGGGTGGTAAGACCGAATTTGAGCGCCCATGCGGCACCATGGATGGCCAACTTCGCGCCTTCAGCCTCGGTAATTGCCTGGGCGACCTCAAAGATGCCTGGGCGAATTCGACCAAGAATGGAGTTCAACCTCGGCTTGACGTAGATGCCTCGGGCAACTCGAAGAATCTCCTGGTCCTTCTCTAGTCGGGAAAGAGCCTGGTCCACCGCAGCGCGGGTCCCAAAACGCACCAATGACCCGGTTGCGAAGGGTCGACCAATGGGAATCGCGTTCAGGTACTCGCGGATGCTTTTTGTCGCAGTCATGGAAGAACTTCCTCGTCAGATATTTTAATGCTTTTCTGACATTTCGCAACCCCCCATGCTATTCGAGGTTTGAACGGAGGGCACTTGCGGAGGGATCAGAGAGTTACCCCACCTTCGGACGACAGCCAAAACCGCCCCTGGCGACAGAGCTATTGGGGCGCGGTTGGCGAACTAAGGCCATCGCCCGGGAACTGGGATGGCAAGGAACACAGTGCGGGCCTTGGTCTGTCGGGGACCAACTGCCGAGCGACCTCAAACAGGCCGATCTATGGCCTTGGTGGGCCCGGTGCCTGGCTATCAGGCTGAGGGTCGCCGATAATCAGGAATCTCTAAAGGATAGCGAGGCCAAACTACGGAAGGCCCAGGGTGTGGCCCATCTGGGAACTTGGACCTGGAACATCAAAGAAAACAGGCTGGAGTGGTCCGATGAAATGTACAAGATATTCGGAATCGAGCGGGACACGTTTGATGGAGACTTGACCACCGTTATCACTCGCGCCATCCATCCAGAAGACCGCCCGCTGGTGGAAGAATCCAACCGCCGGGTGGCACTGGAGAAACATCCGATCCCCATGGGCTACCGGATCCTATGGCCCGATCAGTCCGTCCGGCACGTCTGGGCCGAGGCAGGCGAGCTCACCCTGGATGCCGAGGGCCAACCGCTGCTCCTCACGGGAATCGCCCAGGACATCACTGATCGCAAGTCGGCTGAGGAGGAACGGTCAAAGCTGCAGGCTCAGCTCCTCCAGGCCCAGAAGCTGGAAAGCCTTGGCAGTCTGGCCAGTGGGGTGGCCCATGACATGAACAATGTGCTGGGCGCCATCCTCGGGCTGGCTTCAGCCCAACGGGAGGCCCACCCACCGGGAAGTCGGCCCCGTCTGGCCTTCGAAACAATCATCAAGGCCGCCGACCGCGGCGGGAAGTTGGTCAAGAGCCTCCTGAGCTTTGCCCGGCAGAGTCCCGTCGAAGATCGCGAGCTGGACTTGAACGAGGTCATCCGTGAGGAGGTGAGCCTCCTGGAGCGGACCACCCTATCTAAGGTCCGCTTGGAACTGGACCTCGCCCCTGACTTGATGCCCATACGGGGGGATGGTGCAGCCCTGACCCACGCCTTCATGAACCTCTGTGTCAACGCCGTTGATGCGATGCCCCAGGGCGGCAAACTCACGCTCCGCACACATAATGTAGACAGTGACTGGATTGAGGTCTCGGTGGAGGATACCGGCAGCGGCATGACTCAGGAGATCATGGACAAAGCTCTAGATCCCTTCTTCACCACCAAAGGCGTCGGCAAGGGCACAGGACTAGGGCTGTCCATCGTCTACAGCACCATCAAGGCGCATAAGGGCCAGTTGGCTCTGCGAAGCGAACCGGGCCGGGGAACCTGCATCTCAATACGTTTCCCGAGGTGCAATCCCGCCAGCGCGTCCCCTGATTTCGGGGACATCGAAACGAAGGTTCCCTCCAAGGATCGGCTGGACGTGCTGATTGTGGATGATGATGAACTTGTTCAGATCTCCACTGAGGCCATCCTGGAGGCCCTGGGCCATGGCGTGACGTTGGCGACCAGTGGGGAGGAGGCTCTGACGAAGCTGGAAGCTGGGCTCAGGGCCCATCTGGTCATCCTGGACATGAACATGCCGGGGCTGGGCGGGGCTGGTACGCTGCCGCGCATCCGCGAACTGCGTCCCACGGTTCCCATCCTGGTAGCTACCGGGCGGGCTGATCAGGCCGCCATGGACTTGATCAAGGACTACGCCTTCGTCACCCTGCTGCCAAAGCCCTTCAGCGTGGAGGACCTGCAGCAGTTGCTTGATGAAGTCATGCAAGCCTGTCAGCAACCCCTGCCGTAGCGCAGGGCCAACCTGAAGGTGCGAAAATGAAGGTTCGCCTTGGATCGGATGATCTGGGCTGGTCCGAGAGTTCATAGCTGCTCCAGCCAAGGTGGAGCTTGTCTTCGATCCATCAGAAGCGCCATTCATCTCCGCTGCTCGGGAACGGACGTTCCGCCAATTTTCCGTACGAGCCCGAACAAGACAAAGGGCCAAGACTCGTAAGTCTTGGCCCTTCTAGGTGTATTTGGTCGGCGCGAGAGGATTCGAACCTCCGACCCCTACCACCCCAAGGTAGGGGATGGATGTTTTTGAAGCACAGGCGAGCATAGGCGAATAGCACAACTAATTTTAAAATGAATATTTAACAAAATGTGCTCGTGCTTGCTCCTCCTTGCACGGGAGCGCATTTTCCGTATAATTTCCGTATGGAAAATCGAGGAAAGCATGGCCAGAACTAAGCGTGACACTAGCATTGACAATCGGACGAACAGGGCAAAGCTAGCGCCCAAGCCAGAACCTTACTGGACGGTCCTCGAGAAAGGCCGCGCCCTCGGCTATCGGAAGTCCTTCAAGGGCGCTGGAACCTGGATTGCCCGTCTGTATCGTCCCGACTCCAAACCTTCCAAGAAATATGAGGCATTGGGTTCGGCTGACGACTACCACGATGCCGATGGCATTGAAGTTCTGACTTTTAGTCAGGCTCAGACCAAGGCGAACGAATGGTTCACAGCCCGTGCCAGGGAATCTGCGGAGGAGGATGGGATCACGCCGTTGCCCACAGGAGCATATAAGGTGTCCACGGCGCTGGATCAGTATCTGAAGAATGCGGAAAGCCGAGGGGTGAAGGGCATCAAGATCATGACCCAGACCATCAACGCCCATATTCGACCTGCATTGGGTGACATCGAGGTTGCCAAGCTGACCAGGCGAAAGATTGAGAACTGGCTGGACGAATTGGCGGCGTCCCCCAGGCGCTCAACCGGTAAACAACGGGATGAAGTCCAACATTTGGCTGATCCGGTTACCGAGAACGAGAGGCGGGCCAGAAAGGACAGCGCCAATCGAGTGCTAACCAATCTAATTGCCGCTCTCAACTACGCAGTTGGATCTCATCGATACTTTGGACCAACCCCTTGGCGTGAGGTGAAACGGTTCAAAGGAGTAGCCACGGCCCGGATCCGTTTCCTCACGGTCCAGGAACAGCGACGTCTCGTGAATGTTTGCCCTGAGGGGTTTAATGAAATGGTTCAGGCCGCGCTCTACACGGGGTGCCGTTATGGGGAACTGTGCCGCCTCAAGGTGGGATCCAGGTATCCACCCCCTAGTGGGGGTGAGTAGCTGGATCCCTTATGCTCACCCAAGATCATCAATACTGAATTGAAAACCATCGCCTAAGCAGAAGCTCTAATAGAAGATAAAATTACAGATCTACCATGTTGTTTGAGTTTTTCAATATTTCTGGCTAACTTTGCTTCGACAAGACTCTCGCCAGTCGTTTTTGTTCCATTGGTATCTGTAATAGTTGATAGTGAAAATAGACCTTTAATGGTTAATTCAATTTTACTATATTCATCATTTTTTGATTCAGATTGAATAAGAATGTAATTTTCGGTTTTAAGCCAATTCATTGTGGCATGAAACATATCATTCCATGGCATACAGTCTTCATTTTTTTCTAGAGGTAAAATATCTATAAAACAATTAAGATTCAAATCATTTTTGTATGGAAATCGATCATAAAGTTGAGAAAATATTAAACCAACAGTTATGTGGAATCTATCCATGTTATTCATGAGAACCCCCCAATAGGTATCTAGAGGATAGATTCAATTTTATCCATGTGCCATATGTATACACCACGGCCATCTCATTAGCGGTATCCATGCTAACCAGGAGCTTGCAGAGGCGTCACCCCTCAGTTGATAGAGCTGGGTGAATAAGTGGGGCCAACAGTTCAATCATAGATAAACGGCAGGGCAGAGGCCGCTATCAGAGTGAGTCATTCACCCCTTCCTTGTTAGACAGTCATGCAGAGCAGGGTGGCTTGGACTCAGCCCTTCTTCTTCCGTCCTGCCCTCGCCTTGGCGGCGTTTCCAGCTAGATCCTTACGCTCTGGGCGAACTCGGATACGTCCCTGGGCATTGCGCCCGAACTTCTTCTCGCTCTCGCCGACTAGTTCGATCACTAGGGCTTTGAACTCAGGGCGACTCATGGTTTCCGAGAAGGCCGTGAACATCTCATCGGGTGACTTCTTCGCGTATTTCCGACAGAGCATCTTCACCACGGCGGAGGCTTCCTTTGCGATGCGGGGAGCCGCCTCCTTCTTCTTGGGCGCAAGTTCGATGAGCTTCGAAATGGCATCGAGGTCACTGATACCGGCCTTTTCCAGGGCGTCGAAGAAGTCGCTATGCTTTGGGGCAAGCTTTGAAATGAAAGTCCGGACCTTTGCCGAATCCGACTTGCCTTCTATTGCCTTGAGAACTCGAGAAATCATTGCGGCAGGAATGGATGCCTTGCCACAGATGAATGCTGCACGGTTAGTCTTGTCTGTGCCTGGTTGATATTTGATGATGGTCATGATGTGGCTCCTTAGCTATGATCATTATATTAATAAATTTTGATAGAACATTATTTTTTTGTAAATATGGAGAAATACATGAATACAACTTTAGCCAAAAAATTAAGAAATCAAGATCCAGATTTAGATGTAGTATGCAAATGGGTCGAATCAATCGATAAAAAAGAATGGAGCAAATTATTTAGAAAATCTTATGACCAGATATATGACGGCGTCAATACTGGAAGGTATAAGTGGAAAGATTTGTGTAAAACAGAAAAAACACATTTTGGGACTATTATAGAAATTAATATTCAAAAAACTTTTGCTATTGATGATGGTAACTTGCTTGATTATTTAATAAAAAATATTGAAGTAGATTGTAAATTTTCTCAAAAAATGTACTCCTGGATGATTCCGCATGAAGCGTATGGGCAAATCTGTTTACTCTGTCATGCAATTGATGACGGCGATATTAATTCAAATTGGTCAATTGGAGTAATGCGAACTCATGAATCTGATTTAGGAGATTCTAGGAATCAGGATAAAAAAGGAACTCTATCTAAATTATCTCAAGATAAAGTATATTGGGTATATTATCAAAATGAACTTCCAAAAAACGTATTACTCTGTCTTCCTCAAGAGGACCAAGATGCAATATTTGAATCAATTGATATACCAAGAAAAGGGCAATTTCGAATTAATGAATTGTTTCGAAAATCATTAGGCCGAAAAATTGGACGTAGTGTCATTTTGACCGTAGGTAAGCAGGAAGATGCATTAAAAAGGGTGAGAGGTAATGGCGGTGCTAGGAGTCATCTTCGGAAGGAAAATATCATTATTTTAAGCGGGAAATGGGAATCACACAAAGTAATTGCAAAAGGGCTTGATTTACCGGATTTGGAAGTTTATGAATTTATCGCTGTTAGGGTTATCCCATGTTCGCCATCTACAATTAATTGTGCAAAAATAGGCGAATATTATTGGGAAGTAAACTTAAATAAAAAATCTGACAAAATAGCACCAATTTTGCCTGAAAGATAATGTCATGGCTCGTTATTGTTATGTATCGAGCCATGACATTAAAAGGAATTTATTTGAATGAAAGGGCCGCTTTAATGGCTTTTGCTAAATAAAATGCCATGTTCGGTGCAACCGCCTCGCTAACCAGCCTTACTTGGGCAGATATATTTCCCTCCAATACATACTCTGGTGGGAAAGATTGAAGCAGCATTGCTTCATATATACTTAGGCGTCGGTTCCCATTCGGGTGAACATGAACTTCCCTGTTTCCGTAGGCAACGGTCCAGCTCGGACTGTCCCATTGAAGGGTTCGGAAGCTACGACCCCATGCTTGGCCTTCAACCAATGCTCCAGGAGTTTGAAACTTTTGAGATCGGGGAACCATGCACCAATGATTAGGGTGAAATGGGATAGTTGACGGATCTCGTCCCTTCTCATTAAAGACAGGATCAGGTAGTGATTCTATCGTTTCTCTTACTGTGTAGATTTTCTTAAATGCTTTTGGCCAATTCCATACCGCATTGGGATGTAATTTTTTATTGATTCCTACGATAAAAATTCTTTCACGATCCTGTGGAACATTATAATTCATTGCGTTTAAAGATTTTTCGTGAACTTCAAATCCTGCCTTAGTAAATAATTCTTTAAATTTATTGTAACGATGAATATGTCGCTCACCAAGTAAACCAGGAACGTTCTCAAACAAGAAAAATGATATAGTTCCTGCTTTATTTAGTTTATTAAGAAGTTCAGCATACACTTCCGGTAGTTTATGTCTTGGGTCTTCCTCGGATTGGTGAACATTTGAAACACTAAAACTTTGACATGGTGGCCCACCGATAACTCCGATAGGTGAAAAATCAGGCCCAGCAAGCTCCTTTATTTCTTTTAGGGTAATTTTTGATAAATCTCTGACAAATGCAATCGGATCACCTTTCGCATGATTCCTATTAAAAGTGCTTACACACGCCTTATCAATATCAAATGCAATTTTAGTGTTAAATCCAGCTCGCCTAAATCCTTCATCTAGACCGCCGGGACCACAAAATAGGCTCAAAAGTGAAAGTGATGACTTCCCCGATTTACTTGATTGATTCTTCAATGTGGATTCTCCATGGATGTTCCTTCTAGCTGAATTAAGTAACTGAGATCTAGCCCAACTAGCAGTAGGGACTCCTTGTTTACCGGCGGCCTGTTCGATGATGGTGTGTTCCTCGGGATTCACCCTGATCATGATTTTCCCATTCCGCATTCACGTCACCTTTGGAGTAAGGCTAACATTTTGATACCCGATCTGCCATCACCTTGAGTTCTTGAATCAGCCTTACAAGTGCTTCACTCTTGGATTTAGCAAGGTCATCGAAAAACTCCCTTACTCTGATCTGCCCAGCTTGGCTGAGATAATCCAAGCAGATCCGAGTCTCTGCTTCGGTGATTTGACCTTCAGCCGCAGCCCTCAATAGCCAAATTTCCTGGCGGGGGGAAATGGCCACTTTTTCTTGTCCTCTCGACCTTAGGCCCGCGCTTGGATTTGGCTTTGTCGTTATTCGTTTATTCGGGGCCTCGCCCGTTTTTTCGGCCAACAGAGCATGTTTAGTGGGAATTGTCTGTGTTTCTACTAGCTCTGGAAATCCTTCCAAATCCTGGGTGAAGATGTCACTGGCCCCAGTTGCCATCAAGACTGCCGAGACGAAGGCTCTCTTCTCCGCCATCTTCTGGACTGTATTTCGAATCTCGAACATGGACAGGCTGCGGAACTTGGCTTCACGGTTATTGCATCTGGCACTGCACCGGCTTAGCACCTCGCTCTGTGGTCCATGAATTGTGCATGATGCTTCCACTTCAAAGAAGCCGACACAGGTGCCGTTCACAATGGATCCATCACGCTTGAAGGATGTATAGCTCCATTCCCCTTCGGGATCATCGACGGTGACTCGACTTTCCAGAAGAGGCGCCAATCGGAAGGTCATGCAGAGAACTTCAGCACCAGCCTTCCAAAGAGAAGGCTTTGGTGTTCCGGGGATAATCCCGTAGTGAGTTCCGTCCTTCATCACGCCGCGCATGATCTCCTGCACAGCATGGGTGCGCTTTCGAATCTCTGAAACGCTGAAGGGTGGCATTGCTGAAGGAGGTAGAACGACGGGTGAGATCGGCGGGAGTGTTACGACGCCGTTGATAGACATGGGGAAACTCCTCGGGTTGTGATGCGAAGGTTGGAAAAGGTGGATGTCTTTTGGAAGCGGGCATAGATGTCCGGCGCTTCCCTCTGAAACGATTTGCTGTCGAAGCTGGTGCGGGATGACTCGACCATCTGAACAGTTCCGCAATCCAGAACGACTTTGGTTGCTCCACTTGATAGCAGGGCTGTCTTCACCTGGTCCCTTAATTCCGAGATTCGATCCTGCATGGGACCGGACATTGATTCGAGCGAAGCCAACTCTTCAAGCTGGCATTCAAGCTGAAGACGGGTGACCTCAGGGATCTCCCCGCGCTTGCCAGCCTCACGTTGGGCTTGGTAGACAGCACAATTATCGGAGTATGCGCATGTGTGGCAGAACCCTCGCTCTGGCTCTCCCTTTAGTTCTTCCAGAATATTATTTTCTCGGAGAGCAGTTGCTGCGAGAGCCGCCCTGGATTCCAGCCGAGTGAAGTGGTCATGGTTGAACTTCATGGTGAACGTGGCCATCTCGGATAGGTTCTCCCTGCTGACAAGGACCACCAATGCCCATAGCAATCCACTAAGCCCCATTTGAGCCTGGACCTGGTCGATGTAGATCTGAGGCAGGCCGTCGCTTTGGTAACGCTTGAATGTCGAGGCGCTGGCTGTTTTCACCTCAAGGACACCGTCACCATCCAGCCCCTCAAAGCCGCCGATGATCCGGCCGTCAGGGTGAGCATGGAAGGGCAAGGTTGGATGTCTCAGGTCGAGTTGAACCCGGCCCGTGTTGCGAAGGCGATCGTTCAAGGCGATACGAACGAGCTGAACGACTTCGTTCTCCATGGCCTTTCCGGCCAGCATCCTTCCCATGGATGCCTGGTCAAATGGTTCAGGGAGGAGCTTGGAGCAGACAACTTTCCGGAGACAGGACCCGATTTCGGAGGCGCCTATATAAATGCTCCTATCGCCAAGGCGGATGTGTTGATCTAATCTTGATTGTAAAAATTGTTGTATTTTGTGTTGGTCAAGGATTATCGATTTCATATTGCTCCCAATAAAAAAGCCGATCATATAGATCGGCTTTTTGGATAAATATATATATTATTTATTTGAAATTTAATGGTCCGAGTTCTTTTAATGCTTCTTTTGATATTCCAGGCATAGATTTCGAGTAAATAGCTATACAACGATTCATTTCATTTTTTAATGCCGGTCCAGGTTTATACTTTTTATAAAAATATGAAATTTCTTTTAAATGTGAGCGATCATTTTCGATTTGCTCAATTCTAAATTGTTCCGTTGTTGGAGAGGGGCTTGAGGCAGCTCTTTGCTTTGAAAGTTTGGAATTCCATGTTGCTATAGAAAATGCGGCCCGGACGGATTCACATGGATTTTTCCAATATTGATTATGAATATT
>Ga0214167_1000780_pt1 | contig 14248 bp, 17 predicted proteins | sample TroBogypolimnion_45_FD_153006 | JGI IMG/M metagenome (GOLD analysis project Ga0214167, IMG submission 153006) | Freshwater microbial communities from Trout Bog Lake, WI - Practice 18AUG2009 hypolimnion v3 | ecosystem: Environmental > Aquatic > Freshwater > Lake > Hypolimnion/Profundal zone ... | reverse complement strand
ACATCGATTTAATAAAGCTCAACAAGATGCCTTTCTGCCCCATGTAGAAGACGGCACTGTTTATTTTGTCGGCGCAACGACCGAAAATCCCTCTTTTGCGCTCAATAATGCGTTGTTATCACGCGCCCGTGTTTATGTACTTAATGCCTTAACGACTGATGATTTACGTGGGGTTTTGGATAAAGCCTTAACTGACTCAAATAGAGGCTTGGGTAGCTTAGTTATTGAGATGGCTGAAGATATTAAACAGCAATTTGCCCAAGCTGCGGATGGTGATGCGAGAAGATTACTGAATTTGTTGGAAATTGCCGTGGAGCTTGCTGCGGCAAAAGGTAGTCGAGTGATAAATGAAAGCTGCGCGCTTGAAGTACTATCAGGTGGTGTCAGACGTTTTGATAATCAGGGTGAAGAATTTTACAATCAGATTTCAGCGTTGCATAAGTCGGTGCGCGGTAGTTCACCTGATGCGGCTTTGTATTGGTTATGTCGAATGATGGATGCTGGTTGTGATTTAGCTTATTTGGCGCGGCGTATTGTGCGTATGGCTTCCGAAGATATCGGCAATGCTGATCCTAGAGCTTTACAAATTGCAATCAATGCCTGGGAGTCTCAAGAGCGACTAGGTAGTCCTGAAGGTCAATTATCCTTGGCTCAGGCAGTCGTTTACTTAGCTTGTGCGCCTAAAAGTAATGCTGTTTATATGGCTTATAATGCCGCTATGCGCGACGCTAAACAGAGTGGTAGTCTGAGCGTGCCTGTGCATTTAAGAAATGCGCCAACTTCGCTTATGAAGTCACTCGATTATGGTAAAGCTTATCGCTATGCGCATGATGAGCCCGAAGCTTATGCGGCAGGAGAAACTTATTTTCCTGAGCAGCTTGAAGGAACACGATATTATCAGCCAGTCGATCGTGGCTTAGAAATCAAGATCAAAGAAAAGTTAAAGCATTTGCAAGAACTCGATAAGCGGGCTTAAGCTTAGATTTCAGGGTGTAGGTCGGGTTAGCGTCAGCGTAACCCGACATTTTGTCGTAGTGTGTCGGGTTACGGCTATCGCCTAACCCGACCTACGCAAGTATTTTTCCCCATCTTAAGTTGGTTAGCTTACGTTTAACTTTCAGCCGTAGTAGGATCAATAATAGTTTTAACTTCAGAAATACGATTTGCAGGAAACCCACCTTGTTCAGCGTGAGTTTTAATCGTTTCGGCATCAGGTGCAATATAGACACAGTAGACTTTATCATCAGTGACATAGCTTTCTAGCCATTGAATCTTTGGGCCTAAATCATTAAGTACGCTGCATGATTTTTGTGAAATGCCTTGTAAGTCTTGAGCACTTAAAGAACCAGCACCTGGAATTTCACGTTCGATAATATATTTTGGCATAACGATATTCCTAGATTGAAAAAGCAAAGGGTTGTTTTGAGCGTTTATGGTAGCATCCGCTTTTAAAGAGATCACTTAAATTATTTTTGAATATGCCGTTAGTCCCTAGTGCCAAATAAGGCGCTGCCCACTCGAACCATAGTAGAGCCTTCTGCAATGGCGGCGATTAAATCGCCACTCATCCCAAAAGACAAAGTGTCTAGTTTGAAACCATCAAGTTTTCTTATGGCTTGAACTAGTGTTTTATAAGGTTGGCGTTGTCGTTCAAAATCATCTTCGGGTGCTGGAATGGTCATAACACCGCGCAACTTTATATTGGGTAACTTAGCCACTTGCTCACAGAGTTGTGATAATTCATTGAGACTAATGCCTGATTTACTGGATTCATTGCTCACGTTAACTTGTAAACATATATTTAATGGTGCTAAGTGAGTTGGGCGTTGTTTGCTAAGGCGCTGAGCAATGCTCAAGCTATCAACACTATGCACCCAATCAAAATGAGCGGCGAGTGCTTTAGTTTTATTGGATTGTATGGGGCCAATAAAATGCCAAGTAATTGCGTAAGCACCTAATTCACGTTGCTTCAATAATGCTTCTTGACAATAACTCTCACCAAAATGACGTTGTCCTGCTTGATAGGCTGCAGCAATATCAGTGGATGGTTTAGTTTTACTAACCGCTAATAATAAAACAGAATCGGGTGTGCGATGGTAGCGTATTTCTGCCTGTTTGATTTGGCTGAGTATTGCTTTTAGTCGACTGGATATCATGTAAATTCAGAACTTGTGAGGATCATAGTGACGACTATTAAACAATACTGTTTTAAAAAAGCAAGACGTTACACTATAGTGTTGAAATAAGTTGTTATTATTTGTAGTCATAAAAGGAGCGTTTATGGATATTACTGAGTTATTGGCCTTTTCAGTTAAAAGTGGTGCATCGGATTTACATTTGTCAGCTGGCTTGCCACCGATGATTCGAGTTGATGGTGATATTCGGCGTATTGATATTCCGGCATTAGATCATAAAGCTGTGCATGAATTGATTTATGACATCATGAACGACAAGCAGCGTCATGATTATGAAGCGTTCTTAGAAATTGATTTTTCTTTTTCATTGCCAAGTGTTGCAAGGTTTCGTGTCAACGCTTTTAATCAGGAACGGGGTGCCGCTGCAGTCTTTAGAACTATTCCCTCGAAGGTTTTATCTCTAGCAGAGTTAGATGCACCTAAGTTTTTTGAGGAAGTCACTAGAAAGCCTCGAGGTTTGGTGTTAGTGACAGGCCCTACAGGCTCAGGAAAGTCAACGACCTTAGCGGCCATGATCAATCATATTAATTGCAATGATTATGCCCATATACTGACCGTTGAAGATCCCATTGAATTTATTCATGAAAGCCAAAAATGCTTAATAAATCAGCGTGAAGTTAATCGAGACACTCATGGCTTTAATGAGGCGTTGCGTTCTGCTTTACGTGAAGATCCTGATATTATTATGGTCGGTGAAATGCGTGATTTAGAAACCATACGCTTAGCATTAACCGCAGCTGAAACCGGTCATTTGGTTTTTGGTACGCTGCATACCTCTTCTGCCGCTAAAACTATCGATAGAATTATTGATGTGTTTCCTTCGGCTGAAAAAGACATGATACGCTCTATGTTATCAGAGTCTTTGCAGGCTGTTATTTCCCAAACGCTAATGAAGAAAATAGGCGGTGGTCGTATTGCCGCGCATGAAATCATGGTCGGTAATTCAGCAATTAGAAATTTGATTCGCGAAGCTAAAGTCGCACAAATGTATTCAGCGATACAAACGGGGCGTAGAGATGGTATGCAAACCTTAGATCAAAATTTAAAAGAATTGGTTGATAAAGGTTTGGTAAGTGCACAAGTTGCTGCGACTAAAGCTGTTGATAAGACTTTATTTAATTAGGAGGCTTTAGTGGATTTTAATGTGTTACTGGCACTCATGGTGGAGAAAAAGGCCTCAGATTTATTTATTACGGCAGAAAGAACGCCTACTTTAAAAGTTGATGGTAGTTTGATACCTGCAACTGGAATGCCTTTAACCGCTGATCAAGCCTTAGTGATGGTATTAAGTGTTATGGATCAGCGACAAAGGGATGAATTTGAAAAAACAAAAGAATGCCAGTTTGCTATTAATGTTCATGATCTAGGACGGTTTAGAGTCAGTGCTTTTACGCAACGCAATTGTGCAGGCATGGTGTTACGACGAATTGAAAGTAATATTCCAGATGCAGATGATCTAAATTTACCGCCTATTTTAAAAACCCTGATTATGGAAAAACGCGGTTTGATTATTTTTGTCGGTGGCACAGGTACTGGAAAATCGACTTCATTAGCCGCGTTAATTAAACATAGGAATCAAAATAGTAGTGGTCATATTATTACAATTGAAGATCCTATAGAGTTTTTGCATCCACATTTAGGCTGTATTGTCACTCAGCGTGAGGTCGGAATTGATACAGAATCTTATGAGGTTGCTTTAAAAAACACCTTAAGACAAGCCCCTGACGTTATTTTGATAGGTGAAATTAGAACTCGAGAAACCATGCAGAATGCCATTACTTTTGCTGAGACTGGGCATTTATGTTTGTCTACGCTACATGCAAACAATGCTGATCAAGCTTTAGATCGGATTTTACATTTCTTTCCTGATGAAATGCATGATCAGGTATTGCTAGATTTATCGCTAAATTTAAAAGGTATTGTTGCCCAGCAACTCATTAAGCGTAATGATGGGCTAGGTCGATATCCAGCAATTGAGATATTAATTAATACGCCATTGATCAAAGATTATATTCGTAAAGGTGAGATTCATAAGCTCAAAGACGTTATGAAAAATTCACAAGAGCAGTCTATGCAAACCTTTGATCAAGCCCTTTATGATTTATATATGGCCGGTAAAATTAGCTATGATGATGCCTTGAATTCAGCAGATTCAAACAACGAAGTGCGTCTAATGATAAAGCTGGGTACTGAGAAATCTCATATTATTGAAAATAATGCGATGCGTTTAACGGCAACCGATGACCATAAAAATTACTTTTAGTGTAAGGTATTTGTGTCACAAGTGCCTTTATACAGGATGTCTCTTAGGCATAGTTGCTAGTCTTTTTTGTCGGGTATACTCACACACATTATGTGTGTATGATCGGTTAGCTTAGCAGGAAGGTTGATGAGCATGAAAGCTAGAGTGTTTTAAGCGTTAATGGTTATCATGGTAATAGGGTTTTGTGTTTCATAATTTAAGAGAGGTAAATATATGTCTGAAACAATGAAAGTTGTTCTCGCTGTTCTTGGGGTTTTTGTCGCTGGTTTCGTTATGGTGGGTCTTAGTAAACAAGAGCCTTCTAACGAGCAAAAAGAAGCCGCAGCGTCGATTAGAAATTATGTAGCCATACAAACCATGGCCAGTGAAAAATGCCCTGTGGTCATTAAAAAAGAAACAGGCGAACAGGTGTTTTTTCCTAGTGAAACTAAGACTGATAGAGATACTTATATTACTTTAATTTGGTTAGGTGAAAATGCTGATAAAGGGGGCTTTAAGAAAGCTTCTTGTACTTTACGTGCGGCTTTAGGCGGTATTTCTGAATTAGTGATTGATGATAAAGTACTTATCAATAAAGCCATGTAGAAAAACTGTCTACTTTATGGAGTGAGCGTTGCTAGTTTTCGGCTATATTTATAGACTATGCAGCGCTTACTTACTCATCCAGAATTTGTTTTAAAAAAGGAATAGTGAGTTTGCGTTTGGCGGCTAATGAAGCTTGGTCTAGTTTTGTTAATAACACCCATAAGGCCGGCAAATCTCTTTCATAGTGAGTTAACAGAAAGCGTCCTACTTGAGCTGATATTTCAAAGCCCATTTTGTCGGCTTTGAAGATTAAGGTCTTGATCTTTTCATGATCAGACAAAGACTGTAATTTTAAGGTTAAACCCCAGTTAAGGCGTGTTTTAAGGTCAGGCAACTGTATCGCTATCTGATTAGGTGCGCAGTTGGCGGACATGATTAGAATATGATCTTCATCGCGATGCCGATTAAAAAAGTTAAAAAAAGCATTCTCCCACGCGGCATTCCCGGCTATTTGTTCAATATTGTCTAAACAAACAACATCAAATACTTCCAACCCCATGAGTAGCTCAGGATCAGGTAGTTCTATAGCTGAAAAAGAAAAGTAAAATGAACTCAAGTTTAGGCTTTGAGCCCTGTGACAGCAAGCCTGCAATAAATGGCTTTTGCCTAAACCTGATGGTCCCCAGAGAAAAATTTGTCGTTCACCTAGACCTGAGCTGGCTTTTTGTAAGTGATTAATAACTTCATTATTAGTGCTAGGAAAAAAATCCTCAAAGCTTTGATTAGCTCTAAACTCGAACTGTAATGGCAATTGTTTTGCCATGGTCATTTTTGTTTGCCTGTGTAGTGTACGTAAAGCGTCGCACCGAAAAAAAGCATTAAGCTGAGTAGGGTCTCTAAACTGGTGTACAAGCGCTCGCTATTGTTGTTAGCGTAAGTGGCGACTGAGCCGTGTATGAAGTAAATCAAGCTAACGTAAGCCATCCATGAGCAGCTTCTACGATTGTTGTTAAGAAAGCCTCGAAGAGGCAATAATAATGGTGTGATAGTTACCAATAAAATTAGGGCGACAGGTAAGCCCGTAGTCGGCACTAACACGGTGTTCCATAACATTAATAAAGCAAATAAACCAAAATAACCGCTTAAAGCAAGTCTGTAATAATAGTTGGGATTGATAGACATTATTGCTTAAGCCTGATTTAAAAGAATGGCGGTGCTCGCTAAGCGGGCTCCGAGCGCACGACATAAGCTTTTCTCATGAACGCTTAAACCGTTATGTTCAATTGCTGCATGACTAGGTCCATAGGGTGTGCCACCTGTTGAGGTTTCACGTAAGGCGGTTTCTGTGTAAGGTAAGCCTAAAAGTAACATGCCATGATGCATCAGTGGCAACATCATCGATAATAACGTGCTTTCTTGGCCGCCGTGTAAACTGCCAGTAGAAGTAAATACGCCAGCAGGTTTACCGATCAAAGCACCAGAAAGCCAGGTTTCAGTCGTGCTATCAATAAAGTATTTAAGCGCTGCGGCCATATTGCCAAAATGAGTAGGGCTACCTAGGGCTAAACCATGGCATTGTTTTAAGTCATCAAGCGTTGCATAAATCGCGCCTTCAGCAGGTATGCTTTCAGCGGTCTTTTCGCAAACACTGGAAACTTCAGGCACGGTTCTTAATAAAGCTTCAGCGCCATTAACCGATGCCACGCCTCTAGCAATATGCTGAGCCATTTCAGCCGTAGTGCCGTTACGTGAGTAATAAAGTACAAGTATTTTTATCATGAGTGGTCGTTATAGCAAAGTGAGTATGGTTTCTGGTGGTCGGCCTATTACGGCTTTATCGCTAACAACAACGATAGGACGTTCAATCAGTATGGGATGATCGATCATGGCCTTAATAAGCGCGTTTCTGTCTAGTTCGATATTACTTAAGCCAAGGTCTTTATAAGGTAGTTCGTTCTTACGCATTAATTCACGCGGCTGCATAGCTAGCATCAGTAATAGCTGATTTAATTCCTCAGCAGTCGGCGGTGTTTTAAGGTATTCAATCACCTCTACGGCTATACCGTGGTCTTGCAATAATTGCAGGGTTAGTCGTGATTTTCCGCAACGCGGATTGTGATAACAGATTGCTTTCATGATTTGCATGTCTAGGAAGCCAGCATTCGATAAAATTAATGGCTATAATATCATTTTTAAGACCTTAAGCTTAAAAACCCTAAATTCCAATCATCTACATTGATACAACAAAAGGCATGACAGTGGCAATATCTCTCATTAACGAACATATCAAAGATAGGGCAAGGCAATATTGGCTATTAGCTCGCTTCGATAGACCTATTGGCACTTTGATTTTATTGTGGCCAGCTTTATGGGCCTTATGGGTTGCCAGTGCAGGCAAGCCAGATATAACAGTGTTAATCGTTATTTGTATGGGGGTTGTGCTGATGCGTGCTGCCGGCTGTGTTATTAATGATTATGCCGATAGGGATTTTGATCCTCATGTCGCACGAACTCAACAGCGCCCTATTGCTGCGGGTAGAGTCAAACCTAAAGAAGCTTTAATAGTTTTCGTGGTGTTATGTTTATGTGCTTTTGCACTGGTGTGGTTGCTTAATATCTATACGGTTATGTTGTCATTTGTTGCTGCATTTCTGGCGGCCAGTTACCCTTTTATGAAGCGGTACACGCAATTGCCTCAAGCTTATTTAGGGATTGCTTTTGGTTGGGCGGTACCTATGGCCTTTTCTGCGCAACTTAACAGTATTCCAGTCGTGGCATGGATCATGTATTTGGCGGTAGTTTTATGGGCTTTAGTGTATGACACCATGTATGCCATGGTTGATAAAGAAGATGATTTAAAAATAGGCATTAAATCAACCGCCATACTTTTTGGTGGCTACGATAGACATATTATGGCTATCTTGCAGTTAATTATTTTAATGTTATTAGTGGCCGTTGGGCAGTTGCAGCAGTTAAGCTGGCTTTATTATAGTAGTGTCTTAATCGCAGCTGGATTTTTTGGTTATCAACAAAAATTGATATTTCATCGAGATAAAGCTCTGTGCTTTAAAGCCTTCCTTAATAATAATTGGTTTGGCTTGGTGATATTCGTAGGTTTATTGTTGGACTATGGTTTGCGTTAATATGATGCCGTCATAAAGTTTTTATCTATAGTCGGTTGGGTTGCATGTTTTTTGCAACCCAACCCTATAAGAGTTCACTGTTGATATGGCTCTTGACCTTGAAATTAATTAAGGCAGCATTTCTTATACTTTTTGCCACTATCGCAAGGGCAGGGATCATTTCTGCCAATCTTAGTATTGCCAGTCTGTCTTACGGGAAGATATTTAGTTGAATGAGGCTCTGGATGAAAACAGGCCCACCATTCCATTTCAGAAATAACATTATTAATGAGCCTAAACCTAGGGTTAGTTTTCAATTCCGCCAGCACCGTTTCCATATCCATTTGCATGTGGCGATCAAAATCAGCTTGATGAATCATTTGTGTATCACACAAGCCTTGATCAAAGCAAAGAGTCAATTGCTCATAGAGTTCGGCAGGATGAATGTAGCAGCAAATAATGGCCAAAAGGGCAACAACCAGCGGATCACAATCCTCTGCAACACACCGAGCTAGATAAGTTTTAAGGTAACTAACCAGCTCATCTCGTGATAGCTTATCAACATTGTAAAGAATAACTAAGGCGCCTAATGCGGCACTTTGAACATATTCATTGACTTCTGGATCTTCAATAAGTTGTTTTATTAAGCCAAGATCGCCATGACAAACAGACGCTAAAATACTATCTAAATCTTCTGTGACTGTATCACCTGTTGGATCTAAGGCTTCATCTTCAAGTCCAAGCTGTCTAAAATATTGCACAATAATGGGATAAGCTCTTTTTTCCCTGAATTGCGCAAGCAGATAAATACTATAGATAAAGGCTGGTGAGTCCTCAAGAGACTCGGGATCATTGGCAATGTCATTAATTATATCTAATAACACCGGGGTAATGACCTCCTGCTGAGCAATAGCGTCTTCTAACGCTGCCCTTGGGAAATAAGAGTCATCGGCTACATTTAATTCTGAAATTATTTGGTCTATGGTCAGCATTTTATGGGGGTGGGTATGATAATAACTAATAAATTAAAGCGTTTTAGGTAGCAACTAGTCTGATGCAGGGAGTTATGTGACGATTGTTCAGCAAGATTTAATGTGAATAGTCGCTAAGATTGGGGCAAGCAGGCATAAAAAAACCGAGTGTCTTGAAAAGACACTCGGTTTTTAGTATTTATGGCGGAGAAGCAGGGATTCGAACCCTGGGAGGGGATCAACCCTCAACGGTTTTCAAGACCGCCGCTTTCGGCCACTCAGCCACCTCTCCACAAGCCGACTATGATAACTCAACGAGTTTAAAAATCAATTTATAATTTATGCTTAACGGCTTTTCCGCATGCGCCAGATAAAAAAACCGCAGCTTATTAATAATAATGGGATGGCGATTAAGAAACCGAAACCCATCAGGGATACAGTCGTTTGACTCAGGATGAGGTGTTGGTCTACCGCTTTTTTTGCTGGAATAGTTAGAAAGTGCGAGTCATGACTTAGCCAAGATATCATCCTGAGCCCTAGTTCGCTGTTGCCTACATGTCCTAGATAAGCATTAGATAGAAAATCACCATCGCCCATCACGATGATGCGCTGTTCGTTGTTTTTTGCGGTAGTGCGAGTTAATGCATAAGCAAATGTTAAGGGGCCCAGGTGCTCCTGACTATTAGCATCGTAGCGAATTTTTCCAGAAATAGCGCCTGTTTCAGTCCAAGAGTTGATAGAGCTACGCAATAAAGGCTCAGCCTTAAATTGGCTGTTTGGGATTATTGTTAGGGCGGTAGTGATAGGAAAAACACTGGTTGCTTGAAAGCCTAGGCTCATAGCATGGGTAGGGTAATGGCTGGCGACGACAAAGCGTGGATCATTAATGCCTTTTAGTTTGGTGTCGTTATCGACTATGACACCGGGTAGGGTTTGAATACCTAAGTAGTCTTGTAAGCTAGATAAAAACAAATTGTTCGGGTCGGTTAATAGTAAGAGATTGTCACCATTGTCGAGATAACGCTTAATAACAGCCCATTCATCGGCAAGTAAAGGGCTAGTGGGTGTACTGATAACCAATAATGAAGAATTATCTGGAATGGCCGGAATTACCGCCAAGTTAAGCGTTTGGGCTTTGATGTTACGGCGAGTTAAGGCCTTCGCAAATAGACCTAAATCAAAATTGGCTGTGCCGCTAGGTGAACGTTCACCATGTCCACTTAAGAAGCTAAGCCAATGCTGTTGAGTCGATGCGAGTTGTAGCAGCGCGTTAGTAAGCGACGATTCATCGATATAGTTTAGTTTTTCGAGGTGTTCTTGATACTCAACCAGAATAATACCTTCTGGGCCGATGTTGAATTCACGCGTTTTTTCGGGCTGTAAATCGGGGTCTATAAACACCAATGATAAATTGGCTTTGCTGCGTTTATAGCGATCAACTAATTGTCCAATTTGGGCTCTGATCGGTAGACCTTGTTTTATATAGGCGGTAATAGTGATGGGATCTGGCAGTGAACTTAATAAATCCAGTGTGGCTGTCGACAAGGTATTGCTGGCATTATTGCTGATGTCCGATTGTGAGCTATAACGGGTGCTTAGGTTAGCCAAAGCGATAAACACGCACAGTAATAATAGCGTTATCAGTGTATTTTTAAAGCGGCGCTGCTGATGTGAGCGAAACAATGGCTTCATTTTTGTAAGCGCTCATTAGCTAAACGGTGAATGCTCAGTACCATAAAGCTGGCGGTAAACAGTAAAAAATAACTGATATCCACAGAGCTGATGAGACCGCTTTGGATATTCTGAAAATGTCTCAGAATCGATAGATATTCAAATAATTCGCTGCGTTGTTCTTGTAAGCCAGCGCTCCAATCTAAAATCCATAGCAATAATAAAATACCAAAAGTGCCCATGGCGGAAACCGCAGGGTGACTGGCTAATGTAGACATATACAATCCAGTCGCCGTAAATGAGGTGACTAATAAAATTAGCGCTAAGACATTGGCTATTAATTTTCCGTTATCTAATACGCCACCGCTGAGTAATGATAGTGGCATTAGGGTAATCATTAGCACTGCTAGTAGCAATAAGCCCAGTAAGCCTAGGTATTTGCCCAGAATAATGTCGATATTAGATACGGGGGCAGACAGCAGTAGCGACAGTGTTTTATTTCTACGTTCTTCGCAAATCAAACGCATGGTTAATAGCGGCGTAATCAGTAATAAAATGATGCCTGCATTACTATACAGAGGGGTTATTACAATATCGGCTAAGCCCAGAGCGCCATCAATGGTCGCTAATTTGGGTTGCAGTAAATTAAAAGTTTCAACTTGAGTTAAGAATATATAAGCCAGTATGGTTTGTAAAACAGCCAGTACCGTCCATGCCAGTGGTGATAAAAATAGCGACTTAAACTCTCGCGTGGCAATGGTTAATATCATGCTCATCAGTTGTTAGCTTGAGTTAAGGTGATAAAAATATCTTCCATTGATCTCTTAAGGGGGGTGAGTTCTTGTAGTTCCCAGCCAGAGGACATAATCGTTTCAATGAGGCGTTGAGTTGGATTGTCAGTTAAGCGGTAAGCGATTTTAATGTGTTGATCGGGCATAGTCTCAATACTAAGCACCCCAGCAAGGGCGCTTAAAATAGTTAAATCTGGCTTTAAACGAGTACTGATCAATACGCTGCCAGTGTCCATTTGCTGGTTAAGATCGCTAATGCTTTCTTTTAAAATTAATTGGCCCTGATGAATGATTTGTACATGGGTGCACACAGCTTGTACTTCGCTCAGAGTATGGGTGGAAAGAATAATACCGTGATCGCGACCCAGTTCACCGATTAAGTCACGAATCTCTTTAATTTGCAGAGGGTCTAAACCCACAGTGGGTTCGTCAAGTATGATAACGTCAGGATTGTGTATGATCGCCTGAGCAATACCAATGCGTTGTTGATAGCCTTTTGAAAGGTTAGCAATCAGTCGATGGGAGACGCTCATTAAGCCGCAGCGATCTTGAGCCTTAATGACGGCTGAACTAATAGCTTTTTTAGGGATGCCATGCAGTTGTGCGCAATAGTATAAGAGCTCTTGCACACTGAGATCTTTATAAAGGGGAGGCGTATCGGGTAAATAACCAAGGCTGCGCTTAGCTAGTTTAGGTTGGTCTTGTAAATTATAGCCATTAATTTCAACACGCCCAGAACTAGGGGCAAGATTGCCGCTTAGTATCTGCATGGTTGTGGTCTTGCCGGCACCATTGGGGCCAAGAAAGCCCAACACTTCACCTTGCGCCAAGGTGAAGCTTACCTCCTTGATGGCGCAGTGTTTGCCATAATAACGCGATAAATGCTCTGCGTTTATCAGTATTGCCATTAGAGACTTAAAGTTGCTTTAACAAGACTTGTAATTCAGCTTGAATTTTTTTGCGATAAAATAAAAATTTCCAGCGCGTGCCACCACATTGTTTCCATAACAGCGCTGAGCGTATACCGGCCAACAAGCAGGCGCGTATCTTATTGGCAGTTTCAGGTCTGGATAAATAGGCTTGATCGCCATTCACTATGATTCTAGGTTGTAAGGTACTGATGGTGTTTTGATAAATATCACCCAGATTAGCTAATACATTTTCATGTAACAAATCAAAGTGCTCGCTTTGAGATTGCGCTTTAACAATGCCGGTGTTTATGGTTTTCAGCAGATCTTTACGCGTTTCTAGTTGGTGTTCTAAAAAAACGATAGAAGCAGAATAACGAGCTTGTTGAGGGTTGGCGACTTTATAGCCGGTCATTTGCATATCAAGTTGCTGCAAGCCTAGTTTAAGGCCATTCAAACTACCATAAACGTCGATGACGCTATCTGAATCTATTTTTAATAGACTCGCAATGCTAGTTTCCATAGCGGCCGCATCAGCAGTCCCCGTGCTGGCTAATTGTTCAACTAAAGCCGCCGCTTGGGCAATGCCGGCAAGAGCAAGGGTTTGGTTGGTGATAGAGTTTAATGACATAAATGATGGCAGCTTAGTTTGAATAGTGAGTGAATCAAGAATATAAAATAGCGTTCAATAGATCAATTTATTTTTAAAGGACTTGAAAGATAGTTAAAACGACACAAATATTAAGCATTATAAGCATTGATATTCCAAATCTATCATTATATAATCTGCGCAGCTTGAAAATTGTTTTACCGTTATGCTTATCTCTACGATGTTTATCCTGTATTGCTCGTCCTGTTTATCATTAAGTAACTCTAAAATTTCTTAGCGCCACAGCCCCTAGGGCTTTAATTATATATTTTAAATAGGATTCACAATGGCTACTGGTATAGTTAAATGGTTTAATGCCGAAAAAGGTTTTGGTTTTATTCAACAAGAAAGCGGCCCTGACGTTTTTGTTCACTTTCGTAACATCAACAGTTCTGGCTTTAAATCACTTGATGAAGGTCAAAAAGTACAGTTTACTGTTACTGACGGCCAAAAAGGCCCGCAAGCAGAAGAAGTTACTATCATCTAATTGCGCTAAAAAGCGGCAGTCCATTTATATGGGCTGCCGCTTTTTTTTGCCTAGCGATTTTTAAAAGCGAACATCAATAAGGCAACTAAAATATATGCGCTGCCTTAAGTACTGAGTTTTTAGGTTAGTCTTCTTTTATCCAATCTTCCAATGCTGCGATGATGCTTTTGGCTTGATCAACACTAGAAATATTAAATTTTGATTTTTGTTGATATTCGCCATTACGTTTTTGGTAACGACGAATGGTGTATTTATCAGGGCCGTATTCTTCTTTAGCTCGATTCCAGTCCTGATAGCGATACATGATTGTAGCCCAAGCGCCTTTGGTTAGTACTTTTTTATCCAGTTCCTTAACGGTTTCTATGCCGCCATCTTCATAGGTTACTGTGAGTTCATCTACCGTTTCAGCCATGTTATTCTCAAATTAAGTGGGGTGTTTGTGGAGCAGTTTAGCAATATTAGTTAAATACGCAAATCATATAAGGTAACTGCTGTTACGCAGCCATTCAGCTGTTTATAAAAAACAAATAAAGAGGTCGCTATCGCGACGATTTTTGTATCGGGTTCTCGCACCCGAAGGCGAGATACTTTCTTTTGCGCCGCCAAAAGAAAGTATCCAAAGAAAAGGCGGCTCGATTGCCGCTTCTTCCTGCGCTCCTCGGTTTT
>Ga0214167_1000766_pt1 | contig 14423 bp, 31 predicted proteins | sample TroBogypolimnion_45_FD_153006 | JGI IMG/M metagenome (GOLD analysis project Ga0214167, IMG submission 153006) | Freshwater microbial communities from Trout Bog Lake, WI - Practice 18AUG2009 hypolimnion v3 | ecosystem: Environmental > Aquatic > Freshwater > Lake > Hypolimnion/Profundal zone ... | reverse complement strand
CCTGAGCTCCAAACCATTGATATAGTCCAGCTCTGGCTGAGTGAAATCTCTGCCCAGTTTAAACTCACCGACTGTTGATGGGAATAGATTGATGATCCTAAGCTCTCTGTCATTCATCACACATACCTCTTGAAAGCGTCCATCAGGCGTTGTCACTGACCAGCTCGAGGTGACTGCCGTCGGTAACATAACCCATGACGTTCAGCAGATCCTGAAACTTACTCAGGACCACGTCCATGTGAGCATCGGTGGCGTTGAACTCGATAGTCACCGTGTTGTCGGGAAACTGCTCGTCCTTAGAACCTTCAGTCGTAGATTCCATGTATACAGTCACTTTATAATCATCTTCCATAATATCTTCTCCTCTGTATGTTACCAGTTTATGCTTGTTCATATGTCGTTATCACTCACATATATCTCTTTATCATGATTGGACCAATACGCCAGTAGGTATATGGTGCAGCACCGTACATGTAGCCACCTCCGTTTAAACGCCATTTACCCCATACGAACCAATCACCACGATATGTTGGTAAACCAAGCCAGTGTATGAACCATTTTCTATTCAGTCTCATCGATCTCTCTCTAACTCATCCATGAGCTTAGCCGCATTCAACTTCCAGTATCGCAGCTGCAGTGCTATCTTTTCGTAGCTCATCTCCATGGGCTCGTTGCAGAATGCCCATACGAAGTCTCGGTACCGCTCGAGGTTTGCGATGGTCTGCTTCATCTCCATGATGCCACCTGGACCACTCTGTAACTTCCGTAGATGACTCTTATATGCATCGATTGTCTCTTGATCGATTATATTTTCATTAGCCATCACTTAGCCTCCCGCCATGCCAGCACGTCACTTCCCATCAGGGGCATCTTACCGATGTAGTGGTTCTCGACGACACGACCGTCAGTGTACATGATGTCGATGTACTCGACCTCGCGAGGGATTGGGGCAGTGGCACTCCACAGTCGCTCCTTCTTTGGTGTCTGAGTTTCCTTCATACGCATCTCTGCAACAACACTCACGAGCCACTTGTACTTGATCTCGAGATCGCTCAGACGCTTCTCTGTATTATTCTTTGGCTTGTCTGGCATTTGATCAATTTTATCTAAGATCTTTTCTGCCAAAGTCCTAATATTAGCCATACTATCTTCAATGCTCTTGTCCACTTTCTTAACCTTTCTTAGAATAGGCTGTGGCATACCCTTGCTAGAGACCACTTCTAGCTTGCCGTTGTTGATCTGCGAATCAAGCACTTTGTCGATGGTATAAAAACTAACATGAACATCATTTGTGTTCAAGTCATTAAAGATATTCTCACGAGTAAATGCCGTATCATCGTGCAGCATGTCGATCCAGTGCACTACTCGCCGTGCGTTTTCGATTCCTGTGTCCATCTTATATGATTCCTTCCTCATGTAGTACTTACCTGTCGGTCCACTCTTATAGATACTGCCCCCCTCGACCTCCCGAATAAGGACGTAGTCGACGAGACTATAGCTGATCGGAGCCAGCTGGTTGATCACGGTATCTCGCGTGAACGGTTTATCTGCCTGAGGGCTAGAGATCCATATTAGTATTCGATTTACGTCGTACTCTGTGCGGTGCATCACTTGACTCCAAATCGCTCTCGCAACAGATCTGAAGCACGCCAGAGCACTGCTCCATTATGACCAGCCAGTAAGTCCTCGCTCAGCTTCTTCTCTGATTTACCGAAAACGTCACCGTTCTCTAAATCACTACCAAATTCGTCTATGAAGTCGACGCACTCCCTAACGATCAGCTCAGCAAACTTCTCAACTTCTTCTTGTTCGGCATGACCATTAATGAAGTAGCGTCTAGGTGTTTCATGATCTACATAGTTCAACAACCCCGCATCTAGCGCGAGTCTTATAAAGATATCGTTCATCATTTATTCCCTAATACAGTTCGTGCACGCTCGATACAATAATCTCTGGCGAATACCTTACCGCCTGTTCCACCCTGATCGATCTGTGACAGGATCTCACGGATGACTGACTCTAGCTCTTTGATCCTGTCACCATAGACTACATCGTGCGTAGCTATGACGGCACGCAGCTCGTGTATGTCCTCTGCAGCACCCATCAGTTACCTACTATCTTTTTCTGTTTGATGTTTCCATTCTGATCTTGGAGAATGAACATGACATGCATGGGCTTCTCTGGATACTTCCTATCGTACACGGGTATCTCTTTGATGATCGTCCACTTAGAGCGAGTGAACAACAGGTCCCATATCCATCGCAGCATCACTCTGATTCCTTCAATGGCTCGACAGAACCTTCAATCAACCAATCATATGCACCTGAAACATCGTCAGCGTCGATACAGTCAATAGCGTTATGCATCATTTCCTCGAGGAAAGTAGTGCGGCTTTTCACATGTTCGATCTGCTCGAGCCATAGGTCGATCTCACGGTTCTTGTATGCTACTAGCTCGATTAGATATTCGACACGCTCTGCCATATCAGCATCACGCCAATCCTTGCTGTCATAGAGGTCGTCTGCCAAGAGATCCTTGATAACTTGCATATCCATCACTCACCCTCCTTCAGTGCTGCACGGGCAATTTGTGTGCATCCAAGCCAAATCATTTTAATAATTTCATGAGATGGTCTTATGTCATCATTTTTAGTCATTGCTATTAGTGTCAACGCTTCCCGCAATCGTTCAATCTCGTTTTCAGCCGCCAACAAAGATTGCAGTGCGCTTTGCCGCACTTCGTCCGAGTGTTTTAAATCATCCCGCAGCCGTTCAATTTCGTCACAAATGCCTTCTAATTCTTGGCGATGCATATAATGTATTGTGATGCCTATTTCAGATTCATAGGCTATCTTGCCTTTTATTAGTTCAACAATATCCATCACGCCACACTCCACTTGTAGTCGTCCTGAGTACATACTGACTCGAATCCATCATACTCATCGATACGGTATAGCGTCCCAGCTGGTAGCTCACGGATGACTAGTTTGGATGCCCAACTATTTACTTCTTCACCTAGCTCTTCCACAACCTGCACTAGCACAGGGTCTGATCGATCACCCTCTAGATCATATGCGGAGAAGTCATCGGGTACAGGTGCACCCTTGATCTCCCAGTAGCGATTGATAGCCTTCTCAGACAAACCAAATCCACCATAGCATGCATTGTATACGATCTTAGACATTGTTTTCTTCCTTCAGTTTATCTAGCTGTACCTTCAGTGCATGCAGTGCATCCATCATATCATCATCAGCATCTAATAGCGTGGCCAGATCTACCATGTCCTCTAGCAGCTGCTCCATCTGATGGATTGTCTCTACCCTCGGTACTATCTGTAATGTCACTTCTCTGACTCCTTGAATGCCCTGTAGATGCCATCCTCTCGATCATATGCCTCTATCTCCCATGGCTCGTCCTGATAGCTGATCTCCTCGACCATTGGCTTTCCTAACCACTGCCTCGGCTTACGGCAGAAATCCTCTAGCTCTCCTGTGGCAAACTGCTTGACGTGCACCATCTCGTGGGCCAGCGTCTGTAGAGCTCTGGTGGCTGACTGCGTGGCATCTAGCTCTATGCTGAAGTCCCTTGGCTTCTTGGGTTGATCCTCCCATGTGCAATATCCCAGCGCACCTGTCTCTCTGAGCATGCCTCTGGTGAACTCTACCTCTATGAATAGCTTCTCGACCAGCTTACCCTTCATCAGCTGGCTGGCATAATTCCTGATTGCTCTCTCGTACCTCTGAAGGTCGTGCTTCTTCACTGCGCCTGTGAATGAGATGATCATGCTTCTAACTCCACTGCTATATTATTAGAATAGCCTGGATCAGTTAATTTGTAAAGTGTTTTTTATTATTTTTTTAGAGCACTCTTGATCTGCAGCTCGTAATCTTCGAACTCTTTCTCTAGCTCGATCTTACGCTCCACCCCAGCCATGTACGCATCATATGCATTTGACTCCATGAAGTACTTGATGACATTCTTGAGAGATGCAAGCAGCTCATAGTTCTCATCCTTGTCACCATAGATGGCCAGTGGCTCATCCCAGTCCTTCATGACCATCTCGTATGCCCACTGGAGCTCTTTCAATACGATAACATCAACCTGCTCTGGTATTAATTCAACATTGTAAATCATCATAATCTCCTATTGTAATACACATATCCACTCCACATCACCGATCCTGTATCGAGCATGCGTGCTCTGCTCCATGTCTCGGCACTTCCCCTGATCCATCGATCTGATCGGTCTGAACTCTATCCGATGACCGATGTACACTCCATCCGATGCCATCCCTTGCCTTTGCGAACTGGCAGATCTCGGACCTGACCCAGCTAGTGCCATCCCACTGGATAGCCATGTAGTCGCAATAGACTGGACCTGTAGGCACTCGATGATCTCCATATGACGATATCTAGTCATCATATAGCGAGATCAAATCAGGTGATACTATTTATACGATCTTCCTCCATCCACTGATCGGAGAGAAAGACATCGTGCTCGTCGGTCCATAGACAGTGCACTCATAGCCAGAGCGAACAGCAGCCTGATTGGCATCAGCTGGATTGTCACCCTCATAGATCGACCAACCAAAGTTAGTGAGGTATACCTTATACATGATCAGACTCCTTTACAACTTCATATTATTAAGATAGCTGATCCCAGTTAATTTGTAAAGTGTTTTTTTAAAATAAAATTATACCATCAATGGCAATGACATTAGACCAGAACTGACCATCAAAGTCCACAGCGATGGTATATAGCTTGCTCCCACGAGTGCTATAGCCGATGATCTCAGCAATCGGAGTCATAATCATGCCACTCCTGATACTCTGTCGGACCATGATCACCGAAGTCAAAATCCTCATCTACCTCTGGGTCAGTGTCGATCACGATAGCTCCGAAGTGCATCTCACCATTGTCATTATAGACATTGAATTCAGAGCCGAAGTCAAACACTCGACCCTGTGGGGTGTCCTCATCACCATCACATTCGATGATACCGATTGTACCAGAGTCAACCCAATATCTCTTACCATCCTGATCCATATACTCTCCATCGCCATATGCTGTCTTGAGGATGACATACCTCTTACCATTGGAGAGGGTACGCAGCTCATTAGGGATGAATGGCTCGATCATCTCATCCCATACAGCGTCACGATAGCAGAGGTCGCCAATGAGATATTTGCCAGCTGGTAATGTGATCATGATCTACTCCTCAGTGATAGAGCTTGTTGGTTTTGAACTCGGTGATCTTGTAGTAGACCCCACGGTCAGCAGCTTCCTCTGTCATGCGCTTGGTAGCCCACTGACGAGCATGGATAGCCTCTTCTTCGTTATCGAAGACAGCAATCGGAAACTGTGTGCTATATGTAGGATCTATCTCTGTGATTATGAATGAGTTCATTGTGCTTTCTCCATGATGTATACGTACAGATCGTTCAGTGCAACCTGTGCTGCAGTAATCTTATCCTTGACCTCATCGTATGGCAGTGTCTCAGTCAGTGACCACTCCACCTTACGCTCCAGATCATACTGCATCTCTTCGATGATCTCTAATACCTGATCCATATCAATCTCCTGAGATAAACTCTGCCACTGCACAGACAGCCAGCAAACCAAAACCAATCTCTAACCAAGGGGCATATGCCAGTATCACAGTAATCATCTCACCAACTCCTCAACCTCAACTTATATTCTTACTCTAGCCTATTATTTTTAATTTGTAAAGTGTTTTTTTTAAAATAATAAAACTATTTTATGCAGCCATCATAAATTGCATAGCCTGCACAGTCTCAACATACTTCAGTGCAGTGTATGCAGAGACACTGGCGCGAACCATGCGGTCATCACCATCACCGATAGGGAAAGCTGTCAGCTGAAAGCCACCAGTAGAGAAACTATTGGTACCCTTCATGTGCATGTGTGCCATCAGGTCCATGAATGACATCAGCTCTTCCCAGTCATCATAGCGATCCTTAGCTGATGGGTTCATAGCGAATACTGCCTTTGCAGTGCACTCGAAATCGTAGTTGTCGATCTTGATCATTGTGCTACCTCTTTCATTTACCATATTCTTAGAATAGCCTGTTTCAATTAATTTGTAAAGTCTTTTTTTATTAAAACTTAAAAATAATTTAGCTGTAAAACTGGTTGGCTAGCTCTGTGAAACTGATGTGTCCTAATAGCTCCTGTAAATATGCCTCTATGATGAATAGCTCGTCGCTGGCGTCTGGTCTTACCGTTGGTGCGTCGTACCCTAGCTTGATTGCCTTTGGCTCTGTGGTCTTGATCTGCTCTAAAATGAATGCTTGATAATCGTTCGTCATTTTCCTATCCCTCTAACAGCGACTTCATATTATTAGAATAGCCTGTTTTAATTAATTTGTAAAGTCTTTTTTTAAAATAATAAAACTATTTTATACCTCACTAGTCCCATGGATCAATGACAGCCATGCCTCTATCAGATCAGGTGTGATCACTGAACTGTCCAATAGCTTATTGCTGGCGAAGTGCAGGAACAGCTCTTGATCGCTCTTCGATAGACTAGCGAATACCCTATGCTGCTCTGCACTCAGCTCCATCTTCACTGGTACCTTCACCCAATACTCCATTAGCCTCTCCTGCTCTTACTGCCTGTCATCGACATATCGGTCTCTGGACTATGATACATCACTGGACCTTTGTTGTATGCCACCTCGCATCGTGCTGCCTTATCCAATATCGCATTGCGTGTCTCAGCTGACTCTTTATCCAGTCGCTCCATGATGCCACGCTTGTATCCATTACCGATCGTATCACTCAGTGCATATGGATTGTCTGTCTTGAGATCAGGCATCGATGCACGATAGCTGCCATTAATGGCACGCTGCAGATCCCTCTGATTCGGATGCAGACCACGTGCAAGCAACCACTGATCATGCTGCTGATTCGCTGCCTGCACTCGTTTGCTCTTCGATCTCTTTTGCTTACCATCGAATCGTGTCGTGGTGAAGTAGCTCTGGAGTAGATGCATCGTCATCGATCACTTACCTCGCTTGATTGTTTTTATTTGATTCTTTATCAATAGTATTTCCATGGCTAAATACAGCAATCACATCATCAATATGCATATAGACCTTCACCTCTGCACCACTGATCAGGTATAGTAGTGTGCAGCTACCATTAGACATTGATGGATCATTATATGTCCTCATGGCTATCACTGTATCTAGATCTACATAGCATCTATCATTCAGTTTAACTAGCATAACTTACATCCACTCATATGCATCAGGTGCATCCCATTCTTTTAGACCGATCAGTATGGTGAACGATGCTGATGGTGGGATTGGTTCATCTATCTCCATTAGCTTATTTGGATTGTATCCAACGACTGGAGCATATGTTTTCTTTACTCCAGAGATATTGTATGATAGCTCTGGTAAGAACATCACGAAACGATTCTTCTTCATCTATTGGTTCCTCATCGTGGATGGCATTGCTACTGAGTTTGTTGAGAAAAGCTCTGATGTGCTGTTGCGTTTTGATACGCTGGCGATGAATGTCCGCTTACCACCAAACAACCAGCCTGTGTACCTCATCCGCTTTAAGTCCTTCGGTGTTCCTGGCTTCAGCCTCTTCACCACTCCACCATTGCTGATGTACTGTGCTACTAGGTCCCTGGTCATTGATGTGGTCTGTGCTTTTGTCATCTGCTTACTCCTTATATTATTAAGATAGCTTAAGATGATTAATCTGTAAAGTCTTTTTTTATTATTTTTAAAATTATTTTTTTAGTGTCATATGATGTGTGCATGTGCGACGGTAGCCAGTGTCAGCTGGCCAGCCACAGCTTGCGAGATCATAGCAGTCAGGCTCATCGCATAGACCAAGCACTGGCTTCATCTTGTCATAGCCATTCTCCCTAGCTATATCGATCGCATCAGTCCTCACCTGCAGATCAAACTCATTAGAGATGGTCAGACCATCCTCGCAGAGTGGTACATATGCATCAGGTCCAAATCCCAGACGATCATAGATCAGATAACGATAGCTACCACCCTCAGTTGCATGCTCGACTATATGCTTCATCACCCATGCTGTGATTGCTAGCCTCGTATCATAATCTGTCTTTGCGACGATCTCATCTAAATCATTCATCACGTGCATCCAGGTATGAGATGAACTCATCACACAACTCTTCATGCAATAGATCATTACAGTCTATGTTCAGGTTGTCCAGCATACCATTACTATCCCTGAATATGACCTTGGTATACTCTCCTGAGAGGTTACTAGAGCATCGGATAACAGATAAAGCATTGATGGTGGCCCAGTCAATGACTACTGATGCTGATCGCTTGTCTTCATATATCTTCTTCGACAGCTTACAGTTCTGATCCTGTAGCCTCTGTATCGTCAGTTTGCTCTGATCAAGCTGCTCAAGTAATACCCTGTTGTTGATCTGTAAGTCAACAATCTCTTCATTCAAACGATTATTAAACATGCTTTACTTCCTCTTCCTCTTATGATGCTTGCTGTAGATCTTCTCTAGTCCTTGGATGTCTGGATGCTTCTGTATCCACATGCCAGTGTGTGGCTCGAAATGCTCCTGGAAGAAATCATCCATCACATCATTACCTGTCCTGACCTGCACATTGATCTGATCAGATAGCTTGTCAAATGCTGCGTCATCAATGATGCTGTCACTATGAAACTCATATGCATATGCTGCAAGTGATAGCTTGATGCGGTTCTTACGCTCGACCTCAACTGGTGTTCCCCAGTCACTGATGAATGATGATAGGTCCATGATCAATCCTTGAATACGTTCTGCTCGTTGAACTCTCTGGTGAGCACTGCTGCACGAGTGCGGGCATCAACCTCCCATGGCAGATTAAAATACTTCTGATAGTTGGTGGTTGGATCAACACGTTTCATCTGCTGGTCGTTCCAGCGAGCAACCCACTTACCATTGACACGCTCTTGCTTGAGCATACCAGTGTTATACTGCTCTGCATGAACAAGCTCGTGGCAGATGGTATCAATGAACTTGCGGTCACCAATGATACGAGGATCGATCCATGCTTGCTTGCTGTCACCAAAGTAGATACCGTTATTGCTCTTGGCACGTGTGTATCCGATGATGACCTTGAGGTCTTTTGGGAGGTCTAGTTTGGTCTTGAGGAAATCAAGGACCATCTTTGCAATCTTCGTGCGGACACGAGTGAAATCGCGACGATCTTTGTCGTCGGAATATGCCTGCCATGTGGTATAAACACCATCACGCTCGATCAACTGTACCATAATCAAAACTCCTAACCTCAACTTATATTCTTAGATTAGCCTGTTTTGATTAATTTGTAAAGTGTTATTTTTATAAAAACTAAAAATAATTTATCATTTGAACCCATCAAGTTTCTTACGATCAAACTTGCTCTTGGGCTTGCTGCGCTCATTATCCTCCTCACCAAAGCGAGTATTATCCATCACAGGTCCATCAGTGATGCCCTCTTGCGCAGTGTTCTCTACATCATAGAGACGCATCTTTGAACGATCAACACCAACAACGAACCGACGATTGCTCCCTGGATCATTATAGCGATTCTTGAGTTGCTTAACCATGATCTGACCGTATTGCTCAAGCTCTTCGGACGTGATGAGTGCAAACATAAGATCAGCTGTGGCTGGGAGTCCGAAGGACTCTGACGTATCTTCCAATCCCACGTCGCTGTTCGAATATCCGCTTCTAGTTGTTTGAGTCGCACTGACGAGAGGAACATCGAACTCCACTGCGAGTCCTCGCAACTCTTCTGCAATCGCTTTGATAAGGGTATAAGAATTGACTGAGGCTCCATATTTGATCCTTGATGATGCACAGATATTGAGATAATCTATGTAAATAATATTTGGGGTGAAATTCTTCTTCAGCTTTAGCTCATTCAATAGGTGCCTGAAGTTAGCACTACCTGCAGCAGCAGTGGGATATTCTTTGATGATCAGTTTACCTTTGGTCTTGCTCCTGATCTTCTCAATCTTCCTATCATAGATTTCTTTTGGTAGTGCAGCAAGCTGGTCAATTGGTGTGTCGAGTAGGTTAGCATCAATACGTTCAGCAATACGCTCTTCAGACATCTCAAGTGTGATGTACAGCACGTTGAGACCCATTGCCATGTTAGCTGCAGCACAGTGACACATGAACAATGACTTACCAACACCAGTGTTATGCGAAGATACTCCATTTGTGTAATATCTGTGATTTTCGTGATTTACATTGATATCAACGATAGGAATACGATCGCCTGTTTTTATCACATTGCAATAACTGTATTTGTTGTCATCCATAAGCACATGTGCTCCGCCAACATTTTCTAACTTAGAAGCAGATATCCACCCAACAGTGGTTTCAAACAAATGACTCTCGTTACATCTTACAATTGTATTACCATTAGTTACCAATAGATATTCATCCCAGTAACCTTTATCAATAAAAAAGTTTACTCCAACCCAACCATCAGGCGATGTAACTTCAACTTCATATCCTTCGTTTAATAGTGCATCTATGTCTTTAATACTAACTTCTTTTTCGATCCACTCAGACATAAATTTCCTGTACCTGATTTTAACTTTAGTGTCAGGATGGACGCAACCCGCTAGAGCAATATTGAGTGTCTTGTTTGGCAGACCACCATTGGTCATCTTATTGAAATACTCTAGATCAAATGCTGTTCGCTTCTCCTTGACATGATATGATTTGAAACGCTCATCAGCATCCTCAATGAAGTCATGACCAATATGCGTATCAAAGCTGACACCAAGTGCATCACTCAGCACCTTTGGGATTGAACCTTTAGCCTCTTTACCTGTCTTGTCATCCAATATCTGGATTGATGTCATGATGGCATTATAGATAGCTTTGTCTTGACAAAACTTCTCAGTCTGATCTAATAGCCAAGGTAGGTTAGGCTCTACATCGCCACTGAGTGTATCAATGGTCTCTTTAGCTCTCTTAAATGTCTCATCTGATATACCATCACGACCAGCTAGGTCTATCCGCATAGACTCAAGTGTGGGTAATGTATTGTATCTCTTTACATGATTGTCTATCAGGTTGAATATTGTCTTATCATTATTGTCGTGAAAGTATTCGCTCTTTAGGAACGGTATTGCTTTTCTCGCATACTCCTCGTTTCCTAGTATATTCTTGAATATCAATTGCTCTACGGACATTTACTCTTTCCTCTGCCAGCTTCTTTATCTCTATCTTACGTTCATCACTAGCAATCATCCACTCAACTATCTCCTCGGCTATGCGACCACAGCCGAGGCAAACATTGTTGTCATCATACCAGCATATGCTCTGGCAGATGTTATCAATCATCTTCCGTTTCCATGATTGACTCGCCACTGGCCAGCTTGTAACGGTTCTCAATATACTTTGCTAGGTCAGTAGTCTCAAACATCTGCTGCCAAAACTTCTTGTCATCAACAATATCTTTAGCTCGCATGTTTGGTTGCTTTACTTCACCAGTTTCCTTATCTACAATAGCATACCAACCTGCCTTTGGCTTGACGATGTATCCACCATCCATTGCCACATCAAGCAAACCTGACCAGCGATTGATACCACCTTCATGTGATACAGTGATTGGGATACGACTCTTTTCCTTAACGTAGCGAGACTTCTCAATGTTAATGATGAAGTGGTAACCAGTGATGCCATCAGCATCCTTTTCTTGCTGACGACCGAGGATCCAGATATTATCTGAACCGTAGTATGAACCAGTGCCACCACCAACAATCTGCTTAGGATACATACCCATATCTTCATAAGTGTGATTGATGACGATCATAGGAACATCCTTGAGTGTCAGATGTGGAGTTACCATGCGGAACAAAGACTTGAACTGCTTAGCACGAGTCATATCAGCAACTGACTTACCATCAAGTGCGTCATCAACTTCCTTCTTAGAGGCAAGGTTGCCAATAGAGTCAATGACGATCATCACGTGATCTTCACGAGTGATCTCTTTCATTTGCTGCATGATATCAAACTTCAGCTGCTCAATATCAGTGATTGGTGTATGAATGACAGCATCAAAGTTGATACCGAAAGTCTTGAAGTAGCTTTGTGGTGTGCCAAACTCAGAGTCATAGAACAGTACGACACCGTCATTATACTTCCTGAGGAATGCGGATGCCATCAGCAAGGCAAAACCAGTCTTGAAGTGCTTTGATGGACCTGCTAGCATTGTAAGTCCAGGCGTGATGCCACCGTCAACAGTGCCTGATAGTGCCACGTTGATCATAGGCACCTGTGTTTGAATCATATCTTTCTTTGTAAATATCTTACTATCAGTGAGTGATGCGGTAAGGTTTACAGTGCTGTTCTTGATTAACTTATCTTTAAGCGACATTATTATCTCCAATGTACATTACTATACTATTATTCATCATAGCTTGTTTAAGTAAATAAGTCAAGCGTTATTTTCCTGCGATCACTTTGTCCAGTTTAGCAATGAACTCATCGATCTTTTCAACCCTGTTTGGCCATACAATTGTTGGCATGTCAGGATTTTTCTTTAGGTTGTTTAAGAAAGGCATGATCATATCATAGATCTTTTTAGCCTTACTGTTAGCAGCTGCAGCCTCTTTAGAATTCTGCTTGACTACCTTCTCGATATCCTCAGCAAAGCTGAACCCAAAATCATTATCTTCTTCATTCATCCAAAAAAGTCCTCCAACGTTGATGTTTGCTCTACCTTCCAGTCAACCACCTCAGTTATAGAGCGAAGTGGGTCAAGGAAGCTCTTACTAAATTGCATGTCACGGTCAATATACTTGTCTAACTTAAACTCTTTTGGGAGCTCTTCAGGTACAGCAATGACCGTATCATGGATTGGGTTAGGTATCTTCAAGTAAGCAAACCTAATCTTATCCCCATCACCAATAGGTTGAACGTTCTTCATACCATGCTGCTTGAGTAGGTTATTAAACAGCAGTGCACCTTTGACTTGAATTGGTGTGCCTAGCTTATATATCTTTGCCTTGTCTTTGTATTTGTCCATCCCTTTGATACCTCTTGGGAATGATACATCTTCAAATGGTAGTTCATTAAACTCTTGCTTGAACTTCACAACAAACTCTTGAAGCTGCTGCTCATTACCGTTCATGATGATGCTTAGTGCAGTCTTAATATTCTCACGACAAGCATATGGCGTTGATGACCTGACAGCTTCAATGCCCTGAATCTTCAGCTTTGGCTTATCGTACTGCACACCCTCAACGTTCCAAGCATTGAGGATATACATCTTCTTAGCTTTCCAGATACCTTTGTTGGCAATAGTCTCGCGCTTCATCTTCATCTTCTGCTGATATGCATTCATCATGTCAGCTAGCTCTTGATAGCTCTTGTCCATGTAAGGTTGTATGCGAGCTTCAATGAACTCGTCAAGAGCTTTCACTATCTTTAACTCTTCATGCTCACCAACCCAACCAACAAGTCCACTCATGTCAAGATAAATCGAGTCAGTATCAGAAGCAATGACATAATCTTTATTGTCAGTCTTTAGCAGCTTGTTCATGAACTGATTCATCTTTTTCTCAATCCAGCGGATTGATAGCTGACCTGACATAGTGATAGCTTCAGCATGATCAAAGTTGAACCAACGGAAATACTTATTACCCAGTGCACCGTAAGCTGAGTTCAACTGAATCTTTTTGGCAAGCTGCATGTTGTGATAGCGAGATATTAGGTTGCTATCCTCTTTGCTCTTTGTCTGCTCATAAGACTTTTTAGCCTCAATCATCTTTTTCTTATACTCAGCACGGTCGTTGTACATCTTTTCCATCAGTGCTGGTAGGAAACCTTGCTTGTCTTTGCGGTAGGTACAACCATTAGCAGCATAAGCTACCGTCCCATCTCGATATTCCCAAGTGCCATCAAGCAAACGATCAATAGAAGGAAATTCTTTCCTACCAGCAAATGTCTCAGGGCTGATATTGTATTGCATGATCAGATGAGGATACAGACTGTTCAAGTCAAATGATACGACCCATTCAGTTAGACCTACTTTTGGTTCTTTGACGTGACCGCCAACAAGAGCATCCATGTTACAAGCTGGTTTGAATTGTGGGATAACGATGCCTTGATCAAGCAGATAATTATGAATGATAGTATCCCAAGCACGCACTGTTGTCATTGTGTCATTATAGTTCACCTTGGCATCATAAGCCATTGCCATGACCTGCTCAATGAACTTCATCTTTTCATCTAGTTTGTCAACAAGCACGCAATCTTTAATATTGTATTCAATGAACAGCTGGTGATTACGTTCATATAGGTCAGCAAGATCCCTGTAACCTTGGTCACGGTAATCGACTTTCTTCTCACCAAGCTCAATCATTGAGATATAATCTAGCTTATATGACTCTTGGTTAGTG
>Ga0214167_1000757_pt1 | contig 14528 bp, 7 predicted proteins | sample TroBogypolimnion_45_FD_153006 | JGI IMG/M metagenome (GOLD analysis project Ga0214167, IMG submission 153006) | Freshwater microbial communities from Trout Bog Lake, WI - Practice 18AUG2009 hypolimnion v3 | ecosystem: Environmental > Aquatic > Freshwater > Lake > Hypolimnion/Profundal zone ... | reverse complement strand
CTCCATTCCCGTATGCTAGACACTGAACCAGGTATCAGAATACTCCATTCCCGTATGCTAGACACTGAACCAGGTATCAGAATACTCCATTCCCGTATGATCAACCCTGAACCCAGTATTAGATCGCTACACTCACGTATGATGAATGCTTAACCCTGTATTGAAACTGTCCATATATTGACTTGGAAGCCTCACTAACCCGAATCACAACGTCTAGCACTGGGTTGAGTATTGAATTAATCGACTTAGGCTTATTTGGCACTTAGTTAACCCGTTTTTAAAAGCACGGTGCGACCTGCTAAACCAACTCTAATGATTGCACATAACTCTTGTAGCCATAAAAAAACCAAGCCTACTAAGATAACTAACTTGGGCACAGAGTTTATTATCCATAATCTATGCCAGTCAATCCGTAAAACTACTGACACCATCAAAATTAAACTTACAACGTAGTGACATACTAATGTTCATACTGTTTATTACAGTATGTTGAGTACATTTTTTCATGACGTATGAATAAAATTCGTAACCTCTATATAGCAAAGCACAAGCTAGAACTAGGGATACCTAACTTCATCAAGACTACTAACTACTCAGATAAATAAACCGACAAATCATTTACGTTGATAACGGTTTTATTCGCCTGCGCATTAAGAAAATAATCCATTTCATCAGTAGTTCTGCGTATTGTACAAATAATTTTTTCGTTTATTCTGTACCTATATTTTTACAGCGGCTGATAAATGGCGCTATCAACTCTAATAGCCAAAAAATAGTCATGATATCTAACGATGAGTTATTACAAAGTCTTCACGATCATCAGATTGAATTGGAGATGCAAAATGAAGAGTTACGGAACGCGCATATCGCTCTGGAAGAATCTCGCACTCGCTACTTAAGTCTTTATGAGTTTGCGCCGGTGGGATATTTGACATTGACGAAGGAAGGTTTAATTGATGAAATTAATTTGACGGGAACGACCTTGCTAGGAATGGAGCGTCATCAACTGATTAACCATCGATTCTCAGCGTTAGTCGCAAAGAAAGATGGTGACCGCTGGCATCTTTTTTTTCAGCATCTCATTCAAAACAATTTTGAGCATGACTTTGAATTAGAGTTACACCGAGGTGACAACTCTCCATTTGATGCTCAGCTTCATTGCAGACTTATTACCGATGATGACAAATTGTCGACTATACGCGTTACGCTGACGGATATAACCCAACGAAAACGTATAGAAGTAGTGCTTCGTATTGTTTCTACTGCTTTTGAGTCTCATGGGCCGATGGTTATTTGTAATGCCAATAAGATTATTTTGCAAGCCAATAGAGCCTTTACAGAGGCTACTGGTTATACCCAGGAAGAAATCATTGGCCAAAAAATTAGCCTACTCAAATCAGATCATCATGACAATGCTTTTTATGCCGCCATGTGGGAAGCCATCAATCAAACAGGGACTTGGCAGGGAGAAGTGTGGGATAAACATAAATCTGGCCAAGTTAACCCTAAATTACTCACTATCAGTGCAGTAAAAGACATTGAAAATGTGGTGACTCATTATGTAGGCTCATTTATTGACATTTCTGATCAAAAGTTAGCTGAAGAAAAGATTAAGCATCTGGCTTTTTATGATTCTCTAACTCAATTACCTAACCGTTGTTTATTGCAAGAGCGATTAAAATATAGCATTGAGATGGCACGACGAGAAAATAAACCGCTAGCGTTATTGATGCTCGATTTAGATCGTTTTAAGGCCGTCAATGATAGTTTAGGTCATATGGCTGGTGATGAATTGCTACAACAAGTTGCGGCACGTATGACAGCGAGATTGCGTACAGTCGATATGGTTTCTAGGTTAGGCGGCGATGAATTTATAGTTCTACTTGATGATATTGCCCATCCTGACGACGCTGCACGGGTGGCTAAAGAAATTATCAGTGATTTAAGCAAAAGTTTTAAGTTGAGTCAGTCTGATGATGTACGTATCGGTGTAAGCATAGGCATTAGTTTGTATCCACAACATGGTTGTTGTCCAGAAACTTTGTTAGATCACGCTGATGCGGCCTTATACCAAGCTAAAGATCAGGGCCGAGGTTGTTTTTCTTATTTTTCTGAATCTCTGACTCGTGCCGCTCAAGAACGTATTGCTTTAGAAGTTCGCTTGCGTAGAGCGATAGAGCAAGAGGAATTATGCATGCTTTATCAACCTCAGATAGATATCAATAGTGGTCAAATCATAGGTGTAGAAGCTTTGGTGTATTGGCAAGATCCTATGGATGGTTTAATTCCACCACTAGGCTTTATTCCCATTGCCGAAGAAAGTCATCTGATTGTTGAAATTGGCGAGTGGGTATTAAGAGAAACCTGTAAACAAGCTAAACAATGGCTAGATAGGGGCTTGTTACCAATAACAATGGCGGTGAATGTTTCTCCGCATCAGTTTCGACGTAGTGATATCAATACCTTAGTTGCGAGTGTTCTCGAAGAAACGGGATTGCCGGCAGGGCAATTGGAATTGGAAATAACTGAAAGTGGCTTAATGGAAAATCATGATCTCGCCATGGACATTCTAAACAATTTACGTCACCAAGGCATACGACTAGCAATTGATGATTTTGGTAAAGGCTATTCATCTCTCTCTAGGCTAAAGTATTTTCCTGTCGATGTATTGAAAATCGACAAAAGTTTTATTGAGAAAATTCCTTTTAATAAAGATGATATGGAAATTGCCACCACTATAGTAGCGATGGGGCATAACTTAGGTTTTAAAGTACTAGCAGAAGGGGTAGAAACACCTGAGCAGTTAGAGTTTTTACGTGAAAAAGGTTGCGATGCCTACCAGGGCTATCTCAAAAACCGCCCCTTATCAGCGCAGGCTTTTGCTGAGTTATTAGCTAAAGAGCAACCTCCGGGAGCGCTGAGCCCCAGCTCGGCTTAGTCAGAAGCCGAGCTGGGGCTCAGTATTCCTGCTACGACTGTTCAATAACCGGTATCTTGCCTATTTTATTCTGCCATATGATCGGCGCTGTTTGATGTATAGAGCTACCTTGAGTATCTACCGCGACAGTAACCGGCATATCTTCAACTACAAATTCATGAATAGCCTCCATACCAAGATCAGCAAAAGCCACGATACGTGATTTGCGTATGGCTTTTGACACTAAATAAGCTGCACCACCTACCGCCATCAAATAAACGGCGTGGTGTTTCTTGATGGCATCTATGGCTACTTGGCCGCGCTCAGCTTTGCCTATCATGCCCAGCAAGCCGGTATGTAACATCGTTTCTGTAAATTTATCCATGCGTGTGGCCGTAGTAGGACCTGCAGGACCTACGACTTCATCCCGCACTGGATCGACAGGGCCTACGTAATAGATAAACTTATTAGTAAAGTCGACATTGTCGGGCAAAGATTCGCCACGGGCTATCATATCAGTTAAGCGCTTATGTGCTGCATCCCGACCCGTGAGCATAGTACCACTCAATAACAACGTTTCACCTGGCTTCCAGGTAGTTACTTCGGCTGGCGTAATCGTATCGAGATTAACTCGGCGCGCATTCGCAGCTGCATCCCACGTTATGTTAGGCCAATCTTCCAGCCTAGGTGGCTTAAATTCAGCAACCCCAGAACCATCTAAGACAAAGTGAACATGGCGAGTAGCGGCGCAATTAGGAATCATAGCCACTGGTTTATTCGCCGCATGAGTTGGATAATCCTTGATCTTAATATCCAACACCGTTGTCAAACCACCTAAACCCTGTGCACCTATACCCAAGGCATTGATGTTCTCATACAGTTCCAATCGCAGTTCTTCCAAGGCATTGTTAGGTCCGCGTGCTATTAATTCTTGAATATCTATGGATTCCATACAGGCTTCTTTGGCTAGTAGCATGGCTTTTTCAGCTGTACCACCTATGCCTATGCCTAAGATGCCTGGAGGACACCAGCCCGCACCCATAGTAGGTACGGTTTTTAGCACCCAGTCAGCAATGCTATCTGAGGGATTAAGCATAATAAACTTGGCCTTGGCCTCAGAACCGCCACCTTTAGCTGCGATATTAACTTCCACGGTATCGCCTAGCACCATTTCCATATGCACGACCGCAGGTGTGTTATCACCCGTATTAATACGTTTTCCAGCAGGATCTTTAAGTATTGAGGCTCTTAATACGTTATCAGGATAACTATAAGCACGGCGCACACCTTCGTTGACCATATTGGTAACACTAAGATCGGCAGCCCATTGCACTGCCATGCCGATTTTTAAAAACACCGTGACTATGCCGGTATCCTGACAAATCGGCCTATGGCCTTCAGCGCACATCCGCGAATTTATGAGTATTTGCGCCATGGCATCTTTGGCAGCAGGACTTTGTTCTTTTTGATAAGCCGTATTTAAAGCTTGGATGAAGTCTAGCGGATGATAATAAGAAATATATTGTAGCGAGTCAGCGATACTTTGAATAAAGTCGTCTTGGCGGATGAGCGTCATTACATGGGTCCTGTTTCAAAATAGACAGCCCTAAATAAGTGTCTATACTTAAAAAAGCTTACGATTGCAGATGCCTAAACTATCAAAAGAATCTGCGGTAGCTTGGCTTGCCTGTTTTCGCAATCCAAGCTATCCGTCAATACCTGTCGTTATTTACTCATCCAACTCTTCAGCCAATAATTTAGATTTACTACCATAATTCGGTGCAATACTAATCAATAATGTCAATAAAGCAGCCACATAAGGCACCGCCTGTACCGATAAAACAGCGATCCATAAGCGACCGCTTAAGTTATCAAAATGCTCAATGGAGCACATCGCAGCGATAGCCGAACTCAACAATATTAATAAAAACAATTCTTGCCTAATGGTCATCAATCCAGCAAACAAAGGCCCTTGTTTTTCATATTTAGGCGTGCGCATAAACGGCTTACCTGAAGTAAACAAGCCTTGTATAGTGCCTCTTGCTACAGTGTGCGTTAAAGATAGTCCTGTTAAAGCAGCACCTAATGATTTCCATACTGAACAGGGAACTCTAGCTTGATAAAGCCATAAGCCTCGTAAAATTTTAAAGCTAAATAAACCAACAGTCGGTAATAAAAACACATTAGCCGGTAACTCACTGTGTATCGGATCAGTCAATATGATTCCTGTTAACACCAAACTAGCCGTCGTAAAGAATAAAGCTAGTGCATCAGAAAACCAAGGTAACCAACCAGCAATAAAATAATAACGTTGTGCAGCTGTTAATGGGGATTTTTGACCTGGCAAAAAGCTAGTCCAATGACCTTTAATAATCTGCATCGCTCCATAAACCCAACGAAAGCGTTGTGTCATATAACCGGACATGGTGTCAGGCATCAAGCCGCGACCAAAAGAATCCTTCACATAAACCGAATCATAGCCTGCTTCATACAAACGCAAACCTAGCTCGCTATCTTCACAGATACACCATTCAGCCCAATTACCTACTTCCAACAAGGCTGACTTTCTAATCATAGTCATCGTGCCATGCTGGATAATGGCGTTATATTCGTTGCGCTGCACCATGCCGATATTAAAAAACCCGGCATATTCCCAATAACAAAAAGATTTAAAGGCGCTTTGATCACGGTCGCGATAATCTTGTGGTGATTGCACAAAACCGACATTTTCATTATCGAAATAAGGCACCATGCTCTTAAGCCAATCGGGTGACAACACATAGTCACTGTCGATAACGGCAATAATTTCTGCATCTTCTGCGGTTTGTTCCAGCGCATGATTAATCGCTCCAGCCTTAAAGCCAGGCCAGTTTTCCAAATGGAAAAACCGAAACATAGGCCCTAGACGTTCACAATCATCTCGTACTGGCTCCCAAATGGCAGGGTCTTTAGTATTGTTATCCATCACCAATACTTCTAAATTGGGATAATCTACCTTAGCTAAAGCTTCCAACGTTTTGCGCACCATCATCGGTGGCTCGTTATGGATAGGCAAATGCAATGACACTTTAGGATATTTAAAATCAGCGCTGGGCGTTAATGGTTGAAAGGTCCTAGCTGTTTTTTTATGCCAAATAACTTCGGCGATTTCCAAAGCTTCTATTAACAAGATAACGACGGCCATAATCTGCATCAGCAACATTAGACCCAAAAACAACACACTGAGCTTGGTTTGATATTGCTGCGCCCCTGTAGACGCCGACCAAAAAATAACAGATACCGCCAAATTAGCGATTAAGCCAAAAAACACCACACCGGGTAATTTTAAAGTAGTCCGAGTAAACAAGAACAAACCCATTAATACCATACTGAAAGCTGCAGCCCCTGTTGCCCAATTACGCCAACTAGGCATAGTCAGCACTTCACCATCCATAGGATATTTAGCTTGGCGGTCAGCATTAAAAATACCCCAATAAGCACCGGCAGAACCTTCTATAGATTTCTTCCACGGCTGATCAAAGGCTTCAACAATATAGTAATTAACTTTTTCGGCATCAGCTCGGTTAAGAAATTCGCGCAAGAAAGTGGCTTGATTAGAAACTGAAGCGGTCGCATGTTTAAAAGGTTGGCCATCTGAAGGCCAGCCTACTTCGGTAATAATGACAGGTTTATTAGGGTAAGCCTGCTGCACATCATGATACCTAGCAAAAACATAATCAACCGCTTCGTCGGCTGCGATACCTTCCCAGAAGGGTAGAACGTGTATAGCGATAAAGTCGACTTCATCAACAAGATCAGGATTTTTTAACCAGACATCCCACGTCTCAGAAGTACTGACTGGATGCCAACTGTTCTTTTTAACTTCACGGATATAATCAATCAGTGCCGCTTTAGAGATATCGGCACGCAATAACACCTCATTACCCACCATCAAGCGAATAATTTTAGGGTTACTCTGTCGACCGACTTCAATTAACTTATCGACTTCTAAGCGGTTCTTTTCCAGATTACCGTCTATCCACGCGCCTAAGGTCACATTCAGATTATGTTTAGCAGCCAGTTCTGGAATCTTATCTTGGCCTTTAAGCATACTGTAAGTTCTGACGGCATGTACTTTATCAGCCAGTAAGGTTAAATCACTATCCATATCCTCAATACTAGGATAGGTATTACCAGTTTGCGTATCTTGCTTACGCATGGGATCGTAAGTAACGCCCATGGTAGTTTTAGTCCACGACTGCAGTTGTAATGGGTTATTAATATAGCTCCAAATGCTAAAATTAACGGCAAAGAGCAAAACAACTACAAATATTATGGCTAGCTTTCTTTTCATCAGAGTATGCAAGTTTAACGAAATGGTTAAGTAATTAGGGTTATTGAGTGGAATTTATACTAAATGCTTATCGATATTTAGATTAGCCTAGCGTTATTATTTATTTTTATAAGCTGCCTATGACCACTGAAATGCGGCCTATATTAAGTTTATTTCTGCTCGAAAATCAAGTTACTATTAAATTATAGTCGATACAAAAACTCGAGTAGGCCAGACAATCGTTCTATCCATACTCGACATACGGATATCGGAAAGTATGGAACCAACTAACATGACGACGATTTTCTATTTTTAAGCAGGTGTTGAATCTAATATTTTCGATATCAGATCTATTTTATGGAATAATTCCTGTAGCCACTTTGTACCCTCTACACAACCGAGTCATGCAATGAAAAAATTAATCGCTGTTTTAACCACCATTTTCTTAACAGGCTGCAGTGTGTTTGGCTTACGAACGGCAGATCAACCAAGTTATCAAGTACTTAATGATTATGGGAACATTCAGATCAGACACTATCCAGACTTGCTTGTCGCTGAAACGGAGATAGTAGGCGACTATAAAAACGCTAGTAACCAAGGCTTTCAACGCCTTGCCGGATATATTTTTGGCAACAATAAAAAACAGCAAACCCTGGCGATGACAGCACCTGTTATTCAGGAACAACAAACTGAAACTCTAGCCATGACTGCACCCGTTATTCAGCAAAAATCTGAAGATCGCTGGCTAATGGCATTTGTGCTCCCTAAGGGTTATTCCATTACAACTGCGCCTATCCCTAATGATAAAGCAGTCACTATTAAAGAACTACCGGACAAAAAAGTCGCAGTTATTCAGTATACGGGCAGTCTTTGTGATTCAGGTATTGAAAAAAATGCCGGCACCTTAAGTATCTGGCTTAATCAGCAAGGTTTTAAGGCCTTATCTCCCGCACGTTCTGCAGCTTACGATCCACCTTGGACACTACCGTTTCTTAGGCATAATGAAGTACACATTGATATAGAGTAATGGGAGTTGCCAAGTGTTTTTTGCTTAAAGACTATTAGAAAAATCATCACCATATTTATACTGGACAATGCGTATTTTTAAGGTAAGTTCTAAACTAACTGATTAAAAACCACAGGGTATTTATACTCAACTTTCAATCAATTTTTTCAATATAGTGGAGCGCATCATGGGACCTTATTCTCAACATACAACACATGGTATAGGGGCAACTTTTGATTTACTTTATCAGTATCCAATTTTAATGGTTATCTTTATAGTTGGCAGTATCGCTGCAGGTGTTTATTTTTGGCGAAAAAACAAAACCCAATGAGAGCGCTAGTTAAAACTCACTGAGCACTCCGTCAACATAACGTAGAGCTATTCGAATCGTTAGCTCCAAAATACTGATTTTATTAAGCGTCCTTTGATCTGATATAGCACTCCATCAATCTTGCTGAGGTCTTATGCCACCTACTGAGCGCTTAGCAAGATTGCATGACAATTCAACCAGATCAGGGTAGTAGTCAGCAAGATTAGCAGTTAACTCCAACACAAGAAATTAGCCACCATAAAGTTCCCACTATTCCTTAGCAGTACTTACAGAGCGCTCTTCCAGCATTTTGTATACGCTCTATTATTAATAAAACAGGTCATACATACTTAATGCTGCTGTAGTTAAAGCAAAGAAAACACCTACTTTCAGTAGTTGAAAAATTGAATCATACCTTTAGCTTATGGCTATATCATTAAACGAAATGAGCACTTAAACAGTGACATTAACGTTCCTCTATTTTAAATAACGAGCAGTTATCGCATCACCCCAAAACGGTTATTCTAAAATGGCCATCTACCTTACAAATAGCAAGTATTTTTATGTTGCTAGTTTTCAACAAAAGAACTACCTTATGTGGGGTATTTTCTATGCAGCATTTAACGCAAGCATATAACTCATATAGGTCAGCTTCTCTTGAAATCAATGACTAAAATTTAATTGTTACGAACTGTACATTAAATCGATCGTAACAATAAAGACTCACTATTTTACCCGTCAACAAGGCTTATCATGTCTACCACTAATGATGTTACACCTAACCAGCAATCACGGGCACTCGCCTTAAGTACTGTTGCTTTCACAACCTGCTTTGCCGTATGGACTATCTTTTCCATCATCGGTCTGCAAATTCAAAAAGACTTAGGCTTAAGTGAAACCGAATTTGGTTTGCTGATAGGTACGCCAATACTCTCTGGCTCCTTAATTCGGCTGGTATTAGGTATATGGAGCGACCAGTACGGTGGCCGAATTATCTATACGATAGTTATGGTGACCTCAGCTATCGCTACCTTTCTATTAACGACCGTTGATACTTACCTGATGTACTTAGTAGCCGCACTAGGTATTGGTGTTGCCGGGGGGGCTTTTGCTGTAGGTATCGCCTATACTTCACGCTGGTTTCCTACCGAAAAACAAGGCACGGCCTTGGGTATTTTCGGTTTGGGTAACATTGGCGCTGCCATCACAAAATTTACCGCCCCGTTTGTGATGATTGCCTTTGGTTGGCATGCTGTAGCGCAACTATGGGGAGCGGTTTTATTGCTGATGGCAATCGTTTTCTGGTTTTTTAGTGACGATGACCCTATGCTCAAAGCGAGGCGTTTATCGGGTGCCAAGCCAGACTCCTTTATAAAACAACTAGAGCCTCTTAAAAACATTCAAGTTTGGCGCTTTTCACTGTATTACTTTTGTGTATTTGGCGCCTTTGTCGCCTTAGCACTGTGGTTACCTCGTTATCTGGTTGGTGCTTATGGCTTTGATATTAAGATCGCCGGTATGCTGGCGGCCTTGTTTTCTATTTTTGCCAGTTTGTTTCGGGCCGTAGGTGGTTGGTTAGCAGATCGCTATGGGGCTCGCTTGATCATGTACTGGACATTTATTGTCTCAGCTATCTGTACTTTTTTTCTATCCTATCCGCCCACCGATTATGTGATACATGGCATTAAGGGTGATATCAGCTTTAGCTTAGCTATGGGACCTGTGGGCTTTATATTTCTGACATCAGTATTGGCGCTGTTCATGTCTTTTGGCAAAGCCGCCGTCTACAAACATATCCCAGTTTATTACCCTAACAATATCGGCGCTGTCGGTGGTGCTGTGGGTATGATCGGCGGTCTAGGCGGCTTCTTACTACCATTGACGTTCGGCATGTTGAACGATTTGACTGGCATCTGGAGTAGTTGCTTCATGCTATTGTTTGCTTTGGTCATCATCGCACTCACTTGGATGCACTTTTCTATTACCAGAATGGAGCGTCGCGTTGTACCTGAATTAGCCAGAGTTTCAACTGACTTACCTGAATTAAGTCACCCTTCTTCCTTGATATTGACGGATTGGAGTCCTGAAGATCCTAGCTTCTGGGAAAAAATCGGCAAGCGTATTGCCACCCGCAATTTATGGATCAGCATACCCGCTTTATTATTAGCGTTTGCAGTATGGATGGTCTGGAGCGTAGTGGTTATTAATTTACCCAGTATCGGTTTTAAATACACCACTAATGAATTGTTCTGGTTGACGGCATTACCAGGTTTATCTGGAGCTACCTTACGGATTTTCTATTCCTTTATGGTGCCTATTTTTGGTGGCCGTCGCTGGACGACTATTAGTACGCTATCGTTGTTACTGCCCTCTATCTGGATAGGGTTTGCCGTACAAAATACCGAAACACCTTATATTTTAATGGCAGTATTAGCCTTATTATGCGGTTTTGGCGGAGGTAACTTTGCCTCCAGCATGGCGAACATTAGCTTTTTTTATCCACAAGCACAAAAAGGCACAGCACTGGGCTTAAATGCCGGCTTGGGTAATTTAGGCGTCAGTACCGTGCAGTTCGTAGTGCCGTTGGTGATTGCTATGAGCGTATTCGGTTCATGGGGCGGCGAGCCACAACTGTGGGTTAAGGCAGAGCTGACTAAAAACATCTGGCTACAAAATGCTGGTTTTATTTGGGTGCCGTTTATTATTGCGACCAGTATTGCCGCTTGGTTTGGCATGAATGACATCGCCTCAGCTAAAGCCTCCTTTAAAGAGCAGTCCGTCATTTTTAAACGCAAACACAATTGGTTGATGTGCTGGCTCTATACCGGAACTTTCGGTTCTTTTATTGGTTATTCAGCGGGTTTCCCCATGTTAATCAAAATCTTGTTTCCTGATATTAATCCAACTCAATACGCCTTTTTAGGCCCCTTGGTCGGTGCTTTAATTAGACCTGTTGGCGGCTGGTTGGCCGATAAACTCGGGGGCGCACAAGTCACTTTGTGGAACTTCGTCATCATGATAATGGCGGTATTGGGCGTATTGCATTTCATGCCTGCAGAGGGAAATTTGGGTAACTTCTGGGGCTTTCTATCTATGTTTATGCTGTTATTTATCACCACAGGCATTGGTAATGGTTCAACATTTCGGATGATTCCCGTTATTTTTATGACCGAACGTTTGTGTGCCGTCAAAGGACAAGCAGCAAACATTCTGGCTCAAGCACGAAAAGATGCAGCCAAAGAAGCGGCGGCAGTCTTAGGCTTTAGTTCGGCGATCGCTGCTTATGGCGCATTTTTTATTCCCAAGAGTTACGGCACAGCCATCAGCATGACAGGCAAACCCGATGCGGCTTTGTATTGCTTTATTGCTTTTTACATCATTTGCATAGCGATTACCTGGTGGAATTACGCACGTAAAACAGCAACTATGCCTTGTTGATTTTCGCAAAACTTGCAGCTTCGGCTATCACATTCCCAAACTACGACTCTCATCGTTATACAAATATTTCAAAGTACGTCATTCCGGTATGACGGTTTATTTGAGTATGTATCACGATGAAAGCTAAAGCTTGGGAACGAGTAAACCCTAAAATTATAGGTCAATTATTATGAGTCACTTCCTCGATCGCTTGCTGTTTCTCAAGAAAAAAGTAGACACGTTCTCCGGTGATCACGGGGTAGTGACTAATGAAGATCGTAGCTGGGAGAACAGTTATCGATCGCGCTGGCAACATGACAAAATTGTACGTTCCACGCATGGCGTAAATTGTACGGGTTCTTGCAGCTGGAAAATCTATGTTAAAAATGGACTAGTCACCTGGGAAACCCAGCAGACCGATTATCCGCGTACTCGTCCTGATTTACCCAATCACGAACCACGAGGCTGCCCTAGAGGCGCTAGTTATTCTTGGTATTTATATAGCGCCAATCGCCTTAAATACCCTATGATACGCGGCCGTTTAGTCAGACTATGGCGTGAGGCTAGATTAAGCTTAGATCCTGTTGACGCTTGGGCATCCATCGTTGAAGATCCCATAAAAAGCACTGAATATAAATCCAAACGCGGTTTGGGTGGCTTGGTTCGCGCCAACTGGGAAGAAGTAAATGAAATTATTGCAGCAGCAAATATTTATACGGCAAAAACCTTCGGACCCGATCGTATTATTGGTTTTTCGCCCATACCCGCCATGTCTATGGTGTCTTATGCCGCCGGTAGTCGTTATTTGTCGCTGATCGGCGGCGTGAGCATGAGCTTTTATGACTGGTATTGCGATTTGCCACCGGCATCTCCGCAAACGTGGGGCGAGCAAACCGATGTCCCTGAATCAGCAGATTGGTATAACGCCGGATTTTTGATGTTATGGGGCTCAAACGTCCCGCAAACCCGTACGCCTGATGCGCACTTTATGACTGAAGCGCGTTATAAAGGTGCCAAGATTGTCGTGGTCAGCCCTGATTATTCAGAAGCCAGTAAATTCGCTGATTTGTGGTTGCATCCCAAACAAGGCACCGATGCTGCATTGGCCATGGCGATAGGACACGTGATACTCAAAGAATTTCATGTTGAGCGCCAAAGTCCTTATTTTAATCAGTATGTACGTGAGAATACAGACCTGCCCTTTCTAGTGATACTTAAAGAACAAGACGGCGCTTATGTGCAAGATCGTTTCTTGAGAGCATCCGACTTTTTAGGCAACTTAAGTCAAGATAATAACCCTGATTGGAAAACAGTCGCTTATGACGAAATCAGCGATCAGATCGTTCCACCTTGTGGTTCTATCGGCTTTCGCTGGGGCGAAAGCGGTCACTGGAATATAGAACAAAAAACCGTAGACCATCAGCCTATCAGCTTGCGTTTAAGCTTGATTGATCATAAAGATACAGTTGCTAGTGTCTGCTTTCCTTATTTTGGTGGCTCTGAACATCCGCACTTTACTCATTCCGCTCATGACGCTATTCAAAGACGTCATGTGCCGGTTAAAAAAATCACCCTAGCCGATGGTACAGAAGTTTTAGCCACTACGGTATTCGATTTATTGGTGGCCAACTACGGGATAGATCGTGGTTTAGGTGGCGGCAATGTCGCGAGCTCTTATGAGGAAGATGTTCCCTACACGCCAGCGTGGCAAGAAAAAATCACCGGTGTGACACGTAGCAATGTCATTGCGGTAGCGCGAGAATTTGCAACCAACGCCGAAAAGACTCAAGGTCGTTCGATGGTGATACTCGGTGCCGGTATTAATCACTGGTATCACATGGATATGAATTATCGCGGCATCATGAATATGTTGATGCTCTGCGGTTGCGTTGGGCAGTCAGGCGGCGGTTGGGCGCATTATGTGGGTCAAGAAAAACTACGTCCGCAAACAGGTTGGTTACCCCTAGCCTTTGGCTTGGACTGGAAACGTCCGCCTAGACAAATGAACAGCACCTCGTTTTTCTACAATCACACTAGCCAATGGCGTTACGAAACCCTTAAGGTCAGCGAGATTTTATCGCCCACCGCCAAGCCTGAAGATTGGCAAGGCAGTTTGATCGACTTTAACGTTAAATCTGAACGTATGGGCTGGTTACCGTCAGCACCCCAATTACAAACCAATCCTTTACAAGTGGTGCGCGATGCCGAAGCCGCTGGTATAGCACCGATAGATTATGTCGTGAATAGTCTGAAAGACGGCAGCTTGAAAATGTCCTGCGAAGACCCTGATAATCCCAAAAACTTTCCGCGCAATATGTTTGTGTGGCGCTCCAATTTATTAGGTTCTTCTGGCAAAGGCCATGAATACTTTTTAAAGTATTTACTAGGCACACAGCATGGCATACAAGGCAAAGACTTAGGTGATGATGAAGGTGAAAAACCCTCGGAAGTGCTCTGGCATGAAACCGCCGCAGAAGGAAAACTCGACTTACTGGTAACACTGGATTTTCGGATGTCCACAACCTGTTTGTATTCGGATATTATTTTGCCGACCGCAACCTGGTAT
>Ga0214167_1000756_pt1 | contig 14569 bp, 12 predicted proteins | sample TroBogypolimnion_45_FD_153006 | JGI IMG/M metagenome (GOLD analysis project Ga0214167, IMG submission 153006) | Freshwater microbial communities from Trout Bog Lake, WI - Practice 18AUG2009 hypolimnion v3 | ecosystem: Environmental > Aquatic > Freshwater > Lake > Hypolimnion/Profundal zone ... | reverse complement strand
ATTAAGTATTGAGTATTGAGGGTATAAGGAATTTTGTGTAAATGGTAATTTTGCAGGACACTGTAATTTTCTGAAAAGGATTAAAAATGACCACACGAAAAGCTTTATCCAATGAATTAATTGATAGCTTATTATTGGATTATAAAAAACCAGAAGACTTAATTGGTGAAAATGGCTTATTAAAACAACTCACCAAAGTTTTGATTGAACGTGCCTTACAGGCTGAAATGACGGAGCATCTAGGACATAGTCCACATGCGCCAGTTATTAACGCTAGCGGCAATGCACGTAACGGTAGAAGTCGTAAAACACTTAAAGGTGATTTTGGCGACCTACCTATTGAAATTCCTCGAGATCGACACGGCAGTTTTGAGCCGCAACTCATTTCTAAACATCAAACACGTTGGACAGGGTTTGATGACAAGATTATATCTCTTTATTCACGAGGCATGACTGTCCGTGAACTACAGCAGCATCTTGGCGAAATGTATGGCACTGACATCTCATCAACACTTATTTCATCAGTCACTGATGCCGTGATTGATGAGGCCAGGCAATGGCAATCAAGGCCCTTAGATGCCGTATATCCAGTCGTCTATTTAGATTGCATTCATGTCAAAGTGCGTGACTCTGGGACTGTTCGTAATAAAGCGATATACCTCGCTATTGGCATCAATATGCATGGAGAAAAAGAAGTATTGGGCTTATGGATTGCACAGACTGAAGGCGTCAAATTTTGGTTAAGTGTGGTTGCGGAGCTAAATAATCGTGGTTTACAATATATCTTTATTGCTTGCGTGGACGGTTTAAAGGGCTTTCCTGAATCCATTGAAGCTGTTTACCCACTCGCTGCATATTCTGACCCAACTTGAACACCCATTCTGACCCAAGCTGAACACCTATTCTGATTGAACTTGAACACTGATTCTGGTTTCAAGCTGAACACTTTTTGGATTTTTCCAGAATCGGTGTTCAAGTTGCCAGAATGGCTGTTCAGATTGCCAGAATCACGCCTAACGCATTGTTTATTCAATCAGACTATCCTTTTCACCTTTTGCGGAAAGAATATGTCAGCGAAGAGAACAGCAATGCGAAAATTACGAGAAGTACTCAGACTCAGTTATAGCGCCGGATTAAGCATCCGAAAGATCAGTGCTAGCACCAAAATCAGTGTCGGCAGTATCCAAAATATCCTTAAGCTTGCCACGCAGCTGGACATCACCTGGCCGCTACCGGAGGATTGGGATGATCAAGCCTTAGCCCTGAAGTTTTATCCCCGTTCGGACGCTCAGCCTTCCACCAAGTTCCAGGAGCCGGTCTGGACAACCGTTCATATGGAACTGAAGAAAAAGGGTCTGACTAAGCAGTTGCTCTGGGAGGAGTACACCCAGCAGGTTCCGAACCGTTGCTATAGCTACTCGCAGTTCTGCGCCCGTTATGCCGACTGGCGGAAGAAACAAAAACGCTCCATGCGGCAGATTCATCGTGCTGGTGATAAGCTGTTTATCGATTACGCCGGCCCCACGATGCCGGTGGTCTGTGCTTCAACCGGCGAAATACGCACCGCGCAGATCTTCGTCGCGGTATTGGGCGCCTCCAACTACACCTTTGCCGAAGCCACCTGGAGCCAAAGCCTGCCGGATTGGCTGGGCAGTCATGTGCGGGCTTTTGAGTTTTTTGGTGGCACCACGGTGATGTTGGTGCCCGATAACCTAAAAAGCGGTGTGACGACAGCCTGTCGTTACGACCCCGACCTCAACCCCAGCTATCAACAACTGGCATCTCATTACTCGATCGCGGTGATGCCTGCCAGGCCTTATAAACCCAAAGATAAAGCCAAGGCCGAAGCTGGTGTTTTACTGGTCGAACGCTGGATTATGGCTAAACTGCGCCATCAAACTTTCTTCTCGTTGGCGGAGTTGAATCACTGCATTAGCGCCTTGTTGACCGCGCTCAATCAAAAACCCTTCAAGCAAATGCCAGGCTGTCGTCAACAGTGGTTTGAAACGCTGGATAAACCGGCATTAACGCCGTTACCCAAGTACGCCTATCAGTACACCGACATCAAAAATGCCCGCGTCAATATCGATTATCACCTGATCTATGAACAACATCTGTACTCGGTGCCACATCATTTGGTCGGCGAACAGGTGGAGCTGCATGCCAGAGACAAGCTGATTGAGGTCTATTTTTTTAACCAACGCATCGCCACCCATGTTCGGAAATATTATCCAGGCATCACCACCGAACCTGGGCACATGCCAGAACAGCATGCCCAGCATCAGCAATGGACGCCTGAACGATTAATGAAATGGGCTAAATCGATAGGACCTGAGGTGCTGGTGTGGGTGCAGAGCCAGTTACAGCGTAGAGAGCATCCAGAGCAAGCTTATCGTGTGTGTCTGGGCCTATTAAGCCTCAACCGTAACTACACCTCGGAACGCTTAAACAAAGCCTGCGCGATTGCCAACAAAGAAGCCCTGTTCCGCTTAAAAAACATCAAAGCTATTTTGGTCAGCAACCGGGATAAGCTGCCTGACACCGCGCCGGTGCAGCTTTCGTTATTGCCTCAAGACCATGCCAACATTCGTGGTGCAAAAAGTTTTCACTAACACCTGAAGCGTTGAGCAAGCTGGGTTTACAGCAGACCCTGCTTGCTCGCCTTTCCTTTTAAAATCTAACTACAGGCCATTAACATGATTGAAACTACCCTCAGCCAACTACGCCAACTGAAACTCACCGGCATGGCCTCTGCGCTGCAAACCCAGCGGGATCAGCCCGGCACCTATGAAGGCTTAGCTTTTGCCGAACGCCTGCAACTCTTAGTCGATCACGAAGATCAGGAGCGTAATCAGCGAAAACAGGATCGTTTGACACGTGCGGCGCATTTCAAGCTCAAGGCCCATGCCAAAGATATTGATTATCAGAACGGTAGAGGCTTGCAACAGTCGCAAATGGCATCGTTACTGATGTGTGACTGGTTAAAAAAAGCCCAGAACCTGTTGCTGACCGGCCCCTGTGGCACAGGCAAAACCTATATCGCCTGTGCGCTCGGTTATCAAGCCTGTCTGAAAGGCTACAGCGTCAGATATTACCGGCTTCCGCGCTTAATTCTCGCCTTAACACAGGCCAAGGCCGACGGCAGTTACAGTAAATTGTTAAAAGCCATCGCCAGCCTGGATCTGCTGATTATTGATGACTGGGGGCTAGAGCCTTTAACGGCCGCCACAAGAAATGACTTGATGGAAATAATGGATGACCGTTATGAGCAGTCCGCAACCCTCATTATGAGCCAGTTGCCGACAGAACAATGGTATGACGCGATTGGCGATAATACCTTAGCCGATGCGATTTTAGATCGATTGATGCACAACGCCCACCGGATCAATTTACAAGGAGAATCGATGCGAAAAAAAATGAATTCCTTGACCCAAGTTGAACACTTAGAGTAAAAATTCACTTCCACCGATGCGTTAGGTTTTAGGTGTTCAAGTTCGACCAGAATAGGTGTTCAAATTAATCAGAATACGCATGAATCGATGATTTACAAAAAACCAGAAGAAATGATGGGGTTTCGTAACGGTAACCCTGTAAGTGCCACCACACATCACTTCTTCGTAAAATGACAAGTGCGGATATAAAATATTCGCGCTCAATAAATCGCTGCATCCTTTGGGTATCAAGGCTTGTGGCTTTTCCGTTCAGACACTAACTAGCTAACAAAAACACTTAGAAATACCAAAAAATTATACGCTTAAAGAACAACAAAGCCTCAACTAGCCATAAATAGGTTAAAATAACCGCGTAGCAGCGCCTAATAATCAAGCATATTCTCTATGGTACTAGACGATAGCCCCACTCTCTCCCCTGCCCTTGCCTTGTTACGCATGACGCTTGATTGATAAAGTTAGCAGTAAAATCTTAAAGGATGATAAACCTATGACTCAGAATGAATGTTTCCAAATTGCAAAATTAGCACTATTTAATGTAAAACTACTCAATGAACTAGAAAATAAAGGGCATGAAGAGCTAAAAAACCTCATTAAAGACGTCTATGAAAAATTAAGCATAGAAGAAAAGCCTGCCTTAATTAATCAAAGTACCTATTTGCAATTTGCTTATGTCACTTTAGTTTGGCTCTGGGAATCAATCAATATTAAAGATAAAGATGACTTCTTTATCAAACTGAAAGCAAGGGCAAATAAAAGAGAGTTGGCATTTCCTGATGCCAGTCAAATCAGTGGCGAGCGTGTTATTTTAGACTGGAAAATGCTAGTTTCATTGCTAAGAAATGCGCTGAGCCAAGGTAGCGTTGAAATAACCGATGATGCCTTTATCTTTTTAGATCAAAAAAAGTTTGGCAAAAGAAAAGAAATAGTACCAACTACAGTTACCATAAGTGCGGCAGAATTAGCCAATATCAGTGAAACGGTATTTTGGACAATTAATGAAATAATAGCGCCAACATCAAAATAAACAATCGTATAAGTTACGCTTTATAAAAAATGTAGCGGCATTTATTATCCAACGCACAAAAAAACCTCAACTTTAAAGCATATTCCATAGACCAACATTGACTAGGTACTTTTGATGATCTATGGATTTACGTGATGCTTAGACCATTGCTTTAAATAAAGAAAAAGGCATTTTTAGTCACCGCTACGATGCCGATATAAACTATACAAGCCATTGCTGCTATAAATGCTAGCCATTTTGCAGCACCATGACGTTTCATTACAAACACACCTAAACCTATATAGCCGAGTAAAACTAAAAGCTTAGCAACTATCCAGCCATATTCACCAGATAGCCAACCACCTTGAATAACTAAAGCAAATCCACTTCCTATTAACAGTGTATTAATGATATGAGGTGTGATGTTAAACACTTTGCGTTTAAGTAAGATTGGATTAATTTCTGACAAAATCACCCTACCCACAAAACTAATTAAAGACAAAAGTATAAAGGTTAAATGTAAAGTTTTAAGCATGAATTTCTCAATGTAAAATGGCTGAAGCAGCATTATAAGGGCTACTATTGGAGGTATCTCTACTAAGATGGATACCGTTATTTTGTTGTATTAAGATACTGAGTTATGACACTTTGTAACTGTTCTTTATTAAGCACCTGATTATCCACTTTAAGATAAGCAACGGCCTCATCGCTGTGCAGAGTCACTTCTTCTACTCCATTCAGCGTTAATATCTCGGCGGCAAAGGCATCAGCCTCTTGTACGTTGAGCTGTTCAAGTGAGATCAGTAAATTTGCCCAGTAACGCGGCGGAGTCATACTGAATGATAACAGCAACCAACTTGCGGCAATCGCGGCACAAAATATAAAGACACCACTGGCACCATAAACACCATAACACCAACCACCTATTCCACCACCAATGCCAGCACCTAAGAATTGACAGGTAGAATAAACGCCCATGGCCGTGCCTCTTAAATCCCCCGGCGCTGTTTTAGAGATTAATGACGGTAACGTAGCTTCTAATAAATTAAAGCCGGTAAAAAATAACCAAAGAAAACCAATGATGCCGACTAAGCTTGAATGAAATTGCATGAGTCCTAAATCAGCAATAACTAAAGCAGCGATAGCACCAATAAAAACCGGCTTCATCTTGCGTTTTTTCTCAGCCAAAATGATAAAAGGAATGATAGCGACCATTGAAATCACAAAAACCGGTAAATAGACCTGCCAATGCAGCGCAGGTAATAGTCCTGCATCTCGCAATAACAAAGGTACGACTACAAAACTGGCGGTTAAAATGGCATGTAAAACAAAAATACCATAATCCAAACGTAGTAAATTGGGATTCTTTAATATCTTAATGAACTGCCCAGGTACCAGTTCGGCGTCTCGGTGTTTTTTAGATTGTTTAGGATTAGGTACTTTGTAAAGTATAACTAAAATAGCCAACAAAGAGAGTCCAGCAATCAGCCAAAATATACCGTGCACACCAATAAAACCTGCGATTACAGGACCTGCCGTTATCGCTATACCAAACGAAACGCCAATACTAAGGCCGATAATAGCCATAGCTTTAGTACGATGTACTTCTTGAGTTAAGTCTGCGACTAAGGCCATGATCGGAGCTGCAATGGCGCCAGATCCTTGTATCGCTCGGCCTAATAACACGCCATAAATACTGGTGGAAAGCGCCGCCACTACACTACCGGCAAAGAACAGTAGTAAGCCAATAATAATGAGTTTTTTTCTACCATAACGGTCCGACATCAAGCCGAAAGGAATCTGTAAAATAGCCTGACTAATCCCGTAAACACCGATAGCCATGCCGATTAATGATGGCGTTGAGCCATCTAATTGTTCAGCAAATAACGATAACACCGGCATAATCAGAAATAGACCCAGCATACGCAAAGCGTAAATACTGGCTAAAGAACCAATGGCACGTTTTTCCGATGGTGTCATCGGACTAGTAATATCCTGCATGTTTGTCAAAATCGGTCGCTCCTTTGCGCCTAAATGTTTGGTTGATGATGCGTTGCCAAAACAACGCTTAGGAATAACAATGTGTAAATTATACTAATATTAAACTGAGTGGAGCTTTGAAACTCAATTAAGGTACTGTGTTTTCATAAAAGCGTTTTAAATAAAAACCCGTATAAGAGGCTGCACATTCAGAAACTTGCTGGGGTGTGCCCTCGGTAACTAAGGTACCTCCGCCATCACCACCTTCTGGCCCCATATCAATGACCCAGTCAGCCGTTTTAATCACATCCAAATTGTGTTCGATAATAATGACTGTATTACCGTGATCACGTAAGGTGTGTAAAACGCCCAATAATTGCTTTATATCATGAAAGTGCAAGCCGGTCGTAGGTTCATCTAAAATGTATAAAGTTCTTCCGGTATCACGTTTAGACAGCTCTTTAGCTAATTTTACACGCTGAGCCTCGCCTCCTGACAAAGTTGTCGCGTTTTGACCTAAAGTAATATAACTTAAACCCACTTCAGTAAGGGTTTGTACTTTTCTGGCTAAGGTCGGTACCGCGCTAAAAAATGCGCAGGCATCTTCAACAGTCATATCCAAGACTTGATTAATGGTTTTGCCTTTATAACGAATTTCTAAAGTTTCACGATTATAGCGTTTACCATTGCACGTATCACAATGTACAAAAATATCAGGTAGAAAGTGCATTTCTACTTTAATCACGCCATCACCTTTACAGGCTTCACAGCGACCGCCTTTAACATTAAAGCTAAAACGTCCTGGTGTATAACCGCGTGAGCGTGATTCTGGCGTGGCAGAGAACAATTCTCTTATCGGTGTAAACAAGCCTGTGTAAGTCGCAGGATTAGAACGAGGCGTGCGTCCAATCGGGCTCTGGTCTATATCAACAACTTTATCAAAATGTTCCATGCCTTCAATAGCGGTGCAAGGAGCAGGAATAACGCCGGCTCGGTTAATCATTCTTGCCGCATAGCGGTACAAAGTATCATTAACTAAGGTTGATTTTCCTGAACCAGACACGCCCGTTACACAGGTCAATAAGCCTACTGGAAAAGAAATATCAACATTTTTTAAATTATTGCCATGGGCATTACGTAGCGTAATCAGCTTATCTTTATCAACTGGGGTTAAGGTCTCTGGAATGGCAATACCCAGTTTACCGGACAAATAGCCACCCGTTAATGAGTCTTTATTGTTAAGGATATCCTCTAAAGTGCCTTGTGCGATGATCTGGCCACCATGAACGCCGGCACCAGGGCCGATATCGACGATATGTTGTGCCGCCCGTATCGCATCTTCATCATGTTCAACAACAATAACGGTATTACCTAAGTCACGTAAATGAAACAAGGTATTCAGTAAACGCTGATTATCGCGTTGATGTAAACCTATTGAAGGTTCGTCCAATACATACATCACCCCCACTAAACCTGCGCCAATCTGGCTGGCCAGACGAATGCGCTGTGCTTCTCCACCCGATAAAGTATCAGCACTACGATCTAAGGTTAAATAATTAAGCCCTACATTAACCAAAAACTCTAAACGTGCTTGAATCTCTTTGATGATCTTAACTGATATCTCACCACGCTGTCCTGGTAAACTCAGTTGTTGAAAAAAGCTCAGTGATTTACGAATAGGTAGATTGGTGAGTTGATGTATGGCTAATTCGTCTATAAAAACATTACGAGCGGCAGCATTGAGTCGCGCACCGTCACAGGTATTACACGGTTTATGAGATTGGTATTTAGCGAGTTCTTCACGCACCGAAGTAGAGTCGGTTTCATGATAACGCCGCTCCATATTGGCAATAATGCCTTCAAAACGATGGCGCTTTTTTTTCACCGAACCAGAGCCTGACATGAATTTAAAATCTATAGCCGAGTTACCACTACCGTAAAGTACTGCGTCTTGCGCTTCTTTAGTTAACTCCGAAAATGGAATGTCTGGATCAAAACCATAATGTTCAGCCAATGAACAGATAATTTGATAATAATAGGCATTACGCTTATCCCAGCCGCGCACTGCACCAGCGGCTAAACTAATATCTGGATTATGAACGACTAATTCAGCATCAAAATGCTGTCTGACACCTAAACCATCACAACTAGAACATGCGCCTTTAGGATTATTAAAAGAAAATATACGTGGCTCTAATTCACTTAAGCTATAACCACAATGCGCGCAAGCAAAGCGCTCAGAAAACAGCAGTTCGGTCGCATCATCTAAGCAAGCAGCAATAGCAATACCATCGGCAAGACGTAACGCGGTTTCAAATGATTCAGATAAACGTAGGGCTATGTCGCTACGAATTTTAATTCGATCAACAACCACTTCAATACTATGTTTCTTTTTTAAATCTAAGACTGGTGCTTCATCTAAATCATAAACTTTGCCATCAATTCTGGCACGGATAAAACCTTGAGCACGTAAATCATCAATAAGCTGACTATGTTCGCCTTTACGATCAATCACCACTGGAGCTAATAACATCCAGCGTTGATCCTGAGGTTGTGCCAGTAAATGGTCGACCATTTGACTCACAGTTTGGGCTGCCAATGAGGTTTTATGCTCAGGGCATTGTGGCGTGCCGGCACGCGCATACAGCAATCTTAGATAATCATAAATTTCGGTAATCGTACCTACCGTTGAGCGAGGATTATGTGAAGTAGATTTTTGCTCTATAGAAATAGCAGGCGATAAGCCTTCAATATGATCAACATCCGGTTTTTCCATAATGGATAAAAACTGACGTGCGTAAGCAGAAAGAGACTCTACATAGCGCCGTTGTCCTTCAGCATAAATAGTATCAAACGCCAATGATGATTTTCCAGAACCCGATAGCCCTGTAATAACAATGAGTTTGTCTCTAGGTAGATCAATATCAATGTTTTTTAGGTTATGCGTTCTAGCACCACGGATGCTAATTGTATCCATCAAATAATTCCGGCTATTAGGTTGATTTTGTAACTGCTGTAGCGCCCTCCCCTCAAAAAACCTATCATTTCAGAATGAATGGGAAAATAAAATAATAATTATACACAGACTAGCTGTTACGCCATAGCTGATTTACTACCGCGTCAGCATTGTCGGCAATGATGGCAATGGAATACACGTATTTTCCTTCTAAGATCTCTGGAGTTAAGTTAATTGGCACGTAAGTCTCACCCGTTTAGTTATATTCTAACTTGTAAGGTCTTTTGCTATTGCGTGTGTGCGGCGGTTTGCTATCGCGAAACAGCCCTACGACTTACGGACTTAACTCGCCTTGGGATTTTTTAAGCACAGCCACAACTGCAGCGTCTAAAAAACCGAAAACCTAGCAAAAAAACGGGGATTTCACGACGACAAACTCGCAATCGGTGGCTCTCGAATGGCATACCTCGCCTCAAAGATGCAAACTCGTCGCTCTTGAAGGGCAATCCCTCGCTCCTGAATGCACTTAAAAAGAGAAAAATCAGCAATTCTAAAGCTCATGGTGTGCAATCAGGGCCATCAACATGGGCAGCGAGAGTAAAAGAATTGCCGTCAAAATATTTTTTGCGGCGATTTCTGCTTAAACAAATCGGAATCTTGCAGGCTTTGTTCCGATTCTTGCCTGAATGATTGCGCTTCAAGACAGACGAAATCGCACTCCCTTGCTCTTGATTGCGCTTCAAAAGAGTAAAATCGGCAAATCGAAAGCTCGTGATGTGCAATCAATGCGATCAACATGGGCTGCGAATGCCTATGTTTTGCCATCAAAATGCTTTTTGCGGCGATTTTTGCTTAAACAAATCGGAAACTTGCAGGCTTTGTTCCGAACTATCTCTGCCTGATTCGCATTCTGCTACGCTAATAGCTGTCACCTCCAACATAAAATTAATGGCAATGGAGCAAGATTATTTAACCTGTAAGCCTTGTGGTGACAGCAATCCTCCTTAATCGAAGCCTAAACCCATGCCTTACTAACGCTGGCGAGAAACAGTCTTACGGCTTAGGCCGCTTATTTTAAATAGTAGTGTTTTATAGGTACTTATACGAATAGTATTTCTTTTTTAAAAGCAATATAGTTAAGTTCAATGCTTGGTTTTACCCCCCCCCCTAGTGAGCTAATTCAAAAGCACTATGCGTGAATTATCCTGACCCAAAGAACGGGTTTTTGGGGACAAAGCATGATAAACAAGCGTTAACTAAAGTGGGCATTGCCCAGCTTTTTTTGGGCTACCAACTTAATTCAACGCAGCATTACTATGCAAGCCAAACTTATTACCACCTTCGATCGTCTGAGCGAGCCTGATTTTCTAGCTAAGTCAGGTACTATCGTAAGCAGCTTAACCGCCAATGCTCATTATCCTGAGCCTTGGTCCGTGCAAGTTGCCACCTTAGCGCAATTGACTACCAGCTATACGATGTATCTGGACAACTATCATGCCGCCATCACCCATGACAGTCTTAAAATAGCCCTGCGCAATAGCGCAAGATTAGTACTCACTGACCTATTAAAAGGCTTAATTCCTTATCTTGAAATGGTGGCACAAGGTGATACTCATATACTCGCCACGACCGGCTATGATTTACGCAAAGACGTAGTGCGCGGTGGTAGCGACTACATCTTAGCTGCACCCGATGCTTTTCGGGTCGAGCATGGGGCAAAAAGCGGCAGCTTTGATATTCACATCGCCAAACTACATGGTGCAGGCAGTTATGAGGTGCAAATCAGCCAAAGCGATCCTGCGATCGAAGCCAACTGGCGTCATGCCATGACCTCCTTAACCGCCGCCCATATTCTGTTAGAAGGTCTGACACCCGGGCAAGCTTATTGGGTACGGGTGCGCGGTATCGGTAGTGCGGGTGCAGGGGTATGGACAGAGCCGGTTAATTTGATTGTTGATTGAGGTTGGGCGGAGTCATGTAGAGCATAGGATGCCGACGTTAGGAGGCGCATCATCTATGAAAGATGCGCTTCACTTTGTTTAGCACATATATGGCCCTGATTTTGGTGTTAGAGCAAAAAAAAAGAAGGAGAATGAAATGAGTGATTGGGATTTTCTTTACGAAATGCGAGATCGTGGTTATAGCTCAGAAGAAATACTCGATACTGCTGGTTCAGGTGCTTCACCTTGGGAATGGGACTATATTGCAAAACAAGAAACAAACGCAGAATGGGAAAACTTGAAATCCCAGAGAAACTCAGGGAGTATTTCGCGTGCAGAGTTTCTAAAGCGAAAGGCTGAAATTTTCAGATGACACAGTTTTCAAACCCAGCAGTGGCGTAGGTTGGGTTGCGCTAGCAAACCAACAAAATAACAACCGAGTCTAACTCAACGTTCCAGCGGAGCTTCGCCCGCTGGACTTTGCGTTATGTTTCACGGAGGCAGTGTCATCAATGATGCCAATAAAGATATTCATAGAAAACTGGCCAGAACGAGATTTTCTGGCTCAATACATTCCAATCATAATCTCTGCTGTTGCTCTTTTAGTTTCTTGGTATTCGGCATATCTATCGCGTAAAGCCTTTAATCATTCCACTAGGCCTTATGTGTGGGCGAGTAGTTATGGAGTCGTCGATCAGGAACATAAGTGCATTACTCCTGTACCACACAGACTTGCTTATAGAATCAATAATAGTCCGACAAAGATAAAGCTAAGCTGTGTCAGCGTTACTCTTGGCGCTGAGGAAATTTTCAAGCATATGGAAGATAATTTTGTGCGGTTCCCCGATGATTCGTCGGAATGGTCATTTTCAATCGGACAAAATGAGTTCAAAGAAATTTTGCAGAAACATAGTACTTCTAACGCTCAACTTATTAGGAAAGTCTTCGTGAAGTACATGTCGTTGGATGGTGGCACAACATATGAGTACCAATTGAAACAGGAGTTTGTATCGACAGATAATCAGTGGAGAGACATAGAGTCGAGAGCTTGTTAAGTAATGAAACATAACCCGTAAGGCTGATTCGCGCAAGCAATCCGCCATGATCGAAGCCTTGAACCCGATGCTCGCTAGTATATTTCCTAACAGGCTTTTTTATGTTTGATGTTTTCCATTGATTGGCGGTTTGCTATCGCGAAACCGCTCTACGACTTACGGACTTTCGGTTGAGCGTTTGTTAGCCGCGTAGGTTGGGTTGCATCTTTTTGCAACCCAACTTATTCTCGGCATTAATGTTGGGTTAACGATAAAGCCGTTAACCCAACCTACGTGACTAGCCGCTGAAGATAGATAAGGTAATTAAAGATGTTGGGTTGTTTAGATAATACGTATATAAACAACCTTAATCGATTAATTATATTTTAACCAACACTTCACCACGGCCCATTTCTGACATATCGCCGGCATAACGTTGAACGCGGTTAAATGACTTTGATACATCAGCAAAGCTAGAGTTAAGCGAACTAAATGATGCAAATAATATAGGTAAAAAAGCTAAGGTATGTGCACCGCAATCATTAAAACTAGCTGATAATTGCGGCTGATTCCATAACAATAAAGTACCTCTGCGCATGGCATAACCTAAATAACGACCTGTTTGCCCCATAACGGCAATGGTACCCGCAGTCATACGTGAGCCGCAATAATCGCCAGCATTGCCTTCGATTAAAATATTACCACGACGCATGTGGTCACCGGCGCGTTGGCCTACATTACCTTTAACCAGTATCGTACCGCCCTTCATGCCCATTTTGTTACCTGGCAAGGCTGCGCCTAAAAAGTCACCGACATTACCGGAGATTTCTAAATATCCTTTTTTCATTTCACAAGCTGCATACAAACCAGCATTACCCGATACTTTAATGTCACCGGCCTTCATACCCATGGCTAAATAAGCGCCGGCATCGCCTTCAATACTGATACTGCCGCCGTCCAAGTCTTTACCGATAAAATCAAGTTTTTCATGACTGTTTTTAATGATAAGTAGTTGGCTATCTGAGCCCTCAATCGTAAATAATTCATCGACTCGCAGCTTACGTTTACCAGATTGCAAGGTTAATGCAGCAATATCTGCGACAGATAATGTTTTCAATAAATGGCACGCTAGCGGTGACATATCGATACGTTGTTCTGGGCTATTTTTCAGGGTTAATGTTAAAGCCTTCATGCCATAATCTCCTGTAAGTGAAAGTGGAATGGCCCTAATTTACCGCCATAATTACCTGCACTAATGCGTTTGATGCCATTTTTAGCACCTAAGTCACAGACCGCCTGAATACCTACACGCATGGCTTTATCGATATCTTCTTTTGTTAAACCATCAATAACAATTTCCATCACCGATTCAATTTCTGGTGATAAATCAGTCCGAGTAGCGCCTTTTAAAGTAGGACAAAAAGCATCATTAGTGGATGCTCCCAAGGTTTTGTATTTTGAACCGACTTTAGAACCTGAGCGCACCACGCCACCAGGAAACGGCATAATGACATTAGGGATTTTGCGCATTTCTTCAATGGCCGCTTCACATGCTGCTAAAGCTTGCGGTTGTGATTCAGCTAATACTAAAAAGTTACCACCACCAATAGCATCCACTTGCCCCGTCGTGGCTTCAGCTAAAAACTCACCATCCATGACTGGAATACGCCAATAACGTTTACCTGAGATCAATTTAGAACTTTGAAAACCATCGCCAAAATAGCGTAAGTTTTTACCCAGAGGAATTCTAATGCCGCCATCGATACCAGCAAATAGCGCAGAAGTAGGCGACGTTAATACACACTGCCCTGCCCTAGTTTCTAATTGTTTAGCCAAGCCTTTTCCACCCATAGCAAAAAACATGACCGCTACGCCAGGACGACCATCAGGGGTTTCAGAAGGCTCTAATACCCGCTCAATGGCACCTTCACAACCACAAGCAATAACAGAGGTTGCAAAACCTGTCATAGCTTGAGCTGAAATCATGGCCCATTTTTCGTTTTGCGCAGTAATAATGGCGCGGGTTGCTTTCATAGGAAACGCTTCAGCGAAGGTCGCGTCTATGGTTACACCGTTAATAATCATATTGTTATGCTCATTGTTAATATAGATAGCTGATAAATTTTACAGCAATGGATTAATGACATTAAGACCTTCAATCCATTCGAAATCGGCAATATTGCGCGTAGCCAGAGTTTTATGAT